>Ga0315268_10002385_pt1 | contig 21193 bp, 18 predicted proteins | sample C1_top_MG_FD_204535 | JGI IMG/M metagenome (GOLD analysis project Ga0315268, IMG submission 204535) | Sediment microbial communities from Yellowstone Lake, YNP, Wyoming, USA - C1_top | ecosystem: Environmental > Aquatic > Freshwater > Lake > Sediment | place: USA: Wyoming | collected 2017-08-01 | reverse complement strand
CGACGGCTTTCTGCGCTTCACCAGCCGGAACAACGTCGAATTCCTGCTGACCGACCAGGGCAAGATCGCCGGCGTGAAGGACGCCTGCAAAAAGCTGGGCATCCCCATCGGCGCCACCGGCCATTCCGTGAGCAACATCGTGCACACCCAGGGTTGGGTGCACTGCCATACCCCGGCCATCGACGCCTCGGGCATCGTCAAGGCGGTATTGGACGATCTGTATGATTACTTCGGCAGCCATAAATTGCCGGCCCAGGTGCGCATTGCCCTGGCCTGCTGCCTGAACATGTGCGGCGCGGTGCATTGCTCCGACATCGCCATCCTGGGCATCCACCGCACGGCGCCCAAGGTGAACCACGAGAAGCTGCGCCATTTGTGCGAAATTCCCACAACCATCGCCTCCTGCCCCACCGGCGCCATCCGGCCGCACCCGGACAAGACCCTGAAGAGCGTCGTCGTCAACGAAGAGCGCTGCATGTACTGCGGCAACTGCTACACCATGTGCCCGGCCATGCCGGTGTTCGACTCCCAGAAAGGCGGCGTGGCCCTCTTGGTGGGCGGCAAGGTGTCCAACGCCAAGACCCCGCCCATGTTTTCCAAGCTGGCGGTGCCTTATCTGCCTAACAATCCGCCTCGCTGGCCGGAAGTGGTGGGCGCCATCCGCAAGATCCTCACCAAGTATGCCGAAGGCGCCAACAAGTGGGAGCGCGTAGGTGAGTGGGTCGAACGCATCGGTTGGGAGAAATTCTTTGAAGTTTGCGACATCCCCTTCACTTTCCAGCACATTGACGACTACCGGTGGGCCTATGACACCTACCGGACGTCGATGCATTTTAAATTCTAAGCAGGTGGGATAAATGGCACTATCCAAAGCAGACTTGGTGGAATACATCTACGACATGGTCGCCAAGGCCCAAGGGAAGAAAAATCTGAAGGCCATGGACGTCCAGAAAGCCGTGCTCAAAGAGCATCCCGACCAGGATAAGAACATGATCAAGTTCGCCATCAAGGACCTGATCGATTCTGGCCGGTGCGTTTACACTTACTTCGGCGGGAGCTACATCGAAATCCCCCACGAAGAAGGCGCGGCCAAGAAAGTCTGATGAACAACCCCTGTCCCCGGCTGCTGCTGGCAGCTCTCCGGGGTGGGGCCGGCAAGACCACCTTGACCCTGGGGCTCCTGGCCGCCTGGCGGGACCAGGGCCGTCGATTGGTGCCCTTTAAAAAGGGACCGGACTACATCGACCCGGCCTGGCACGCCCTGGCGGCAGGATGCCCCAGTCATAATCTGGACCCCTTCCTCATGGCGGGGGACCAGATTATGGCCTTGGTGGCTCGCCACGCCTCGCAGGCGGACGCCCTCCTCATCGAAGGCAATCGCGGCCTTTACGATGGCCTGGACGCCCAGGGCACTTACAGCACCGGAGAGCTGGCAAAATTTTTGAGCACTCCCGTGGTGCTGGTGGTGGACTGCACCATGCGGACCCGCACCACCGCGGCCCTGGTCCTGGGTTGCCAGCATTTCGATCCGGAAGTTCCCCTGCGGGGCGTCGTTCTCAACCAGATCGCCCGCCCCCGCCACGAAGAGATCATCCGCAGCGCCATCGAACGCTATTGCGGCCTCCCGGTGCTGGGGGCTATCCCGCGCCTCAAGTGCGAAGTCTTCCCCGAGCGCCACATGGGGCTGGTGCCCCCCCAGGAGCATGCCGAAGCGGTGCGCGCCGTTACCACCGCCCGGGATCTGGCCCGGCGCTATCTCGACCTGGAGGGCCTCTGGCGGGTGGCGTCCCAGGCTCCGCCGCTGCCGGCGGCGCCGTCATTGGCGCCGACTTGTGGCGCCATCTGCGATCCGGTGATTATCGGCGTCATCCGGGACTCGGCCTTCCAATTCTACTATCCGGAAAATCTGGAGGCTTTGCGGGAGCAAGGCGCCGCCCTGGTGACGGTCAGCGCCCTGGATGACCCCGTGTTGCCGCCCGGCCTCGACGGCCTGTACATCGGCGGCGGCTTTCCCGAGACTCACGCCCGCCAGCTCTCCGGGAACTTGAGCTTTCGCAATTCCGTCAAGGCCGCAGCTCTGGCCGGGCTCCCCATCTATGCCGAGTGCGGCGGCCTCATGTACCTGGGGCAACATATCCAGGTACGGGAAGAGAAATTCCCCATGGTGGGACTGTTTCCCCATGACTTCATCATGGGAAAAAAGCCCCAGGCCCATGGTTACACCATCCTGGAGGTGGCCCTGGACAATCCCTACTTCCCGGTGGGAACCATCCTTAAGGGACACGAATTCCATTATTCCAGCATGGCGCCGGAGCCGGGAGAGGAAACGCCCCTGGCCTTCCGGGTCACCCGGGGCTCTGGCATCGGCGGTAAGCGGGAGGGCCTGGTTTTTCAGAACGTGCTGGCCACTTACACCCACCTGCACGCTCTGGGCTCCCCCCAGTGGGCCCCGGCCCTGGTGGCCCGGGCTCGGCAATATCGCCAGGAATCCCGTTCCTGGGATGAGGCCTCCACTAAAGAATATCCTGTCCGTCTGGAGGTCCGGGTGCAACCCTGATCAGCCACCCGAGGCATCACCGGGTTCCACAATTTTTTTGGCTGAAAAACATCCAGAGGTTTTCACCAAAATTATTTTGTGATACAAATTATTTGTATACAAGCCCAAGGAGGTAAACTGAATGGCGTGGCAAGTGGAAGTGGATACAGACAAATGCACCGGGGACGAAGAATGCGTCAATGTTTGTCCGGTAGGCGTCTTTGAGATGCAGAACGAAAAAGCGGTCCCCGTAAACGAAGATGAGTGTCTCGGCTGTGAGTCCTGCATCGAGGTCTGCCCCTCGGGTGCCATTACGGTGACCGAGACCTGAGGCAGATTAGAATTTCCAGAAATTGGAAGGGAGGGGCAACCCTCCCTTTTTTCGTTTCCGGCGCGAAAAGATGGGATGTGGTCGGGGATAAATTTATGCTGTCTGGCCGGCAAAAATCGAGAGAAAACTGTGACAACTCAAGCTAACGAAGAATTGACATCCCATTGTTGCTCACAGAAAACCGAAAACGGTGCTACGCGGCGCGGAAGCGCCGGGCTTCGATGCCATACTGCTTGATCTTGTAGCCCAGAATCCGGAGGCTGGTGTCCAGCAGATGGGCCGCCTTGCTCTGGTTGCCCCGGGTTTGGCGCAGGGCCTCGGTGATGAGCTCTTTCTCCAGGTGCTCCACCTGGGCGGCCAGGCCTCGGCGGTCTCCCCCGGGCTCCATGAGCTGCAGGGTGGGGGGCAGATGGACCCCCAGAATGGTATCCTCGTCGCAGACCAGCACGGCCCGTTCGATGATGTTTTCCAGTTCCCGGACGTTGCCGGGCCAGGGATACTGCATCAACAAGTCCAGGGCCGGAGCCGACAGGCGGGACACCTGCTTGCCATGCTCCGCCGCGTACTTGTTGAGGAAGTGTTCGGCCAGGGCCGGGATGTCGGCCATGCGCTCCCGCAAGGGGGGCAGATAGATGGGGAAGACGTTGAGGCGGTAATAAAGGTCTTCCCGGAACGTCCCCTTGGCGACAGCCTGCTCCAGGTCCCGGTGGGTGGCGGCCAGCAGTCTGACGTCGGTCTTGAGGGTGGAGGTGCCACCCAGGCGGGAGAATTCCCGCTCCTGGATCACCCGGAGCAGTTTCAGCTGCACGTTGGGGCTGAGGTCGCCGATTTCGTCGAGAAAGATGGTGCCGCCCTGGGCCAGCTCGAAGCGTCCCTGCTTGCGCTGCAGGGCGCCGGTGAAGGCGCCCCGTTCGTGGCCGAAAAGTTCCGACTCCACCAGGGTTTCGGGCAGGGCCGCCAGGTTCACCTTGATGAAGGGCTTGTCGGCCCGATTGCTGTTGTAGTGCAGGGCCGAGGCCACCAGCTCCTTGCCGGTGCCGGATTCCCCCCGGATGAGGATGGTGGCGTTGCTCTTGGCCACCCGTTCGATCATCTCGAAGACCTGGCGCATGCGGCCGGAAGTGCCGATGATGTTTCCCACCTGGTAGCGCTCCTGGAGCTGGCCCTTGAGCTTCAGGTTTTCATTCTGCAGCCGCTCCTTTTCCCGGTCGATGAGCAAGAGGTTGTTCACCGACTGGGCGATGATGGAGGCGATGATGGTGAGGAGCCGGAGGTCGTGGTTCAGGTCCAGGTCCCGGTGGAGGCGGTCCACGGAGAGGGCCCCGATGGTTTTCTGGTTGATCTTGATGGGCACACAGAGGAAGGAGAGTTCGTCCTTCTCCCGAATGCCCCGGGAGCGGGTGCGGTTTAGAAAGAGGGGCTCCTGGCTCACCACCGGCACCACCGCGGGCTCGCCGGTTTCCACCACCCGGCCGGTGATACCTTCCCCCAGCTTGTAGCGGCCCCGTTTGCGGGCCTCGGCGGTGAGGCCATGGGCCACTTCGATCTGCAGCTCGGAGGTGTCGGGGTTCAAAATGGTAATGGTCCCGCGGCGCATGCCCATGCGCTGGGCCAGAACCTGGAGGATGCGCTGCAGGCTGCGGGGCAGAGGCCCCAGGGTGGCCAGGGTTTCGGTGATCTCATAAAGCAGGGATAATTCATTCATTAAGCAGCCTCGCAGGCCCTTAAGGGGGCAGGCTCAGTAGTTGAAATTCACGGCGGTGGGGTCCCTTGCCGATCTTTGTTCCATTTTCGTATAATCAGTAGAAAATATCAACGCTTTTTTTACGAAAATGTTACATGCATCCTTTTTTGCCGGGCGCCCCGGGCAGGCCGGGCTTTCTCTTGACAGTGTCCCATTTTATGGCTATTTTTAATTAGTTGAGGAGGGTGGGAAGTTTCCTTCACGCCTCTATCTGCCAAAACCGGGCGGTGCCGGGTGCAAGTCCGCATATTTTACAAAGCCGGCCACATGTTCATGGGGTTCGTGGATTATCTGGGGGACCTCACCCTTTTCTTCATGGACGCGGTCCGGACTCTGACCCATCCTCCCTGGTTCTTCCGGGAGGTCATCGCCCAGATGTACCATTTGGGGGTGCGGACTTTTTTCCTGGTGGCGGTGGCCTCCTTCGCAGTGGGGCTGGTATTGGCCATGCAGGGCATCAACGTCTTGGCCCTGTTCGGGGCGGCCAATTACATTTCCACCAGCGTGGCCTTCACATTTTTCCGGGGTCTGGGGCCGCTGTTGGCCGGCATTATGTTGGCCTCCCGGGGCGGTTCCGGCATGGGGGCGGAGCTGGGCTCCATGCGGGTGACCCACCAGATCGACGCCCTCACCGTCTCCGCGGTGAATCCCATGAAATTCTTGGTGGTGACCAGGATTCTGGCCTGCATGCTGGTAACGCCGCTGTTGGCGGTGGCCTCAAACCTCATCGGCATTTTAGGGGGGATGGTCATCGGGGTGGTGCAGTTGGACATGACTCCCACTTATTATTACACCCTGACCATCAAGTATCTGACCTTGCGGGATATGCTTCCCGGGATCGGCAAGACCGCGGTCTTCGGGATGATCGTGGGCACCGTGTCCTGCTTTCACGGTTATACCACCGAGCACGGTACCTTTGGAGTGGGGCAGTCCACCAAGACCGCGGTGGTGGCTTCCATTCTGTTCATCTTGATCGCCGATGTCATCCTCACCAAGCTCACCCTACTCCTCTGGCCTTAAGGCGCCGGAGCAGACGTCCGGGCCGGCTCCGGCTCTGAAGACCCCGCTGATCTCGTTTAAGGGGATTTACAAGGCATTTGGCGACAACGTGGTGCTCGACGGGGTTGACCTGGACATCTATCCCGGGGAAACCCAGGTGATCCTGGGCCGCAGCGGCTCCGGCAAGACGGTGCTGACCAGCATGCTGGTGGGGCTCCAGGCCCCGGACCGAGGCAGCATCAAGGTGGACGGAGTGGAGATCACCGAATTTGCCAGCGACGCCGACTGGATGGACCTGCGGCTCAAGACCGGCTACCTGTTCCAGGGCTCGGCCCTGTACGACTCCATGACGGTGGGGGAAAATGTGGCCTTTCCCATGGTGCAGCATGGTAAGTGGAGTGACGCCGAAATTGCCAGCCGGGTGCGGGAAAAACTGGCCCAGGTGGACCTGGAAGGGATTGAGGCCATGGAGCCGGCGGAGCTTTCCGGGGGCATGGCCCGCCGGGTGGCCCTGGCCCGCAGCCTGGCCCTGGACCCCCGGATCATCATCTATGACGAGCCCACCTCGGGCCTGGACCCCATTACCGGGGATGAGATCAGCGACTTGATCCGCCATCTGCAGCGAACCCTCGAAGTCACTTCCATTGTAGTGACCCATGACCTGCGGCTGACCGAACGGGTAGCCGATCACATCGCCTTGATTTTTCAAGGCCAGTGGGGGTTTTTAGGGACCTACGAAGAATTTTTACAATCCTCCCACCCCGAGGTGCTGCGGTTCCTGCACCAGGCACCCCCGGAGGAGACTACCAGATGATCGCGCGCCGCTACGAAACCGTGGTGGGAATTTTCGTGCTGGCCTCCCTGCTGGCCCTGTTGATCATGGTGGTCATCATCGCCAGGCAGGAGGGCTTGTTCCAGGAATACATGGAATACCGGGCGGTATTCCGCAACGTCAGCGGTCTGAAAACGGGCGCCGAAGTCCGCCTGTCGGGGGTGACGGTGGGCAACGTCACCGAAATCGTCATCAACCCCAACGGTTACATCGTGGTGACCTTCCGGGTGCAGAAAAAATCCAGTGATTGGATCCGCTGGGACACCAAGGCCTCCATCGGCTACACCGGGCTGTTGGGGGATAGGGCCCTGGACCTCACCACCGGCAGCATGGATAAGCCGCCGGTGCCTCCTGAAGGGTTCGTGGCTTCGGTGGAGCCTCTGGATATCGGCCAACTTCTGTCCACCGCGGCCCCCAGCCTGGGGGATCTCCAGAAAATTCTCAGCAACCTGGTGACGCTGACTACGAAGATGACGGAGCCGGACACCGAGTTCAGCAAGACCATGGATAACATCTACCAGATCATCAACAAGATCAACGAAGGCAAGGGCACCCTGGGGATGTTGATCAACAATCCCGATCTTTATAAGGAAACCGCCCAGACCGTGGCCGGGGCCAACAAGTTCGTGACGGACCTGAACCAGGCCATCTTCGGAACTCCGGGCAAAAAGGCAGCCGGGAAGGAGAAGGGACTGGCGGATTTCCATGCCATCCTCAAAGATGTCGGCCAGGCGGTGGGCGACTTTCGGCAGGCCGCCACCCGGCTGCCGGACCTCACCAGGAAACTGGATTCGTTTTTCACCAACCTGGAGAAAACCGGGAAGGGCCTGCCGGGACTGGTAACCCAAGCGGAGACCACTTTCAGCGACTTCGGCAAGACCACCAGGGCCATGCAGCGGTCCTGGCTCTTGCGCCGATACGTGCCGAAGAGCGAAGAACGCACCATCCGGCTGGATGGGGAAGCGGGAAAGGATTAGAGTGAGGTATCAGGGCGTCTGGCTCAGCGTGCTTCTGGTGGTGGGTCTGGGTTGCGCCGGGCCGGCCAAAACCGGCGTTGACCTGAAAGCCAGGGCCATCGAACTGAACGACGCGGGTTACGATTTTTACCGCCAGAGCCGCTGGAACCTGGCAGAGCAGAAATTCGCCCAGGCCCTGAAGTACAACCGCCTCATCGACCGCCGGGTGGGCATTGCCGCCAATCTCAACAATCTGGGGGTGATCGCCCAGGAGCAGGGAGACTCGGACCGGGCGGTGACCTATTTCCAGGAGGCCCTAGGGATCAATCGCGACCTGGAAGACCCCAGGGGCCTCAGCGAAACGCTGAACAACCTGGGGGTTGCTTACCTGGCCCTGGGGAAGCCGCGGGCCGCGGCGGACGCCTTTGAGCAGGCCCTGGCCCAGGCGCGCCTGGTCCCTTCGGGGCCCCTGGAGGCATTGTCGCTCATGCACCTGGGAGACGCGGCCCGGGAGCGGCGGGAATACGACCTGGCCCTCAACTGCTACCACCAGGCCCTGCGGGTGGATGAAACCAGGAAGGACGCCCGGGGCCGGGCCATGCGCTGGGAAAGGCTGGGACGCACCTTCCTGGACCTGAAGGATTACGGTCGCTCCCGGATGTACCTGGCGGATGCCCTGAAAGAGTTCCGCGGATTACAGGACACCGACGGCATCTCCGAGACCCTTAAGGACCTGACCGGCCTTGCCTTGGCCCAGGGCGACCGGGAGGAGGCCGCGCTGAACGGGAAGCTTCTGCTGGAGATTTACGAGGCCCGGGGGCAGGAGCGGGAGGCGAAGAAGTTGGAGGCCTGGTTGAAGGGAAAGGGGGCAGCCAGCGGTGAGGGCAAAGCTGAATAGGTTTATCATAGCCCTCGCCAATGCTGCGTTTCTGCTTCAGCGCTTCAAGACCTGCCGATAAAACCTAAAAACCGCCCCTTACTCCTAATCACTTACCGATGCAGATCCACTTCACTCACCTGATCAAATCCTACGGTTACCTGGGAGTCTTTGGCTCCCTGATGCTGGGGATGTTCGGTTTGCCGGTGCCGGACGAAACCATCCTCACTTTCACCGGTTTTTTAGTCTATAAAAATTACTTTCACCCTGCACCGGCGGTGCTCAGCGCCTTTCTGGGCAGCATCTGCGGCATCACCGTCAACTACCTGGTGGGGCGCTTAATCGGGTTTGCCCTGCTGACCCGGTACGGTGAGTATCTTCGCCTGTCCCCCAAAAAGCTGGACCAGGCCCGGCAGTGGTTTGAAAACTACGGCAAGTGGGCTTTGCCCGTGGGCTACTTCCTTCCCGGGGTGCGCCATCTGACGGCCTTTGCGGCGGGAGCGTCCCGCTTGCAATACCCGATCTTCGCCCCCTTTGCCTATACAGGGGGGTTGCTATTTGTGGGGACTTTCATCGGCCTGGGCTACTTGGTGGGGGAGGAGTGGCACCGGATCATGCCCCGGGTTCAGACGTACCTCTGGGAACTGGTGGGTTTAACGGCGGCATTCACCGCGGCCGCCTACCTGGTTTGGAGACTCCGGCGCCGAAGGCGGAGGGGATAGGGGAAGGTGATCGGCGGCAGCCACTCTACAGGTTGGCAGCTTTCCCCAGCTCTAAGGCAGGCATCTCTGACCCCTGGCTCCGAGGAATTTTCTGACCAATAATGAAGGTTCCCGTATATTTGGTGATAAGCCGTAGGGCTCACTAAGTGTCATTCTTCAAGCTTGCCGCGGACTCGGTTCCATGTCACACCTCAAGGCCTTCCGGCCAGGGCCGGGCCTTGCGCCTTTAGAATCAGTAATTATCTTAGTACCTGGCGTTCTAACTAGAAGCCTAATTTTAACTAGAAGCCTAACCAGGGAAAGTTTATGGAACGGATCCTGCTTTACGTGGAAGATCGAGCTGTCTGTGGGCGGTGGCAGGGATGGCTGGCAGGCGACTACCAGGTCTCGGTGGCGGAGGCCGCGGACCTGGCGGAGGCCGCGGACCTGGCGGTCCTGGATGCGCCGGCACTGAAGCGGTTGCGTTCCATATTGCGGGCGCGGAAAAAGCAGGAAAAGGGGGCTATACCGCCCGTGCTCCTGGCGGGGACCGCCGCGGACCTGGAAAAATATGCCGCGGAGCCGATGGTGGACGAAGTCATCGGCCTGGGGGCGTGACGGGGGGAACTAGGGCTCCGGGTGAGGAGCCTGCTGACAGCCCGGCGCCTCTCCCGGGAACTGGAGACCTACCGGGAGGTGGGGGGGGCAGAAAGGTCAAGCCCGGCGGCCCCGGAGACGGAGATCCGGCTGGCGCAACTGGGTATCCTCAACGAGGAATTGCGGCAGCAGCAGGAGGAGATGTCTGTTCAGGGTGAAGAACTGCTGAGGCAACACGAGGAGATCCAGAAGTCAGCCGCCATCCTGCACTCCGAGCGGGAAAAGTTCAAGGCGGTGCTGGAGCAGATGCCCGGGGGGGTGCTCATCGTCGATGCCGGGAGCCGCAACATCATCTTTAGTAACCGTCAGGCCCAGGAAATCTGGGGTCCCTTAGCCGGGGCGGGGGTCAGCGTGGATGAATTTTTTTCCATACCCAGCTTCCATGCTGGCGGCCGGCCCTACCAGGTTGAGGACCTCCCGCTGGCGCGTTCCCTGGGCCTGGGGGAGGTGGTGGTCCAGGAAGAGCTGGAGGGGCCGGGGGAAGACGGCCAGGGGGCGGTGGTGAGCGTCAGCTCCGCCCCGGTCCGGGACCCCCAGGGCGGCATCATTGCAGCAGTGGCCACTTTCTTCGACGTCACCGAGCGCCGGGCGGCCCAGGAAGTCATTCGCCGGGCCAAAGCGGAGTGGGAGCGGACCTTCGACGCCATCCCGGACCTCATCGCCATCCTGGATAAGGACCACCGGATAGTGCGCTGCAACCGGGCCATGGCACAAGCTTTAGGACTGCGGCCCAAAGAACTGGTGGGCCGGACCTGCTATGAAGCGGTGCACCGCCTTACGGAGCCTCCGGACTTTTGCCCTCACAGCAAGGCGGTGGCGGACGGTAAGATACACACCGTGGAAGTCCACGAGCTGGGGCGGGATTTTCTGGTGACCACCACTCCGTTGCTTGACAGCCAGGGCCGGGTGGAGGGCAGCGTCCACCTGGCCCGTGATGTGACAGGAATGAAAGAGACGGAGCAGGCTCTCAAGACCCAGGCCCTGGTGCTGGAGAGCATGGCCGAAGGAGTGGTGGTGGCCGATGAGGACGCGGTGATCCGGTTCACCAACCCGGCCTTCGACGCCATGTTCGGCTACGAGCGGGAAGAGCTGTACGGCCAGCGGATTACGGTCCTCAACGACGCCACCCCGGAGGAAAACGACCGGCTCGGAGAAGAGATCTACGGGCAGTTAAACACCGCGGGGGCCTGGTCCGCGGAAGTCCGGAACCGGAAAAAAGACGGCACGACCTTCTATACCTCCTGCCATCTCAAGCCCTTGAAAATCGGGGACAAGCAATTCTTCGTTGCGGTCCAGGCGGATATCACCGAACGCAAACAGGCCGAGGAGGCCTTGCGGGAGAGCCAAATTGACCTGAACCGGGCCCAGGCCGTGGCGCATACCGGAAGCTGGCGGCTGGACGTGCGGTGCAATGAATTGCGCTGGTCCGATGAAACCTACCGGATATTTGGGGTTTCCCGGGGAATGCCGCTGACCTATGAGGCGTTTCTCGCCGCGGTCCACCCGGAGGATAAGAACTACGTTGACCAGAAGTGGGCGGCGGCCCTGCGGGGCGAGTCCTATGACATCGAACACCGAATTGTGGTGGGGGACAAAGTGAAGTGGGTGAGGGAGCGGGCCGAATTGGAATTCGACTCCCAGGGAATGCTGCTGGGCTGGTTTGGAACCGTTCAGGACATCACCGAGCGCAAGAAGGCCGAGGAGGCCTTCCGGCGGCAGGCGGAACTCCTGGACCTGGCCCACGACGCCATCATCGTCCGTGACCTCAAGGACCGCATCGTTTTCTGGAACAGGGGGGCGGAGGAGACTTACGGCTGGAGCCGGCAAGAGGCCCTGGGAACGGTCTACCGGGAGCTGCTCCGCACCGAGTTTCCCCAACCGTTGGAGGAAATGGAGAAACAGCTTTTGGGGACCGGCCGCTGGTCCGGGGAACTGATCCACCACACCCGAGACGGGCGGCGGGTGGCGGTGGCCAGTTCCTGGGGTTTGCACCGGGGGGAGCAGGGGCAGCTGGCCCGTATCCTCCAGATCTGCACCGACATCACGGCCCGGAAAGAGGCGGAAGAGGCCCTGAAGCGAGCCTATGACCAGTTGGAGCTTCGGGTGGAGGAGCGCACTGCGGACTTGAAGGCCACGGTGGAGCAACTGGAGCGGGAAGTGGAAGAGCGCCTGGCCGCGGAGGAGGCCCTCAGGCAGAGCGAGGAACGCTTCGCCCAGTTCCTGAAGCATCTGCCGGGGCCGGCGGTGATACGCGATGCCCGGGGGCGGTACCTCCTGGTCAACGAGGCTTGGGAGCGGATCTTCCAAATGAAGGCCGCGGACGTCCTGGGAAAAACCGTAAAGGAGGTCTGGCCCCCGGACTACGCCTCGCGGTTCCAACGCCTGGATGAAGAAGTGCTGGCCGGCGAGGTCCTCAAATCAGTGGAACGCTTCCCAGCGGCCGAGGGAGAAGTGTATTTTCTGGCCAACCGGTTTCCTATCCTGGACCAAACCGGACGGCCGGTGATGATGGGCGGCATCGGCATCGACATCACCGACCGCCAGCGGGCCGAACAGGCCCTGCGGGAGAGCGAAGAGCGCTTCCGGGTGCTGTTCGAGACCGCGGGGGGCATCATCATCCTGCTGTCCCCGGAAGGACACTTCCTGGAATTGAACCCCGAAGCCGAGCGCTTTATCGGCTGGTCCCGGGAGGAGGTCCTGGGAAAAGACGCCTTGGCGTCGTTCGTCCCGGAGGAATACCGGGGGCTGGCGGAGGAGCAGATGAACCGGCTTCGGGCCGGCCAACCGGTGCGGAACTTCGAGCTCCCGATAATCGTGCGGGACGGCCGGCGCCGGGTGACCCTGTGGAACACCAACCCCTACTATGACGCCAAGGGAAACCTGGCTGGAGTTATCGGGGTGGCCCAGGACATTACCGAGCGCCAGCAGGCGGAAGAGGCGGTACGGACCGAACGAGAGAGGTTCCTCTCGCTGCTGGAGGTCCTGCCGGCTTCCATCTTTCTGCAAAACCGGGAGCATCGGATAATCTTCGCCAACCGTTACTTTCGGGAATGGTTCGGGGAGCCGGAAGGCAAACGCTGCTTTGAAATCCTGCGCGGCCGGAGCGAGCGCTGCCAGGTCTGTCCCGTAGAGAAGGTCTTTGAAACCGGAGTTCCCCAGGAGTCCGAGTGGGCTGCGCCCAGTCAGCGGATTTACCAGGTTTACGCTTATCCCTTTGCCGACTGGGACGGCTCGCCCATGTCCCTGGATATGTATGTCGATATCACCGCCCGCAAACAGGCCGAGAGGGACCTGAGGGAATCGGAGGAAAAGCTGCGCTTCCTGGCCGGGCAGATTCTGAGGGTACAGGAGCGGGAGCGGGGCAACCTGTCCCGGGAGCTGCATGAAGGCCTGGGCCAGGCCCTCCTGGTCTTCAAGCTGCAGCTTCGGGTCATCCTGAAGCAGATACCGGAAGAATACCAGGAACTGAGGGAAGACTGTAATCAGGCCCTCCGATATATCGACGAAATCATTGAGGATATTCGCCACCTGTCCTACAACCTGAGTCCCAGGGCGCTGGAGGAAATCGGCCTGGCTGCGGCTCTGCAGCACCTCTGCGAGGAATTCGGGCGGCTTCAGGGGCTGGGGGTTTCCCTGGAAATGGACGACTTAGGAGAGTCGCTGTCCAAGGAGTCCCAGATCAACATTTACCGCATCTTCCAGGAAGCCCTGACCAATATCAGTAAACACGCCGGCGCCACCAAGGTGAAACTGCAGGTCAAGAGGCGTGGCGGCGAAGTGGCCTGCTCCATTAAGGACAACGGCCAAGGGTTCAACGTCAAGGAAGTCACGACCTGGGGCCACGCCGGACGGGGGCTGGGACTGGCGGCCATGGAGGAGCGGGTGCGGAACCTGGGAGGCAAGTTCCAGATCGACAGCAGGATAGGGCAGGGGACCCAGATCTGGTTTACGGCGGCGGCCAGGAAACGTGAGCAGTAAGCAGATTTTTGGTGGCCGCAGGGTTTAGCTTGCGCCGGCAAAGGCTGGAAAGTTTGTGCCAACAATTTTTTTTAATAATTTTTCAAAGCAACTTTTTAATGCCATCCAATTACCCAAGGGAAGTTCCCGGAGGAAGCGATGTTCGGCAAGCGCATCAAGCTGTTTAACCTGTTGGGGTTCGAGGTCCGCATCGATCTGAGCTGGATCGTCATTGCCATACTCATCACCTGGTCCCTGGCCGCGGGCTTGTTTACCTACCTGTACCACGGACTGCCGCCTGAGACTTACTGGCTGATGGGGGTGGCCGGCGCCCTGGGCTTGTTCGGCTCCATCATATTCCACGAATTCTGCCATTCCATCGTGGCCAGAGGATTCGGCATGCCCATGAAGGGCATTACCCTGTTTATCTTCGGCGGGGTGGCGGAAATGGGGGATGAGCCCCCCACCGCCAAGGCGGAATTCTGGATGGCCGTGGTGGGGCCCCTGTCCAGCCTTTTCATCGGCGGGATCTTTTACCTCATTTACCTCTATGGCAGGGAGGGCGGCTGGCCGGTCCCGGTGAACGGGGTGACCCGGTACCTGGCCTGGATCAACGCCCTGCTGGCCGGCTTCAACCTGGTGCCCGCCTTTCCCCTGGACGGCGGCCGCATTCTCCGGTCCATTCTCTGGGGCCTGAGGCAGAATATGCGCTGGGCCACCCGGGTCAGCTCCACCATCGGCTCGGGGTTCGGCATTTTCCTCATCATCATGGGTGTCCTGGAAGTTTTGCGGGGAAATTTTATCGGCGGCATGTGGTGGTTTTTGATTGGCATGTTTCTGAAGACCGCGGCGCAGCAGTCTTACCAGCAGCTGGTCATGCGCAAGGCCCTGGAAGGCGAGCAGGTGAGGCGCTTCATGAACCCCAACCCGGTCACCGTGGCGGCCGGCACAACTCTGAAGGAACTGGTGGATGACTACATCTATAAATACCACTACAAGATGTTCCCGGTGATGGACAACGGCAAGCTGGTGGGCTGCATCACCACCCGGGAAGTGAAAGAAATTCCCCGGGAGGATTGGCCGCAGCATAGGGTGGCGGAAGTTGCCTCCGGGTGCTCCGAGAACATCATTGCCCCGGACACCGACGCCACCAAGGCCCTGGCCCTCATGAACCAGACCGGGGCCTCCCGCCTGCTGGTGGTGGAGCAGGGCCGCCTGGTGGGCATCGTCACCCTGAAGGACCTCCTGGGCTTCCTGTCCCTCAAAGTGGAGCTGGAGGAGTAGGGGATAAGTTTTCCTGTGCCAGGCAAAACTCTGATGGTTAATTACCAGGGCCAGGCTATACCAATTGACCACTGATTACTGAGCTGAGGTCACCGACTGCTCACGGCTCGCCGCTCACCGTCAACCGGGCCAGGGCCGCGGCGCCGATTACCCCGGCCTCGCCGTGCAAACGGGCCGGAAGGACCTGCAAAGACTCGGTGGCCGCCTGCAAACCTTCCTGAGCCACACCCCGGGCGATGCGCTCCACCAACTCCGGCAGACCTTCGATGACGCCGCCTCCCAGGATGAGGCGGCAGGGGTTGAAAGCGTTCACCAGGCTGGCGCATCCGGCCACCAGGGCCCGGGCGGCTTCCTCCACCAGGCGCCCGGCCAGGGGATCGCCGCTTTGGGCGGCCCGGGCCACTGCCTGGGCGGTGACGTCCTCCGGGGTGGCGGAACGTTGCTTAAGCTCGGCCGCGGCTTGAAGGATACCCCGGCCTCCGGCGGGATCGGCCTGGATGGCATTACGGGCCTGGCGGGCGATGGCCCAGCCTCCGGCCAGGGCCTCCAGGCAGCCCCGGCGCCCGCAGGTGCACACGGGCCCGTCCAGGGCGACGGTGGTGTGGCCCAACTCCCCGGCGGTATTGCTGCAGCCTGAAAGCATGCGGCCGCCGCTCACCACGCCGCCGCCGATGCCGGTGCCGACGAACAGGCAGATAAGGTCGTCGCAGCCCTGGCCGGCGCCGTGAAGCCATTCCCCCCAGGTGGCGGCCCGGACGTCGTTGGTGAGGGCCACGGGTAATTTCAGGATCTGGCCCAACTGCTCCCGAAAGGGTACGTCCCGCCACTTGAGGTTGGGCGCGAAGCGGACTACCCCGGTTGTGGCCTCGATCTGCCCGGCCACCCCCACCCCCACTCCCCGCAAGGCCTGGCCCGGGCCGGCCCCTTGGAGGTCGGAGACCATCTCCACTATCTCCCGGGCCACGGCTTCGGGACCGCCTGCCACCGCGGTGGGCCGCCGGATTTTCTTTAGGATGGAGCCCGACGCGTCCACCGCCGCGGCCTCCACCTTGGTTCCTCCCAGGTCCACTCCGATGGTCCAGTTCTTTTGATTCATTGATGCCCCGGGGCCTTGTTTGTATTCGATCCCGTTAAAAAGATAAGCCGGGCCTCGAGAGATTCAACCCATGAACACAAAAATGGGCGGCAAGGCCTTCCGAAAACAAATCCTTGAAGATTACGCCGGCGATGATTAGCTTGAGAGCCGGCATCGTGGAAGCCCACGATGCTCTTGCAAGATGCCGGGGAAAGTTTGAATCGAGGGAGGCAGCGATGACCAGGATAGACCGTCTCAAGGCCGAGGCCCGGGAAGCGGCGATGCTTAAGGGCCACCGGCTGGGAAGATTCAAACCAGCGGTAATCACTCCTGACCGGAGGCCCGAAAACCGGAGAACCGCGGTGGTGGCGGTATGCGCCATCTGTGGGTGCATGGCTACCGTGGACCCATCGCCGCCGCCGGGTGAGCCGGAAATCCTGGGCGAGGCGGTGGCCCGGGAGTGCTTCGGCATTGACCGGGAAACCCATGAAACGGCCTAAAGTGAACCAGGGTTAAGCAGGCATTTGGCCGCTCCGGCTACCCCGGTGCGGTCCGCCCGGTAACAGGCGCAATAGTAATAGAAGCCGCCGGCGTCCACGGGAATTCTTGGAAGAGAGAAAGGGCAATCAACGCGGCAGGCAGGGACCTCGTGGGCATCGCCGGCGGGAATGCTGATCGGCCGGAGCGGAATTCGTCCATGGTGGGGACGGCTGCGACCTCCCTCAAATGTGGAAGAACTACCGAGATGTCTCTAGCGCTTCTCGGAAACTAGGCCTTCTCTATCTCTTTGAGGTATTCGTCATACAGGTCCACGTCGCCGCTGTGGGCGATTTGCCGGTTCTCGTAAGGCACCGCCAGACGGCGGTAGAATTCATCGGCGATGTTGTGGAAGGTGCCCGAAATCAGGGCGATCAGCCAGTAGCGCAACGGGCCGCAGCGTCGGCGGGCCACCTTCAGGGCCAGACGGGTGCAGGCGTAGTTCAGCAGCCCGGCGAAGGCCGCGTCGTATTCGTGCTTGTCGGCTTCCGCCACGATGCCGTCGGCCAGCCGGTCGATGAGGCCGTCCAACTCCCGCCGGTGCTCCGGGGCAATGTAAGGCATGAGAAACACCTCCTGGCCTTGGTAGGGGCGGGTTTTAAAGCCGCCCTGGGACCAAGGGCTGTTATATGCTCCCATTAATATCTTTTTCAGGCAACTGCAAGCCTTAGCTTGCAGAGGCAAGAGAGAACCGCAGGCTAAAGCCGATGACGGCCTGATGAAACCTCAGGACCGGAGGAGCAGGGCGTGGGCCGAGAGGCCGGCGCCGAAGGAGGCCATCAGGCACCAGTCGCCGGGCTGGAGGCCGTTGTCCAGGATCTCCCGGAGGGTGAACAGCACGGAGGGCGACGACATGTTGCCGAAGCGGGCCAGGGTCTGCCGGGTGGGAAGGAGCCTGTCTTCCGGCAGACCCAGTTGCCGGGCCACCGCGGTGATGACCTTTTCTCCGCCGCCGTGCAGGGCCCAATGGTGGACGTCGGCCGGCGTCAGACCCTGGGTTTCCAGGACCCCCAGCACCGTCCGGGCCACGGCCCGGTCCACGATCTGCGGCAAGTTGCGGGCCAACTGGTTGTAAAGCTGGCCGCGGCGGTGGACGTAACGGATGGCCTCCCGGTCCTCCGGCTGATGCAGGCTGCCGGAAGCCACCAGCTCCCGACCCGCCGGACGGGTCCAGAGGACGGCGGCGGCCGCGCCGTCGGCGAACAGGGCATTGGACAGGAGCAAGCCCGGGTCGTCATCCACCTGGAGGGTGGCGCTGCAAATTTCCACCGACACGCAGAGGGCCGCGCCGCCCCCCGCAGCCGTCAGAAAGTCGGCGCCGGCCTGGAGATTGGGGATGGCGCCGCCGCAGCCGCAGCCCACCAGGTCATAGGCCCGGAGGTTCCGGGGCAGCCCCAGTTCCTCCAGGAGGTAGCTGGACAGCCCGGGACAGAGGTAGCCGGTGCAAGTGTTGACCACCAAAGCAGTAACTTCCGGGACGTCGAGGCCGGCCCGGGCCAGGGCCTCCCGGGCGGCCCGGGCCGAGAGGGCCACGGCCCAGCGGGCAAAGCGCTGGATTTTCTGGTCGGGAGACTCCGCCACCAGGCAGTCGGGGCTGTCAACGGCAAAGCGCCGACGCCGGATGCTGGGGTGGGCCAGGAATTTTCGCAGCAATACCAGGGACCTGGTTTTGAGCCGATGGGAAAAATGGCGGACGAAAAAGGCTTCCGCCTCCCGCTGGTCCGATTCATAGGGCGGGACCGCGGTGGCCACCGCGGCCAGCCTCACGCCAACCTTGTCGTTGAACTTTCCGGAGCGCGGTGCCGTTGATGGTTCCATAACGTCAGATGTCCCGTCCCAGGGCCCGGACCACCCGCCGGATGCGGGTAGTGTGGCGCCAGAGGGGCTGTCGCAGGCGCAGCCGGTGAGCCAGCCGGTTGACGGCCGGCAGCCAGGGGTGGCTCAGGGACCCGGAATGGATGATGGCCAGGTTTTCAGCCGCGGCCCGGCGTACCTGGGCCAGGGTCCAGTCCAGATCCAGCCCGGGGGAGAAATAGAAGACCGGCGCCAGCATCTCCGGGGGCGTCATGGAAAGGAGCCCTTGCCGCCGGGCGATTTCCTCCAGTTCCGTCCCCGGATAGATGCGGAGACCGACGTTGAAGAAAGCCACATCGCCGGGCCTCAGGATGCCGCGGGCGAAGTTGAGGCTCTCCGTGACCGTTTCCCTGGTCTCCCCGGGACCCCCCAATAGAAAGAGCCAGAAGCAGGGGAGGGGGCAGCGGCGGACGGCCGCGGCGGCCCGCACCACCTCCTGGGCACCGTAGCCTTTTCTGAGGCCGGCCAGGACGTTATCCGAGGCGCTTTCCGCAGTGAGCCCCACTCCGGCAAAGCCGGCCCGGGCCATGGCCGTCAGCAACCGGTCATCCACAAAAGCCGGGTTAAGTTCCACGGTGTGCAGCCGGGAGCGGTGGCCCACCATGGCCAGACCCTCGCACACGGCCAGGGCGTGGTCGTAGGGGGCATTGAAGACATTGTCCACGAATTCGATGTCCCGGCAGCCCTGGGCGGACATCTGCCGCACCGCGGCGGCCACCTCCCCAGGGGGGAACAGGCGATACTCCCTCCCTTCACTGATGCCGTAAGTGCAATAAACGCAGGCAAAGGGGCAGCCCCGCCGGGATTGGATGGGGGCCGCGGCCAGATTGGCCCGGTAAGCCCGGAGGTCCACCCACCGGGAAAACCGGACCGGGAGGGGGAAGCCGGAGAGGCGACAGGGGGCGCCGTTGCTCACCCGGTAGCGGCCGTTTTCCAGCCAGGCCAGCCGGGGCGTCTGGGATAAATTACCGCTGTTTTCCAGGTTCCGGAGCAGGGCGGGAAAAGCAATCTCACCGTCTCCCAGAACGGCGCAGGTAGCGCCGGTTAAACGCAGAAGGGCCCCGGGCATGACTCCCACCGCCGGGCCTCCCAACACCAGGGGGGCCGGGGTGAGGCGCCTGACCGCCGCGGCGATGGCCGCCAGTTCGCTGACGAATTCCACCGGGGCCTGGAAGTCGTTGTTGTCCAAGTTGCGGACGGAAAGACCCACCACCCCGGCGGGAAAATTTTGCAGCGCCTCCTCCACGGCCCGGAGAGGATCATTTCGGAACATGAGGTCCAGCATCCGGACCCGGTGGCCGTTCTGGACCGCGGCCTCCGCCACCAGGCAGGCGCCGTAGGGAATGACCGGCGCCGGAAAGCGGTGGCGGTTGGCGCAGATGATAAGGACGTCCAAGGGTGTCTCCTGTGTCACCAAGGGCTTGGGAGGCGCAATAAGTTGTTTACAAAACCTAAGCACTAAACGTCAATCAGACAAGTCCGGCTTAAGAAGATCGTCAGGAAGACAATTTCGGGGCCGAAATGGGAGACCTTCCTTGATTTGCCCTTTTGAGTGATAATTATTTAGAAGAAATAATGTGAAAACGAAAAATCGGGGCTGGAAGAGTTGCGCCGGTCCTGAGAGGTGAAAAGGAAATGTCATGAGAACCTATATTTTTCAAGTAATCCTGGCCGTGGCCGTGGTGCTGGCCGGAGCCGGGCGCCAAGCCCACGGCGGCCCCAAGGAGACAGGCATGACTGAACCGGGCAAGGATGTTAAGACCGCGACCTTCGCGGGCGGCTGCTTCTGGTGTGTGGAATCTGACTTTGAAAAGGTCCCCGGGGTCCTGGAGGTGATTTCGGGCTATACCGGCGGCCGCGGGGAAAATCCCACTTATGAAAATTACGCCGCCAAGGGGCATGTGGAGGCGGTGCAGGTGTTCTACGATCCCCGGAAAGTTTCCTTTAAGGAGCTGCTGGATTACTTCTGGCGCCACGTGGACCCCACCGATGCGGGGGGGCAATTCGTGGACCGGGGGCCCCAGTATCGCACCGCCGTCTTCTACCACGACGCGGAGCAGAAGCGCGAAGCGGAAGAGAGCAAGCGGGCGCTGGCAAAATCCGGACCGTTCACCAAGCCCATTGTCACGGAAATCCTGCCCTTCACCAAATTTTACCGGGCCGAGGACTATCACCAGGATTACTACAAAACCCACGCGGTGAAGTACAACTACTACCGGTGGAATTCCGGGCGAGACCAGTTTCTCAAAAAAACCTGGGGAGAGGCGGCCAGGAGCACCGGCGCCCCGGCGGAAAAGACGGCCGCCGGCAACCCCGGCGGCCACCCGGGCAAATATGCCAAGCCCGGCGATGAAGTCCTGCGGCAGAAGCTGACGCCCCTCCAGTACAAGGTGACCCAGCACGAGGGGACGGAGCCGGCCTTTCACAACGAGTATTGGGACAACAAGCGGGCCGGCATCTACGTGGACATCGTCTCCGGGGAGCCCCTGTTCAGCTCCCAGGACAAGTATGACTCCGGCACCGGCTGGCCCAGCTTCACCAGGCCCCTGGAACCGGGCAACATCACGACCCGGGAAGACCGGCGCCTGTTTACCAAGCGCACCGAAGTGCGCAGCAAACATGGAGATTCTCATCTGGGCCACGTCTTTTCCGATGGGCCGCCGCCCACCGGTCTCAGGTACTGCATGAACTCCGCGGCCCTGCGCTTCATCCCCAAGGAGGACCTGGAAAAAGAAGGGTATGGTGAGTATCTGAAGCTGTTTGAGAAGGGGAAGTGAGCTAAATTCCGGTTCAGGGGATCCGGGGCCTTCGGGCTCCGAAAATATTCATGCGCCATTAAGTCAAGGCGGGCCT
>Ga0315268_10002384_pt1 | contig 21194 bp, 16 predicted proteins | sample C1_top_MG_FD_204535 | JGI IMG/M metagenome (GOLD analysis project Ga0315268, IMG submission 204535) | Sediment microbial communities from Yellowstone Lake, YNP, Wyoming, USA - C1_top | ecosystem: Environmental > Aquatic > Freshwater > Lake > Sediment | place: USA: Wyoming | collected 2017-08-01 | reverse complement strand
CACCGATGGGCGCTATGTGGTCGCGCTTCTCGGCTCCGAGGGCCTGTTCGCTTACGACCTGGAGGGCAGGCGCCTGTGGCAGAAAGACCTGGGCCGGCTCAACGCCGGGGCCTACGACGCGCCTAGCTACGAGTGGGGCACGGCCAGTTCGCCCATTATCTACCGCAACCTCGTCATCGTGCAGTGCGACATTCAAGAAGGCTCGTTCATCCTCGCCGCCGACCTGAAAACCGGGGCGACCGTTTGGCGGACGCCGCGCCAGGAATTGCCTTCCTGGGGCACGCCGACCATCTATCCCGGACGCAACCGCCCTGAACTGATCACCAACGGCGCGAACTACATCCGCGGGTATGACCCTGACACCGGCCAGGAATTGTGGCGGTTGGGCGGCAGCTCAAAGATCACCGCGCCAACGCCGGTTTTTGCTGACGACCTGATCATCGTCGCCAGCGGGCGCGCGCCCGAACGGCCCATCTTCGCCATCCGGCCCGGCGGGGCGGGCGACATTACTCCTGAAGCCGGCGAGGCCAGCACCAAATTCATCGCTTGGCGGAAAGTGCGCAAAGGTCCTTACATGCCGACGCCCATGATCTATCGGGGGCTGCTCTACGTGTTGAACAACAACGGCTTGTTCGACGCCTACGACCTGGCCAGCGGCGAGGAGCTTTTTGGCCAGCGGATTCCGCACCGGGGCAGTGGTTTCAGCGCGTCGCCGGTGGCAGCCGATGGCCGCATCTATTTGTCCAGCGAAGATGGCGACATATTTGTCGTGCAAGCCGGCAGAGAATTCAGGCTGCTGAGCACCACCTCGATGGGCGAAGCCTTGATGGCCACGCCCGCGCTTTCGCAAGGCGCGCTTTACGTGCGCGGCCAGCATCACTTGTTCGCCATTGGCAAGTGAGCCGGCGAGGAAGAAGTTGAGAGTTGTGAGTTGAGAGTTGAGAGGGGGGCGTCGGACGCGTCTTGGCACTCAACTCTCAACTCTGGGGCCTCTTAACTGCCCCTGCCCTCCCCTATCAACCATCAACTATCAACCCTCAACTGCAAGAGTCACCCAACCGCCTTCGTGGATTGGTCCGGTGCCACATACGTTTTGGTCTTGGCCAAGTGGGCGAGGATCATGTCCACCGTGCGCTGGACGGCGCCGGTGTTGGCCTTGACCACCGCCCGGGCGTTGCGGCCTAACTCGGTCCGCCGGGCCTCATCGGCCAGCAACTCGCCCAAGGCGCGCTCCAGGTCCGCGGCGTCCTTGACTTGCACCGCCCCGCCGGCGGCTACGAAGCTCTCCGCCACCGCCGCGAAGTTCTCCATGTGCGGGCCGAAGACCATCGCCTTGCCCAAGTAGCCCGGCTCGATGGGATTCTGGCCGCCCTGGCCCAGCAGGCTCTTGCCGACGAACACCAGCGTGGCCTGCTCGTAGAAGTACTTCAGCTCGCCGGTCGTGTTCACCAGCAGGCACTGCACGCGGCCCGGCGCCAGTTGCGTGCTGGCGGTAACTTCGGTCCGATAAATGAACCTGACCCCGCGGCTCTCCAACTCGCGCCCTACTTCCTTGCCCCGCTCGAAATGACGCGGCACCAGGACCAGGAACAAGCCGGGGAACCGCTGGCACAGGCGCAGGAAAACGTCCGCCAGCACGGCCTCTTCGCCGCGGTGGGTGCTGCCGGCGACGAGCAACATCGCGCCTTCGGCCACGCCCAGTTGCCGCAGCATCGCGGGCACGTCCAGCGCGCGCCGCTCGTCCACCTTGGCGGTGTCAAACTTGAGACTGCCGATCACCTGCAGGGCCTCCGGGCGGCAGCCCAACTCACGCAACCGAGCGGCGTCGGCCTCGTTCTGCACCCCCACGCCGGTGAAGCTGGCGAACAGCGGGCGGAACAGGAACGCGAACCGTTTGTAGCCCCGGTAGGAGCGCTCCGAGAGCCGCGCGTTGACCAGGAAGACCGGGATGCGCCGGTCGTGGAGTTTCCAGAGGAAGTTCGGCCACACCTCGGCTTCGATCAGCACCACCGCCTGTGGATGCAGGATGGTGATGGCCCGCCGGACGCAGCCGGGGAAGTCAACGGGGCAGTAGAGCTTTTCGATGTGGGCGGGCAGCCGCTTATACAATTCGCCCATGCCCGTCGTGGTCGTGGTGGTGACGACGAGCTTGAGGTTGGGCGCGCGCGCCTCCAAGGCGCGGATCAGTTGCGTGCACAGGTTCACCTCCCCCACGCTCACCGCGTGCAGCCACAGCACGTGCCGGTTGGTCAACGCGTGTTTGAGGCGGACGCTGTAATGGCCGAACCGCTGGCGAAAGCCCCGCTGCCAGTTGCCCCGCCGGAGCATCCTCCAGAAGTAGTAAGGCGCGCTCAGCCAGAAGCCCAGCGCAAACACGATGTTGTAGAGCGTCCGCATTGATGCCTGGGTCAGCGCAGTTTCTTAGCTTGGGAGCGGATTCCAAACGCGAGTGAACCCGAAGCCGGTGAAGTGAGGTGCGTTGTATTCCGCGCAGTCCTGGTTGAGCGAGTAAAGCAGCAGGTTGGTGTCGAAGGAGATCATCACGCCTCAGTCGGCGGCTTCGTTGGCGAGCAAGCGCCAGTCCGCCACCGGCGCGCGGAAAGAGCCGAGGTGGCGGCCCTCAGGAAATCGCCACTCGCCCATCGGTTCCGGCTGGACCTTACTGCTGCGTTGGACCATCTGTTCGGCGGCCGTGCGGAGCAACTCCGGCACAGTCAAGTGGAGTTGAACCGCCAGGCCCTCCACCTGCTCGTTAACTGGATCGGGCAATTGCACTTCGGCTCGTTTCATGGCGCTAGTTTAGCTCGGCTTGCCGCTTCTGAGCAAGGGCAAGTTCATGCCAATGACAGTCCACAATCAGGGCCTCTGCGTCTGCCAAAAGCCGCCGGGCTGAGGCTGCCCTCGCGGTTTCGCGTAGGAGGGGCATCCCAGACGCGCGCGTTCGCAGCGAACTTTTTCCTTGCACCGACCCGGACACCCAGCTACCCTCCGCCCCTGAGCAGCGAGATTCCTTGAAACGCGGACAGAATCGGAAAACGCAAAATCCAATGCTCCTTCACCGGCCAGGCGTCAAAGACACAGTTATCTCTCGGATTTCATGCCGCAGCGCGTGGCGCCACAAAGAACAAAAATGAGAAGGGATTAGGATTAAGATTGGGATTAGGAGTGGAGCTCGGCGTTTTCAGATCAGTTATCCGCAATCAGAAGAAACCTATGAAGACCACCCAAACAGACCTGAAAGTACAAAACCGGCGAGACAATTCCACGAGATTCTCAGGTTCGGATAGGAATGCCAGGATCATCGTGGTTTGCCTCGCTTTGCTGTCGGTCGTCCTGGCCTGTGGTGCGGGGGCGGCTTCGCCAGGCCAACCGGCCGAGCTTGGCCAGACCGTCAACGGGTATCAGGACGATTTCAGCAGCCCGACGCGCAACACCGATTGGGTGGTGCGCGGCGCGGGGGGCGACCACTACGTCCAAACCAATGGAGTCCTCCAGGTGTCCGTGAAGGCCGGCGACCCCAATCACTTGGTCTATGCGCCTCCGGGGGGCTACCACAGCAATGTGCAGGAAGTCCTGGCACGCCTCCGCGTGGTCGCCTTTGGCGTCAACGCTGATCCGTACCGCGGCGGCATCGCCGTCGGGGTCACGACCAATACCGCCGCCAGTCCGCCGCCTTGGAACAGCCAAGGCGGACTGAACCTGGAACTGCGGGATTTCGCCAGCGACGGCAACGAAGTGAGCCCGCAGAATCAGCGCAAAGTAAAATTCCTGGACGACCTGCGGAGTTGGGGGCCGGCTGGCATCCAAATGACCTGGATGAACAACGTGTGGTACTGGCTGCGCCTGCGCCTGGCGCCCAAGGAGGATGGCACCAACAGCCTCTTTGGCAAGGCCTGGGTGGCCGACGGCCAAACCCCGGAGCCTGCCGACTGGCAGATCAAATGGGGCACGACCAGCCCAGCGCTGCCAAGCCCCTTGCGCTATGGGTATGCCGGCATCACCGGCTGCAGTAGTGACGGGCTGGGACAGTTCGAGGTGGACTATATCCTAATCAAGGCCGATGGCTTGCCCGCCATCACCGCCGACTGGAAGCCGCTGGGCCCGCCGCCTAATCCGCTCGCGTTCACCACCCTCACCCATAACACCAACAAGGTGTACATGGAGTTCTTCGGGGGCGTGTTGCAGTCCGCCGTCACTTTCACCAACCCCTGGACGGATGTGGCCAACGGCATCAGTCCGTACGCGGTCACCGCCACCGCCGGCTCGAAAAAGTTCTATCGCTTGCGCGAGCAGGAGATCGAGTTCACCGCGCTTATGACTGGCGACCGCGAGGTGCCGCCGGTGTCCACCCCGGCGACGGGGCTTGCCATCTTCAGGCTGAACGCCAACACGCTGAACTATGACATCCCGTATTCCGGCCTTACGACTAACGTCACGGCCGCGGCTATTCGCGGGCCGGCGAGCTCGACGGGCAATGCCGATGTGATCATTCCGTTGACCGGTTTCACCGGCATGTCGGGCCGCAAGCGCGGGACGGTCACCGTAAGCAATCCCGACTATCGGAGCTACATCCTCGCCGGCCAGACCTACGTGAACATCGTGACCACGAACAACCCAGACGGTGAGATCCGCGGCCAGATCACCCCGGTGCTCTTGCGGGCGGACCTCAATGGGGCGTCAGAAGTGCCGTTCGTGGCCACGCCCGGCCAAGCTCAAGCCACCCTGTGGCTCATCGGCAATGAACTGAGCTGGAACCTCAGTTACTGGGACCTGAGCGCGCCCGTGACCGGAGCCGGCATTTACGATCCGGTGCGCAACGTGTTAGTCGCGCTCTCGGGTCTGTCGGGCACCGCCGGCAGCGTGAGCGGCTCGGTCACAATCACCGACAACGCCTACTTGGGCCTTATCGGCGACCGCCTGACCTACGTGAACATCCTGACCAGCGCTTATCCCGACGGTGAGGTCCGCGGACAGATCGGCTGGTGAAAAAGAAGCGGCGCCCCCTCCAAGCCACGAACAACCACAGCCACGCGGGCCGCTACTGGAGTTTCTTCAGCGCGTCGGCGGCCTTCCGCTTTGTCCGCCCTTCTTTGGCGTTCTCAGAGGCGGCCTGGAGCGCGCGCTGGCGCAGTTCTTTGGTGGCGCCTTCAAGGTCGTCTTTGGCGGCGAGGTTGACGATGGCCGAATAAGCTTCCTCGGCAACCTCCGGGTCCGCGGCAAAGGTCATCAACACTTCCAGCGCCCCGGCGGCGGGGACGGCGTTGAGCACGGCGATGGCTGGCCGCTTGTCTTCCGCGCTGGCAAGCAAGGGCAGCACTTCGTTGACCTTCGCCAGCTTCTCGTCGCCGCCGAGTTTCTTGTCTTCTCGGAGATACTGCAAGTAGCCGCGCAAGCCGAGCGCCTGATGCGATTTCTTCTTGCCGGACTTGGCCAAAGCCAGCAGCGCCTCGCCCACGCCCACATCATCCGGCCAGTTGTTTGCCCAGGTGGACAACGTGCGCACGGCTTCGTCCTGAACGCCCTCGTCCTTGTCCTCGACGGCGGATTTGACCGCGGCAAGCGCGGCGGGGCCGCCAATGCTGGAAAGCACATGGAGCGCGATGATGCGCCGGGCGCTCTCGCCGCTCTGCGCGAGAGGCAGCACGTATTGCAGGCAACTGGCGCCCCGGCGGGCGCTGATCGCCAGCAGGGCCTTCTCCATGTCTTCGCGTTCCTTGGGACTCTCGGTCTTTTCGATCAGCCGCACCAAGTCGGCGGCCTGCCCCTCTTGGCCGATGACGCCGAGGGTGCCCAGGGCGGCGCCGCGAATCGCCGCATCAGGGTCCTCGGCAGACTTCACAATGGTTGGCAGGGCGGCTTGGATTTGCCGCAGTCCGGCCAACTCGATGAGGACCTGGCGAGTTTTGCCGGTGGCTTGAGGCAGGCGGGCCAAAAGGTCGGCGTCCACTTGCTTGCCGGGCAGCCTTGCCAGCGCGGCCTTGGCGGTTTTTGCCAATTCTGCATCGTCTTCAGCGGCGGCCTGGAGCAAGACCGGCACGCAAGTGGGGTCGTTCAGGCGCTCCAGTGCGCCGAGGGCAGCCAGCCGGGCGCTCTTGGAGCCGGTGCTGGCCAATTTGCCCAGGGCGGGCAAGGCGGCGGCGTCGCCGCGGTCAGCCAGCGCCAGCGCCAACAAGGCCTGTCGGTCGGGACCGGCCCGCTCCAACTCGGCCGCCAGGGCCTCGGTCACTTGGCGTCCGGGCAGCTCGCGGGCGGTGCGCAAGCCGAGGCCGAAGCGCGCCTTGTCCGCCGAGCGCAGTTGCTCCAACAGCAGCGGCAGGCCCGCAGACTGCCGGGCGAGAATCGCCCCGCGGGTCGCTTCAAGCATTTTGTGCTTGGGCACGTTCGCCTTGCGCACCGTGTCATACAACTTCACGGCTTCGCGGGCCTTTCCTTCGGCAAAAAACCTCTCCGCGCACCGAATGCAGCCTTCGGCGACTTCCCCTTTCAGCCCGCCGGGCGCCCCCGTCAGGGATTGCTCCAGGGCCTTGGCGGCTGGCTCGCCGCCGATGCGGCCCAACGCCGCGGCGGCGGCACAGGCCACGTCCACGTCGGCTTGCTTGAGCCTGTCCGCCAGCATGAGGACGGCTTTGGCATCGCGGCGAAAGCCGATCGAGTTGATCACCCCGATGAGCAACCGGCCCTGCAACTTGCCCGCCGCCGCGCGGAGGGCATCGTCTGCGGCTGGGTCGGGAATCGCCTCCAAGGCGATGCGCGCCCACGACGCCAACCGCTCGTCCGCCAACAACGGCGCCAGTGCCGGGACGGCTTCCTTGGCGCCATAGATGGCCAGTTGCTTGCACGCTATCGCTTTGTCCTGCGGCGCCGCGTTCGACTGGAGCACGCTGATGAGCTTGCGCTGCTTTTCGGCGGCCGAGTCCGGGTTGTCGGCACCGACGGCGCGGGTCTGGCCGAGAGCCATTGTGACCGCCACTGCCAGCGCGAGCGCCGCTGACGCGAGAATCGTCCTCGTCCTCCTTCTCGTTCTCGTCCTCGACCGCGCGAAGCGTTTGGAGTGCGCCGGCTTGCCGGCGCTTTTGGCCGCAGCAGCACTGAAAGCGGGAGCAAGCTCCCGCGCTCCAAACGCTTCGCGCCAGCCCACCGCCGCCAATCTCATTCTCGTCGTTTGCGGAGCCGCGCCGCCCTGCGCGGGCTTTGATCCTGTGAGAGACTGGTTTGTAAGCATCATAACTACCTCGTCTTTGGAAAGGCTTGTGCGGTGGGTCGCCGGCTAAATCCGCCACGGTTCGCGGAGCGCCTCCGAGCGGAGCCGGTTGGCCTCGGCGTCGCCGATGAACTCGTTTTTCTTGGGGTCGTAGTTGACCTTGCGGTGCAGAAACAGGGCGATGTTGGCGCAATGACAGGCAATGTGCGACTGGCAGGCCACGTCGGCGTTGGCCCGCGGCTGGCCGCGCGACTTGACGCAATCGAGGAAATTGCGCACGTGGAAATCCGCCGGGTAGCCGCCGATCTTGGCGCCCTTGCCGACCAGCAGCGCCGGCGAACTGGCCTCGAGGTCGCCGTTGTCAGCCGTCTCGACCCAGCCGGTGTCGCCTTCAAAGCGCACCGGGCACGACCCCAGGGGGAGCCAGCCGTCGTCGCGCATGACGAGCTTGACGCCGCTGGCGTAACGGGCGTGCAACTGGTTGCCCTTTGGCTCGTACTCCACCGGAGCCGTATTGTCGGCATCGGCGGCCCACTGGCAGAGGTCAACACAATGGGAACCCCATTCCAGAACGCCGCCGCCAACCAAGCCGCCGCCTTTTTCAAAATTGAAACCGTCGAGGAGCCGGTGGTTATAGGGCCGCCAAGCGGCGGGGCCGAGGTAGAGGTCCCAGTCCACCTGCTCCTTGGGCGGTTCGTCTTCGGCGGGCGCCCAGCCGCTGGTCGAGGTGCCCAGTCCCGCCGGCTGGGCGTGGACCGTCTGGAGCTTGCCGAGCCGGCCCGTGCGGGCCAACTCGACGGCAAACATGAAATTGGGCAAGCTCCGCCGTTGCGTGCCGGCCTGGAACACGCGGGCGGTCCGGCGGAAGGTCTCCGCCAGCGCGAGGCTTTGGGCAATGTTCTTGGTGCAAGGCTTTTCGCAATAAACGTCCTTGCCGGCGTTGGCCGCCGCGATGGAGGCGGTGGCGTGCCAGTTCGGCCCCGTGGCGATGAGCACCGCATCAATGTCCTCGCGGGCCAGCAACTCACGGAAGTCGCGGTACGCGGCGCAATCCTGGTTGCCGTACTTGCTGTCGGCCCTTCGCTTCGCGGCCTCGCGGCGGCCCGCCCTCACGTCGGCCACGGCCACGAACCGCACGTCCGGTTCTTGCAGGAAGCACCCCAGCACGTAAGAGCCGCGGCCGCCGATGCCGATGCCCCCGAGCACAATCGTTTCGCTCGGCGCGACGACGCCACCCATGCCCAGGACGGTGCTGGGAATCACTTGCGGCGCCACCAGCACGGCCCCAGCTTGGACCGCCGTCTTCAAGAATCGCCGCCGGTTGAACTGAACTATGTCCTCACGCATATTTGGTCTTTGCTTGGGCGAACCCTCACCAGTCACGGTGGCCGCCCCATTTTTGCTGTTCCGCCTCAAAGTCGAACCCAGGCGCTTTCGCGCCGGGATTCGGGCCGATTTCAGCCAGGCGCGGCAATCATGCAACTCCAAGGGCCCTTAATCAAGAGCCGCTTGCGCAAAATCAACCAGCGCTTCTCCCGCACGCGCATTCACTTCAACCAGGAAACCAGCGAAACCACCACCGTTGACTGCGATTGCGAGTTGACAGGCCAGGACGGCTATGTTGCACTGGTGGATAACAACGGTGCCGAGCACATGACCTTAACTTGCAAGATCGAACCTGCTGACTACAGGCGAGCAGTCTGGCTCGCTATGAGACCGCGGCGGGTCTTCGCCGTTCTTATCGCCGTTTGGCTCGTCATTGCGCTATCCGCCTTTGCGTGGGCACTCTACACACTCCTCACATGTGGGGAGGAGCTGACTACAGTCTTGTTTTTGGGTGTGGCTCTGTCGTTCTTGGCGCTTTACTTCTTTCTGTTCTTACCGCGCCGACTCTGCCGGCTCTATGAACAGCAAAAACTGCTCCACGGCGAGTTCACGGCGGAGATCTCGGATGAGCACCTGGTCTTCAGGACCGCCTACGGGGAGAGTAAGATTCCGTGGAGCGTGTTTCACAAATGGAAGTCAGCGCGAGACATTGTCTTGGTGTACCACTCGGACTTGATGGTCAGTGTGTTTCCCGCTCGATGGTTCGCTTCGGCCTCGGATTTTCAGGCGTTCCAAGACATACTCAGCAAGCACCTTGGGCCGCAAAGACCGTAGAAGGTGGAACCAATCGCTGGACCAATGACCAGGAGAAAGCATTCTGACTGCAATTGCGACTCTTCACCCACTTCCCCCGGTGGTCGGTGAACTCCGTCGCGGGGAGAGAACGCACAAATGTACTGGGGACTGATAGCGCTGGTGGCGTTTTGGGTGGTGGCGATCCGACTCTGGATCGTGGACGGCCCCAAAGTTCCGCTGGTCTTCATGGCGATCTGGGCGGCGGGGTACTTTGGCCTCCCAGCGCTGGGAGTCCAAAGCTACTTTGTGGTCGCATTCCAGGCCGTGCTCACAGCGATTCTTCTGATCGTAGAGCGGTACAAGGAAGTTGCCTGAACGACACCAGTTGTGTTGGTCTTTTTGTTCTGCCCCCGCGGCACGGCCAACACCCACCTGAAGGTGGGCGTCAATGAGACTTCCACTTCTGCCAGCGGCGCTTTCCTTGCCGCGATACGTGGGCAACGCTAGCCCAGCAGCGCCCGGGCTTTAGTGAGGGCCTCGTCCAACTTGGCGGCGTCCTTGCCGCCGCCGCGCGCGTTTTCGGGCTTGCCACCGCCCCGGCCACCCACGATTGGGGCGATGGCTTGGAGAATCTTTCCAGCGTGCACCTTGCCGGTGAATTCGGGCGAGACCGTGGCCACGAAGGCCACCGCGCCGTTGGCAATTCCGCCCAACACCACCACGCCTTTGAACTGGCCTCTGAGGGCGTCGGCCACGCCTTGGAGGAAGTCCGCGTCGCCAGCGCCAAGGTTCTCGATCAGGCAAGGCGGCTGGCCCGAGGATGAGGCGGCCCTGGCGCGGGCCAACAGGTCCTTGGCGATGCTGTCCGCCTGTTTCTGCTGCGCGGCCCGGAGTTGCTTTTCCAGTTCTTTTTGCTGCGCCAGCAACAAGTCGAGCTTCCGCTCCAACTCGGCTGCGGGCGAATTGACCCGGTCCGCCAGCGCGGTGATGAGTTCCGCGTCGGCCTTGCTCTTTTCATACGCGCGCAGGCCGGCGACCGCCTCAACGCGCCGCACCCCGGCGGCAATCGCTGCTTCGCCCAGGATGCGGAACAAACCGAGCTCGCCCGTCGCGCGCGCATGGGTGCCGCCGCAAAGCTCCATCGAGTAGCCGTCCAGTTGGCCCGCCCGCCCGCCGAGCTGCACCACGCGCACCACGTCGCCGTATTTCTCGCCGAAGAATTGCCGCACGTCCTTGCGGTTCCGCACCTGGGCGTAAGGGACTTGCGCCCATGAGACGGGGGCGTTTTCCAGGATGCGTTCGTTGACCAGGCGCTCAACCTCGGCCACCTGCGCCGGGGTGAGCGGGGCGCTGTTGAAGTCGAAAGTCAGCTTGTCCGGCCCGACAAACGAGCCTTTCTGGGCGGCGTCGGGGCTGACGACTTGGTGCAGCGCCCAATGCAAGAGGTGCGTGACGGTGTGATGGCGTTGGATGGCGCGCCGGCGCTCGCCGTCAACGGTGAGCGTCACGGTAGAGCCGACGGCGGGGAGGTCGGGACTCTCGCCGCGATCCGTGATGCGTGATGCGTGAGCTTCGAGGTCGAGGAGGTGCAACCACGTTTCGCCAACCCGTTGGGTGTCCGCAATGCGCCAGAGCGCGTCGCCGCGGCTCAGTTCGCCGCTGTCCCCGACCTGGCCGCCCATTTCGGGATAGCAGGCGGAGGTGTCCAGGATGACGGCCGTTTTGTCCCTCAGGCGCACGACTTCGAGCACGCGTGCCTCCGTTTCCAAGGTGTCGTAGCCCACGAACCGCGTCGGGGTCGCCGTCTCGATTTGCGAGAGGCTCACCGCCGCCTTCTTCTGAGCGGCGCGGGCCAGGGCGCGCTGTTCGTCCATCAACCTCTCGAAGGTGCCAGCCTCAACGGTCAAGCCGCGCTCTTGGGCCATCAGTTCAGTAAGGTCGCGCGGGAAACCGTAGGTGTCGTAAAGCTTGAAGGCAAAGTCCCCGCGGAGTTGCTGGCCGGGTTGGAGGCTGGCCGTTTCGGCGCAGAAGAGTTCCAGGCCCCGGTCCAGCGTTCGGTTAAAGGCCTCCTCCTCGAGGCGGATCACCGCTCGCACGTGATTCTGTCTGGCCCGGAGTTCCGGGAACACTCCGCCCATCGTGTCCGCCAATACGTCCACCAGCCGGTAAAAGAAAGGTTCATGAAAGCCGAGCGCGCGGCCGTAGCGCACGGCCCGGCGCAAAATGCGGCGCAGCACGTAATTGCGGTCGGTATTGCCCGGCTGGATGCCGTCGGCGACGGCAAAACTGAGGGTGCGGATGTGGTCGGCAATCACCCGGAAAGCCACGTCGCATTGCTCCTGCGGCGTCTGGCCTTTCGTGCCGGGCTTGGGCAGCGTCGAGGCGTAGCGTTTGCCGCTGAGGCTTTCCAGCTTGTCGAACAAGGGCCGGAAAATGTCCGTCTCGTAGTTGGAGATGACGCGCGAGAAATCGGTGAGCCCGCGCGTATTCTGCATGATGCCCACGACGCGCTCGAAGCCCATCCCGGTGTCCACGTGCCGCGCCGGCAACGGCGACAGAGTGCCATCCGGGTTCGCGTTGAATTGGATGAAGACAAGGTTCCAAATCTCAATGCACTGGCCGCTGCCCTGGTTGACCAAGGCGCCGCGCGTGTTGCCCGCCGGCGTCAGGTCAACGTGCAGTTCCGAGCAGGGGCCGCAAGGGCCGGTGTCGCCCATCATCCAGAAATTGTCATGCTGGCCGCCGAACTGGACGTGGACGCGCGGGTCGAGCCCGGCGGCTGCGAATTTCTCCGCCCAGAAGTCGTAAGCCTCCTGGTCCATTTCACCTGGCTCGCCTTGGCTCTTGTCGGGCCGATAGACCGTCGCATAAAGCCGCCCTTTGGGGAACTGCCAGACCCCGGTGACCAGTTCCCAGGCCCAGGCAATCGCCTCCCGCTTGAAGTAATCGCCGAAACTCCAGTTGCCCAGCATCTCGAAGAAAGTGTGGTGGTAGGTGTCCAAACCCACGTCCTCCAAGTCGTTGTGCTTGCCCCCGGCCCGGATGCACTTTTGGGTGTCGGCGGCGCGTCCGGGCGTGTAAGGGCACTTGGCTTGGCCCAGGAAAATCGGCACGAACTGGTTCATGCCGGCGTTGGTGAACAACAGATTCGGCGCGTCGGGCAAAAGGCTCGAAGACGGCACAATGGTGTGCTGCTTCGACTTGAAGAAGTCGAGAAACGACTGGCGAATCTCCACACTGGTCATAAAGGCTCAAACACGCGCGCAAACAGGAGCTTAGCCGCGGCTGGCGCCGCTGGCAAGGCTGGCATCGGCAGTCGCGTGGCGGCGGAATCAATTCCCTCGCTGCCGCTCAAGCGGCTGCGCCCAGCAGTTCCCTGGCTTTCTCAGCAATCCGATTCTCCTGCAGCAGGGCTTCGCCGACGAGGATCGCCTGCACGCCGCAACGGGCCAGCCGGCGGACGTCCTCGCGCGTGCGGATGCCACTCTCGGCCACCAAGAGCTTGCCGCGCCCTTCCGGCCTGGCCCATAGCCTGCCGGCCAGCCGTTCGGTGGTTAACAAGTCCACGCGAAAGGTTCTCAGGTCGCGGTTGTTCACCCCGATCAACGGCGCCTCGATGGCCAAGGCCACGTTCAACTCGGCCTCGTCATGCACCTCCACCAAAACCGCCAGCCCGGCGCCAATTGCCAACCGGTGCAAGCGCCGCAATTGCCCTTCTGCCAACCCCGCCACAATCAGCAGAATCGCGTCCGCCCCCGACTCGATGGCCGCCAGGATTTGGCGCTCGTCAATGATGAAGTCCTTCTGCAACAACGGCAACGCAGACGCCTGCCGCACCTGGCGCAGATGGGCCGGGGCGCCTTGAAAGAACTTTTCATCCGTAAGCACCGAAAGGCAAGTGGCCCCGCCAGCTTCGTATTCCTTGGCGATCCGCACCGGGTCAAAATCCGGGCAGATAACGCCCGCCGAAGGGGAGGCCTTCTTGAGTTCCGCGATCAAGGCCACTTCGCCGAGCCGCGGCCGCCGGAGCGCGCCAATGAAATCCCGCCGGTCTCCGCGCGCGGCCAACGCGGCTTGGAGCGTCTCCACGCTCACCGCGCGCCGGGGCCAGCGGCTCAGCTCCAACCGCTTATGCTCGAGGATGCTTTCGAGCACGGCCATCAGTCGTCTCCCACGTCTTTGACGCCGGCCATGCGCTTGGCCGGGCAGCCGGCGCGCAGCCAGGCGTGGACGAACGGGTCCAGCTCCCCGTCCATCACCGCCTGCACGTTGCCGGTTTCCAAACCGGTGCGCAGGTCCTTGACCATGCGATAAGGCTGGAATACGTAGCTGCGAATCTGGTTGCCCCAGCCGATTTGCCCCTTTTCGCCATAGAACCGCTCCATCTCAGCCTTTTGCGCGTCGAGTTTCTGGGCATAGAGCTTGGAGAGCAGCAACCGCATGGCGATGGCCCGGTTCTGATGCTGGGAACGCTCGTTTTGGCTCCCCGCCACGATCCCCGTGGGCAGGTGCGTGATCCGCACCGCCGTCTCGACTTTGTTGACGTTTTGCCCGCCCCGCCCGCCCGCCCGAAAAGTATCAATCCTCAACTCGCTCGGCGGCACGACCATCTGCGCGTTTTCTTCAATCTCGGCGACCACGTCCACGCTGGCGAAGCTCGTATGCCTGCGGTTGTTGGCATCGAAGGGCGAGAGCCGCACCAGGCGGTGCACCCCACGCTCGGCTTTGCAGTAGCCGTAGGCGTTCTCGCCCCTCACCAGCATGGTCACGTTCTTGATCCCAGCCACGTCCCCCGCCAAGGCGTCGGTCACTTCCACCCGCCAGCCCCGGGACTCGCACCAGCGCTGGTACATCCGCAGCAACATGCTGGCCCAATCGCACGATTCTGTGCCCCCGACGCCGGCATTGATGCTCAGGATGCAGTTGTTCTTGTCCTGGGGGCCGCTGAGCAAGATGCGCAATTCCAGGGCATCCAAGTCCGTCGTGAATTTGCCGGCGTCGCGGGCTAATTCCTTTTCGAGCGCTGGCTGGGCCGCTTCGGGCTCCCCAGCGGCCAATTCGAGCATCACTTGCAGGTCTTCCAACTGCTGGCCAGCCCCCAGCAGCGGCTCGACTTTCTTGCGCAGCGTATTGGCCTCGTCAATCAGCCCCTGCGCCTTCTCGCGGTTGTCCCAGAAGTGCGGCGTGGCCATCTGGGCCTCGATTTCAGCGAGGCGCTGCTGCGCCGCGGGCGCGTCAAAGAAACCTCCGCAGATGCGCCAGTTTCTCCGCCGCCGCCGTCAATTGATCTCTAATCGTCTCAAACATAACTCCGCTAATCTATCAGTCCGCGCAGCGCTTGGCCAGCGAATTTCATCCCCTCTCCCCCAGCGGGGGAGAGGCCGACGGTGAGGGGGATCCGGTAATGCGGAATGCGGAGTGCGAAATGCGGAGTGCGGCAGGTCCGACCCGGTTGGAGTTCTTCTCCGATCCGCCCCTTCTGCATGGGCCGGTGCTCACGGGCCATTCACATGGATTCCCGTCGGGAATCAGCGCCGTGCTTTCCCGTTCAGGCCCTTTTGTGTATTTCATATATTTCGTGGTCTTTCCTCTTATCCGTGTTTCATCTGTGTTTCATCTGTGGCTCACCGCGATTTTCCGCTCAGCAGCCTGTTCTCGACGCCCGGGCCGGCCGGTGCTACCGTCCGCGCATGGACAGCACGGTCAGTCTGAATCTGCCGGATGCGCAGGGGCACTTCGGGCCTTACGGCGGGCGGTTTGTGCCCGAAACGCTCATGCACCCGCTCATGGAGCTGGAGGCGGAGTACCTTCGGGCGCAACAGGACCCGGAGTTCCAGCGCGAGTTGGATTACTACCTGCGCGAGTTCGCCGGCCGGCCAACCCCGCTCTATTTTGCCGAGCGCCTCACCCGCGAACTGGGCGGGGCCAGGATTTACCTCAAGCGGGAGGACTTGCTCCACACCGGCGCCCACAAAATCAACAATTGTCTCGGCCAGGTGCTCCTGGCCCGGCGCATGGGCAAACGCCGGGTCATCGCCGAGACCGGCGCGGGCCAACACGGCGTGGCGACTGCCACCGTGGCCGCCATGTTCGGCCTCAAGTGCGTCGTGTACATGGGGGCGGTGGACTGCGAGCGCCAGGCCTTGAACGTCTTTCGGATGAAAATGTTGGGGGCCGAAGTCGTGCCCGTCCAGGCCGGCCAGCAGACGCTCAAGGAGGCCATCAACGAGGCCATGCGCGACTGGGTCACGAACGTCCGCACCACCCACTACATCCTGGGCACTACCTACGGCCCGCACCCGTATCCGATGATGGTGCGGAACTTCCAGCGGATCATCGGCGACGAAGCCAGGCGCCAGATACTGGAGAAAGAGGCGCGGCTGCCGGACTTGCTGATCGCCTGCGTCGGGGGCGGCTCCAACGCGCTGGGGCTCTTCTACCCGTTCCTGGGCGACGCCGCGGTGCGGATGCTTGGCGTGGAGGCCGGGGGCGAGGGCATCGTGCCCAACAAGCACGCCGCGCGCTTCCAAGGCGGCTCCTTGGGCGTGCTCCAAGGCACGCGCACTTTCATCCTGCAGGATGACCACGGCCAGATTCAACTGACCCACAGCGTCTCGGCAGGATTGGACTACGCCGCCGTTGGCCCCGAACACGCCTGGCTGCGTGACCAGCAACGGGTCCAATACACCTACGCCACCGATGAGCAGGCCCTGGACGCTTTTGCGCGGCTGGCGCGGCTGGAGGGGATCATCCCGGCGCTGGAACCGGCCCACGCCGTCGCGGCGGCCATCCAACTCGCTCCCCGGATGGCCGCGGCGGAGTCCATCATCATTAACCTTTCCGGCAGAGGAGATAAGGACGTGGCACAGGTGGCGGCCAGAGTGAAACGTGAAACGTGAAACGCGATGGGGCGAAAATGTTGTCAGGTTTTCAAGTTGTCAGGTTGTCAGGTTGTCAAGTCGGAAGGGAGAGCGCACGCCGAGGGGCCGAACCTGATGACCTGAAAACTCGAATCGCCACTGGGTTTGACGTTTCACGCCTCGGGAACTATTGGACAAGGCGGACGCTAGGCGCTAGGATAGGCTGGATGAAATCAATGACGGGCTATGGGCGGGGTGAAAGCGCCCAGAATGGCTTCAAGCTGACAGTCGAAGTCGGCGCGGTGAACCGAAAGCAGTTTGAGGTGGTGCTGACGCTGCCCAGGGAACTGGAGCCGCTGGAGCCGCAAGTCCGCGATGAGATTAGCCGGCGGGTCTCCCGCGGGCGGCTCACCGTGCGGGTCTCGCTGCATCTGGCCGACGAGAAATGGGCGCGGCGCGTCCGGCTCAACGTCCCATTGGCGAAGGCCTTTGCCAGGGAACTGGCACGGCTCGGCAAAGAGCTAAACCTGCCCGGTCCTGTCGCCTTGGACACCCTTATGCGCGTGCCAGGGGTGATCGAAACGAATGAGGCCGCCGCGGAGGCCGAAGCCTTTTGGCCGGCGCTGCGAGCGGCCTTGGCCAAGGCCCTGACCGCCTTGCTGGCGATGCGCGAGCAGGAGGGGGCGAATCTGGCCAACGACCTCAAAGCGCGCGTGGCGGCGATGCGCAAGCTGGCGGCCGGCGTGCAGAAACAAGCCCCGGCAACGGCCAGGCGCTACCGCGAGCAGTTGCTGGCCAGGCTCAGGAGCGCCGGTTTGGCAGACCTCAGCCCGGACGATGAACGGGTGCTCAAAGAAGTCGTCCTTTTCGCCGACCGCGCCGACATTTCGGAAGAGCTGACCAGACTCCAGAGCCACTTCCAGCAGTTTGATGCCTGCCTCAAGTCCGACGAACCGGTGGGCCGAATGCTGGACTTTCTGGCCCAGGAGATGAACCGCGAGATCAACACCGTCGGTTCCAAGGCCAACGATGCCCGCATCTCGCGGGCGGTCGTGCGGCTCAAGACCGAGGTGGAGCGGTTCCGGGAGCAGGTGCAGAACGTGGAGTGAAAAGAGGGTTGAGGGTTGAGGGTTGAGGGAAGAACAATGGAGAGTCAGGAAAAAATGGTTCCTTTGCTGCTGTTGATTTCGGGGCCGTCAGGGGTCGGCAAGACCACTGTTTGTGAACAGCTCCTGGCCGCGGTGCCCAGTCTAACCCGGGCCGTGACCTGCACCACCCGTCCGCCGCGCCAGGGAGAACAGGACGGAGTGCATTACCATTTCTTGGCCGAGGGCGCCTTCCAAAAGAAGTTAGAGGCTGGGGAGTTCCTGGAAGACGCGACTGTGTATGGCCACAGTTGCGGCACCCCCAAAGCCGAACTGGCGGCCAAATTGCGGGCAGGCCAGGACGTGCTGCTCAACGTGGATGTGCAGGGAGCGGCCACCGTCCGCACCGTCGCGGCCCAGGACCCCGAATTGCGCCAGTCGCTCGTCACCGTGTTCCTGGCCCCGCCCTCGGCCGAGGCGCTGGCGGCCCGCCTGCGGGGGCGCGGCCTGGATTCCGAAGCCGTCATCCAGCGGCGGCTGGCGGCGGCCAGGCAGGAACTTGCCCGCTGGCGCGAGTTCGATTATTTGGTAATCAGCGGGACGATGGACGAAGACCTGCGGCGAGTGAAACTGATTTATGAAGCCGAGAAGATGCGGCCAGCGCGAGTGGGCGGATTTCGTCCGTGCGAGTCCGTGTGAGTTCGCGTGAGTCCGTGTGAGTCCATGGCAAAACCACACATGAAAAGCGTGATTCTGGGCGTGACCGGGTCAATCGCCGCGCACCGCGCGGTGGACCTGGCCAGTCAACTAACCAAGCAAGGCTGCGTGGTGCGCGTCGTGCTCACCGCCGACGCCCAACGGTTCGTCACCGCTTTGCCCTTCCGGACGCTTTCGCGCCAGCCGGTGATCACGGACTTGTTCGCCGAAGGGGAGGCCTGGCAGCCGGCGCACCTTGCGCTGGCGGATGAGGCGGACCTGCTCCTGATCGCCCCCGCCACCGCGAACTTTATCGCCAAGCTTGCGCACGGACTGGCCGACGACGCCTTGAGCTGCATCGCCTTGGCGCTCAACGCCAAAGCCAAGGTCCTCGTGGCCCCGGCCATGAACGGCAAGATGTGGCTCCACCCCGCCACGCGGGAGAACGTCGCCACCCTCAAGCGCCGGGGGCTGGAATTCATCGGGCCAGAGGAGGGCCTGCTGGCTTGCGGTTATGAAGGAATTGGGCGAATGTGCGCCGTGGAAAGAATCTGCGCCCGGGCACTGGAGTTGCTGCTTTAGCAGTGCGTGAGTGCCCTGGCTTGGGTGAGAGCACCAATGCCGTTGCTCGGTGACCAATCATCGGTTCCGCCGCCGCAATTGCTGACGATGGCGTCCTTGGACCCGCGGCAGCAAGCCTGGCGCCTTAACCTCATCGAGCGGGACATCGGCCTGCCGGTCAGAGCCGTGCTCATCGTCATTCTGACCTATTACCTTTTTCTGTCTAACTGGATGAGCGAGGTGCGCGTCATGCGCGAGGTCATCTTGCTGGAGGAGGCCCGGCACTTCGCCCAGACCGTCGTCCAGGCGGCCTTCCTGGTGTACGTGGCGGTCAACGTAGCGGTGGCTTTCCTGCTGCTGGGCCAGCAGCGGCTGCCCTCGCTCCTGATTCAGTGGGCGGTTTTCTCCATGGCGTTGATTGACGGGCTGTTCCTGGCGGGGATGGTCACGGTCACGGGCGGCATCAAGAGCGCCCTCTACTGGCTCTACTTGGTGCTGGTCTTGCGCAATTCCCTGAGCTTTACCGCCACGCTGCCCCAACTGCTGCTCAACAGCCTGACGTGCCTCTTCTACGTGGCGGCGGTCATGCTCGATGTGACGATCACGGAGACGGACCTGAGGGAGATGCGGCTGGCCAACATGCCCATGCCCGAGGCCGAGAGCGCCTTGGACGCGAAGCGGCTGGGGCTGCAGGTCGTTCTGCTGGTCTGCGTGGCGGCCTGGTCTTACGGAATGCAGGTGCTGCTGGACAGGCAGCGGCGCAGCCTGGACGAACAGCGCGAGCTGGCTTTGCGCCGCGAGCAATTGCAGGCCTCGGGCCGGCTGGCGGCCGAGATCGCTCACCAGCTCAAGAATCCCTTGACCATCATCAACAACGCCGCCTTCACCCTCCAGCGCACCCTCAAAGAAGGCAAGACTATCACCCAGCAGATCAAGATTATCCGCGAGGAAGTCGAGCGCTCCGACCGCCTCATTACGGAGTTGATGGGCTACGCCCAGTTGGTCGAAGGGCGCGTCGAGAAGCTCAACGTGGCCGAGGAACTCGACCGGGCCATCCTCCAGGTGTTCCCGCCAGCCGTGAAGTACGAAATCCAGGTCCACCGCGATTACGCCCCTGCCCTCCCAGACCTGCTGGCCCAACGCAACCACCTCTCCGAAATGTTCGTCAACATCATGCAGAACGCCCGCGAGGCCATGAACGGCCGCGGGAACCTCTGGGTCAGCGCCGCCCACGGCGACGGCGTTTCGGTCGTGATCACCATCGGCGACGATGGCCCGGGCATCGCGCCCGAATACCTCGACAAGGTGTTCGATGCCTACTTCTCGACCCGCGAGAAAGGCAGCGGCTTGGGCTTGGCCATCGTCAAGCACAACGCCGAACTCTATGGGGGCAAGGTCTCCGTCGAATCTGAGCTTGGAAAAGGCACCCGCTTCGTTCTAGAGTTTCCCGCCAGGACATTGATGAAACTGCGCAAATGAGCGTGCCACTGCCAATGCCACCGCTGCTTTTCGTGGACGACGAAAGAAACATGCGTCTGTCCCTCGAGACCATCATGGCTGACGCCGGCTTCGACGTGCGGGCGGTGGAGTCGGCTGAGGAAGGACTCAAGCTCCTGCGCCAGAACGACTTCTTCATGGTCATCACCGATGCCCGCCTCGGCGGCATGAGCGGCTATGACCTGCTCAAAGAAGTCCGCTCTCACTGGCCCGAAATGCCCGTGCTCATCATTACCGCCTACGCCACCCCTAAGCTCGCCGTCGAAGCCATCAAGGCTGGCGCCATTGACTACCTGGCCAAGCCCTTCGCCCCGGAAGAACTCCTCCACGCCGTCGAGCGTTGCGCCGAACGCCATCGGCTCCTCCTGGAAAACGCCGCCTTGCGCGCCCAGGCCGGCGAGATTTACAGCGTGGACCAGATCATTGGCGAATCGCCCAAAATGAAGGCCCTCCGCCAGTTGATTCAAACCGTCGCCCCCACCAACGCCACCGTTTTGATCCTTGGCGAGAGCGGCACCGGCAAGGAACTCATCGCCGGCGCGCTGCATTGCCTGAGCCAGCGCCGCGGCCAAAGCTATATCCGCATCAACTGCGCCGCCATCCCGGAAACCCTCCTGGAGAGCGAGTTGTTCGGCCACGAAAAAGGCTCCTTTACTGGCGCTCTGCGCCAGAAGGTTGGCCGCGTCGAGGAAGCCGATCGCGGCACCATCTTCCTGGACGAAATCGGCGACATGAGCCGGCCCCTCCAGGCCAAGCTGTTGCGCTTTCTCGAAGACGGCACCTTCACCCGCGTCGGCGGCAACCAAGAACTGCGGGTGGACGTGCGCCTCATCGCTGCCACCAACCGCGACATCATCAGGGCCATCAGCCTCAACCAGTTCCGCGAGGACCTCTTCCACCGCCTCAACGTCGTCCAGTTCCACCCCCCGCCGCTGCGCGAGCGCGGCCAGGACGTCCTCCTGCTGGCCGACCACTTCTTGCGCCATTTCAACCTCGCCATGAACAAATCCATCAAGCAGCTCAGCCCCGGCGCCCAGCAGAAACTTCTCGCCCACCACTGGCCCGGCAACGTCCGCGAACTGCGCAACGCCCTGGAACGGGCCGTCATCCTTGAATCCTCTGCCGAGGTCCAGCCGGAGAGCCTCCCGGACTTCCACCTCGAAACCCGCCTCC
>Ga0315268_10002383_pt1 | contig 21194 bp, 19 predicted proteins | sample C1_top_MG_FD_204535 | JGI IMG/M metagenome (GOLD analysis project Ga0315268, IMG submission 204535) | Sediment microbial communities from Yellowstone Lake, YNP, Wyoming, USA - C1_top | ecosystem: Environmental > Aquatic > Freshwater > Lake > Sediment | place: USA: Wyoming | collected 2017-08-01 | reverse complement strand
CCGGGGGCGGGCCCCGCGCGGGGCGGGGCCGCGCGGGGCCCCCGGCGGGCGGCGGCGGGGGGGGGGGGGGCGGGGGGGGGGGGCGGGGGGCGCGGGGCGGGCCCCGCGGCCCCCCCCAGGAGTGTGGTTTGGAGGAGGGGAATAAGGAACGACTCGCGCGGTCGTACTCCCCGTCTGCCCGCCATCTCACTCCCCCACCTCCACTCGTCCCCCTCACCAAGCCCCCTCACCCCTCCCCCTCACCAGGCCTCTCCCCCTCACCAAGTCCGCCCCTCGCACTGGCCGGTGTTTGCTCGTGAATCGTCCGGCGCGCGCCTATATTTTCCGGATGATCGACTTTCTCTCCGAACTCTCCTGGCGCGGGCTGCTGTACCAGCAGACCGAGGGGGCCGCCGCACACTTCGCGGCGAATTCCGTGGCCGCGTACTGCGGGTTCGATCCCACCGCCTCGTCGCTGCACGTCGGCAACCTCGTCCCGATCATGGGGCTCGTGCACCTGCAGCGCGCCGGCCACCGGCCGGTGGCACTGGTCGGCGGCGGCACGGGGATGATCGGCGACCCGAGCGGCAAGTCGACGGAACGCCAGCTGCTCACCGTCGAGGAGATCGACGCGAACGTCGCGGGCATTCGCGCGCAGCTAGGCCGGTTTCTGGACTTCTCGGGCGCGCACGGCGCGCGGCTGGTGGACAACGCCGAATGGCTGCGTTCGCTGCAGGCCATCGACTTCATGCGCGACGTGGGAAAGCACTTCACCGTGAATCTGATGATGCAGAAGGATTCCGTGAAGTCGCGCCTCGACGGCGGCATCTCGTACACCGAGTTCTCATACATGCTGCTGCAGGCGTACGATTTTCTCGAACTGCATCGCCGCTACGGCGTCACGGCGCAGGTGGGCGGCAGCGACCAGTGGGGAAACATCACGGCGGGCACGGAGCTGATCCGGCGCACGGTGCAACGGGAGGCGCACGGGGTGACGCTGCCGCTGGTGACGACATCGAGCGGCACGAAGTTCGGCAAGACCGAGGCGGGGGCGGTCTGGCTCGATGCCGCTCGCACGTCGCCATACAAGTTCTACCAGTTCTGGGTGAATGCCGAGGACGCCGACGCGGTGAAGTTTCTCCGGATGTTCACGCTCGTCGGGCAGGAGGAAATCGACGCGCTGGCCGCCGCACTGGCCGCCGCGCCGCACGAGCGCGCCGCGCAGCGCCACCTCGCCGCCGAGGTGACAGCGCTGGTGCACGGCGCAGAGTCCGCGACGCTCGCCGAGCGGGTGTCGAAGGTGATCTTCGACCGACGCACGGACGTGCGCGAGTTGCCGACGGACGTCTTCCATACGCTCTCGGCGGAGATTCCCTGCGCCCGGTTCGAACGCACGGCGGCCGTCAGCCCGCTCGACGCGCTCGAACGCGCGTTCGGACTCTCGCGCAGCGCGTCGCGCAAGCTGCTGCTGCAGGGGGCGGTGAGCGTGAATGGCGAGAAGCTGGCCGCCGAGGCGCAGGTGATCGACCCGGCGGGCGCGGTGCACGAGCGCTGGTTCCTGCTGCGCAAGGGCGCGCGCGAGGTGGCGGTCATCGAGCTGGCGTAGCGCACTGACCGGCGTGCGGCGTGCGGTGCGCGGCGTGCGGTGCGCGGCGTGCGGTGCGCCGGTCAGCGCGGCGCGAGCGCGGCCAGCGCGACGTCGAGTTCGGCGATGGTGTTGTACAGGTGCGGCGCCAACCGAATGCCGCCTTCGCGCACGCTGTGCGACACGCCGGCGAGCTTCAGGCGCGTGCTGGCGGCCACGAGGTCGTCGGCCGCGATCGACAGCACGCCCGAGCGCCGCGCGCGATCGGCGGGCGTGATGAGCCGCACGTCGGTGCGCCCCTGGCACCACGCCACGACGTGGTCGGCCAGCGCGGCAACATGCGCCTCGACCGCCGCCGGCCCGAGCTCCAGAAAGAGGCTCAGCGACGCCGCCATCGCCTTGAGGTCGTGCATGGGCGCGGTGAAGACCTCGAACTTCCGCGCGTCGGGATAGAACGCGTAGTCGTAGTCGAGAAACTTCGTGAAATCGGCCGACGCGGGCATCGACAGCCACCCCACCGCCGGGGGATCGAGATCCGGCACGAGTTCGCGGCGCACGTACGCGAAGCCGGTCCCCCACGGCGAGAGCAGCCACTTTTGCGCGCCGCTCGCCAGGATGTCGATGTGGCACGCCTTCACGTCGAGCACGGCCGGGCCAAGCCCCTGGATGGCGTCGACCACGAACCAGATGCCGCGCTCCCGGCACGCGGCGCCGAGGCGCATCAGGTCGAGCCTGGCACCCGACGCGAACGACACCCAGCTCACGGTGAGCGCGCGCACGCGCGGCTGGTCGAGCGCGGCGATGAGCGCGTCTTCATCGGGGAGGCGGTCGCGCATGGGCACGAGGCGGAGCGACACGCCCTTGGCCTTCTCCAGGCCCATCCAGGGATAGATATTCGCCGGGAATTCGCCGGCCGACGCCACGACCACATCGCCCGCGCGGAACGGGAGCGCGCGCGCCGCGAGGTTCACCCCCTGCGACGTGTTGGTCGTGATCGCGATTTCCTCGGGCAACGCATGCAGCAGGCGGGCCGCGTACTCGCGCCCCTTGATCACGCCATCCCAGAAGTAGTCGAATTCCACGCGCCACAGTTCGGCGCGATTCCGGTTCGCCTCGGCCTGCACGTCGCGGGCACGCTGCGGGAGCGGCCCGGTGGAGGCATGGTCGAGGTAGATGCGTTCGCCGCGCGCCGCCCAGGGGAATTCGCGCGCGCGCAGCGCTTCGACGTCGTAGGTCACGGCTGTGCTCGATGCGCGATCACGGCTCGCGCAGTTCGGGTGGCGTGTCGGCGGGCTGGCGCTTCCAGCGGCGGTGCGCCCAGAGGTACTGACCGGGATAGCGGCGCACCCACTTCTCGACCACGCCGGTGAAGCGCGCGGTCGTGGCGTCGACGTCGGCCTCGAGGTCGCCGGTTCGCGTGACCTCCACCTCTTCGAGGTGCAGCAGGAACTGACCGCTCGGCTGGCGCGCGGCCAGCACGTAGATGAGCGGCGCGCCGAAGCGCAACGCAAAAACCGCGGGGCCGCGCGGCGTGCGCGCCGGACGGCCAAAGAACGGCACGTGCGTGGCGGCACCCAGCCCCGCCTGGTCGGCCAGCAGGCCGATGGCGTAGCCATCCTTGAGCAGGCGGGGCAGCCGCCGCACCGCCTCGTCGTCGTAGACCACGGCCATGCCAAGCCGGCGGCGCGTGCGGTTGACGAACCCGTCGGACAGCGGATTGAGCTGCCGCTTGGCGACCGCCGCCACCGGCACGCCGAGGACCGCAAGGTACGCGCCGCTGAGCTCCCAGTTGCCGAGGTGGCCGGCCACGAGCACCAGGCCCCTGCCGCACGCACGGCCACGCTCGATGGCGTCCCAGCCGTCGACCCCTTCGAACAAGTCGCGCAGCGACTCGGGACCGAGGCGCGACATCAGGACCGACTCGACCGCCACGCGCCCGAGATGCGCGTACGACGCACGCGCCAAGGCGGCGCGCTCGGCGTCCGTGCGCTCGGGAAAGCAGGCCTCGAGATGGCGGGTCACGACGCCGCGGCGGATGCCGAGCGGCCAGTACCCCAGCGTGCCGATGCGCGCGCCGATGGCACTCGCCCGCCGGATGCCGAGCGGACCCAGCGCCGCCACGACCGCACGCAGCAGGGAATATTCGAGCCAGTGCTTCCAGGTTGCCTTCATGTCTCCGGTCTCGCGCGGTCCGCGCAGAGGGACGCAAAGTCGAGGGTGTCGCGCACGACGCGATCCCAGTTGAAGCGCTGCAGCGCCGCCTCGCGCGCCAGCGCCCCGAGGCGCCGCCGCAGCGGCTCATCCACCATGAGGCGGCGAATCGCGTCCGCCACGCGCCCTTCGGCCTCGGGCGGCACCACGAACCCGGTCTCGGCGTCGAGCACGGCCGAGCGCACGCCCCCCGAGTCGCCCGCCACCGACGGCACGCCGCTCGCCGCCGCTTCGACGAACGAGATGCCAAAGCCTTCGACGTTGATCGGCGGCAGCAGACGCGACAGTCCAACGTAAACGGCGGCGCCGGCATAGACAGCAGGCAGCGCATCATCGCGCAGCGGCCCCGCAAACACCACGCGCGTGTCGATATCGAGCGACCGCGCCAGGTCGCGCAGACGCTGTTCGTCCGGCCCTTCGCCGACGATCACGTACCGCAGCGTCGGCAGTTCGGCCGCGAGGCGCGCGAGCGCGCGGATGGCGACGTCCTGCCCCTTGTGCGGCACCAGTCGCGCCACGGTCAGCAGATACGGCGCGTCGCCGATGCCGAGCCGCGAACGCACCTCGCCCGTGGCATGCCCAGGTGCGAATTGCGCCGGGTCGGTGCCAAGCGGAAAGTCCGCGACGGGCGGCAACGGGTTGACGCCGAGTTCCCGCATGACCTGGCGGGCGAGTTCACCGGTCCAGGCCGAGTTGGCGACAATGCCGGCGGCGTCACCGAGAATCCGTCGCGCCGTGAGGCGCTTGACCGTCCGCACGGCCTTCTCGCGCTCGCGCAGCAGGTCGCCGCCGTTGACGTACACGAGATACGGCACGCCCGCGCGCCGCATGGTCCACCACGCGGCGTAGCCACAAGGGCGGATGTTGCCGCAGTGTACGACGTCGAACGCCCCCGCCCGGGCGCGCAGCCATCGCGCCCAGCGCACCTGGCTCGAGAGCCGGCCCGCCTGGCGAAAGCTGAACGGCTGGCGGTGGACCGCCACCGGTTCGGCCGCGTCGGCCGCCGCCATGCCATCGGCATGCACGGTGGAGACCAGCGTGTCTGCCGGAAAACGACGACACAGTTCCACATGACGGCGCGCCATGCCGCCCAGGTCGGGCGTGTAGTCTTGCGTGATGAACAGGTGGCGCATCAGCCCGTCCACCGCGCGCGGTCGCGGGCCGCTTCGGTGACCTGCAGCCAGCCATCGGCGCCTGCATCGAGCGGCCAGCGCGCGGCTGCGCGCGTCGCGGCGGCGCGCATGGCAGCCAGCGGCTCGGTGCGGGCGAGCGTGGCCGCCACCTCCGACGCCCACGCCGCCTCATCGCCCCGGTGGCGCAGGACCCCCGTGACGCCATCGTCGACAAAGCGCGCGGTGACCGCCGCTCGTTCGGCGACCACCGGCACGCCGAGCGACAGCGCGTCGAGCATGGCGTACGCCGCGTCATCCGACGCGGCAATCACCCAGGCCAGCGCCGCGCCGGCGAGCCCGTCGCGACACGACGCGCCGGTGGTGCGCCAGTCGATGCGGTCGGCGACGCCGAGCGCGGCCGCCTCGAGCCGCACCGCATCGGTGTCGGCCGCCGGCGCGAAGACGGTGGCGCGGAGCGCGGGCAGGCGCGGCGCCAGCAGGGCGAGCGCGCGCAGGGCGACCAGCGCGTCGCGCCGCTGATCGGCGCCAGCGACGATGGCGAGCCGCTGACCGGTCGCGGCCTGGATGGCACCGATGGCGGCCGACGGCGGCGGATCGAGGGCGACGCCCGGCGGCGCGACGTGCGCGGCGAGCGCGCCGCGCGGCGGCGTCGCACTACGCAGGTCATCGGCGTGCGCGAACACGAAGCCCGTTGCCGCCATCCGCATCGCGAGACGTCCGTCGCGCCCCAGCGCGAGCCGTTCGCCCGACGGGATGCGACGCACCACGGCGCCGCGGCCGGCGAACCGGATGGCCGCGGCCGCCGCGAAGTGCTCGCGGTCGTCGTGCACGAACAGCACCTCGATCAGGCGGCGTGACACGACCGCGTGCAAACGCCATCCCGATCGCAGTCCACCGCCGCCGCGCGCCATCCCGATGACGTCGTGCCCCGCGCCGAGGAGGATGCGTTCCGTCTCGCTCCCGGCGGGCGCCACCAGGCAGGTCTCGTAGCCGTGCGCGGCGAGCAGCGAGGCGGCGTCGGCGAACGCACGCGCCGCCCCCGACCACGCCGCGCCGTGCACCACGAAGCAGGCGCGCACGCCCTACCCGTTCGCCGGAACGCGCTGAAACTGCAACGCATGCAGCCGCGCGTACGCCCCGCCCTGCGCCAGCAACTCGGCATGCGTTCCGCGCTCGACGATGCGCCCGCGGTCGAGCACCAGGATCTGCGTGGCGTGCTGCACCGTCGACAGGCGGTGCGCGATCACGAAGACGGTGCGTCCGGTCAATAGGCGGTCGATGGCCTCCTGCACCAACCGCTCGCTCTCGGTGTCGAGCGCCGACGTGGCCTCGTCGAGGATCAGCACCGGCGGGTCGACGAGCAGCGCGCGGGCAATGGCGATGCGCTGGCGCTGGCCGCCCGACAGGCGCGTGCCGCGCTCGCCGAGGATCGTGTCGTAGCCCTCGGGCAGCTCGCTGATGAAGCCGTGCGCGTTGGCCGCGCGCGCCGCCGCCTCGACCTGCGCGGGGGTGTACCGGTCGGTGGCGCCGTAGGCAATGTTGGCCCGCACCGTGTCGTTGAACAGCACGGTGTCCTGGCTGACGATGCCGGTGAGCGCGCGCAGCGAGGCCAGCGTGATGTCGCGCGTGTCGACGCCATCGAGCAGAATGCGGCCGGCGGTGGGCTCGATGAACCGCGGAATCAGATCGACGAGCGTGCTCTTCCCCGCCCCGCTCGCTCCGACGAGGGCCACCACGTCGCCGCGCTTCGCCGACAAGCGGATGTCGCGCAGGACCGGTTCGTCGCCGTAACTGAACTCGACGTCCTCGAAGTTCAGTTCGAAGTTGAACGCCGAAACCGTACGCGTGCCACGATCCGCCTGCTCCTCCGTAGGATGGTCGAGAATCTCGAACAGGCGCTCCGCCGCGGCCAGCGACTGCGTGGCCACCGCCGGCATCTGCGAGAGCTGCTTGAGTGGCGGAAGCAGCGACATCAGCGCGCCGAGGAAGGTCACCAGCCCCGACCCGCTGAGCGTCTTTGCCTGCAGCACCTCGCGCGCCCCGAACCAGAGCAGCGCCACCGCCACCACGGTGCCGATGATCTCGGCGAGCGGCTGCGACATGAGCGTCAGGCGGCTCATGCGCACCATGCCCCGCGCATAGCGGTTGGAGGCGTCGGAGAACCGCGCCCCTTCGTACCCTTCGGCGTGGAACGACTTCACCAGCCGGATGCCGCTCACGGTCTCCTGTACCACGCTCGTCATCTCGCCGTACTCGGCGGCCAGCCGCCGGTGCCCATGGCGCAGCCGGCGGAGCAGCGGCTGGAAGGCCACCGTGAGCAGCGGCGCGACGACCAGCGAGAGCAACGCGAGCTTGGGCGACAGCGCGAACAGGAGCACGATCGTGACCAGCACCTGCGTGCCGGCGTTGAGCGAGCGCGTGACCACCTCGGCGAGGAGCTGGCGCGTGGACTGCGTGTCCTGGAAGACGCGCGAAAGCAGCTGCCCCGTCTTGTGCGTCGTGAAGAACCCCAGCGGCAGGCGCTCGAGGTGCGTGTAGACGGCGTTGCGCAGGTCGCGCGTTACGCGCTCCTGCAGGCCGGCGCCCATCTGCCCCGAGAGCCACGCGAAGACGTTCTTGAGCAGCATCGTGCCGAGGATCACGAGGATTACGATGCGCAGGTTCACCATCGGATCGCGGTCCGACAGCAGCCACGATCCCATGGCCTCGAGCAGGCGCGACATCTGCGATCCCGCCCCGGCGTCGAACGGTTCCTTGTTGAACAGCGTGTTGAGGAACGGCACGAACAGCGCGTAGGAGAACGCACTGAGCGCGTTGGCGACGGCGCTGAGGAGCAGCGTGCCGACGACGCGTCCGTAATACGGGCGGAGGAACTGCTGCAGGCGGCGGTAGAGACCCATCAGCGGCGGGGCACGAGGAGGGCGAGCGGCAGGATGACCTCTTCCGGGGAAACCCCGCCGTGGAGGAACGACCCGCGATACCGCTGCTGGTATTCGCGCAACTTGGTCGGGTACACGAAGAAGCAGTCGCCGGTGGCGAGCGCCGTGTTCACGCGCGACGCCTGCGGCGGCAGGCGCAGCTGCGCCGCGTCGCTGAACACGAGCGCCTGGTCGGGGCGCTCGGCGCGCAGGTCCTCGCCCATCTTGTAGCGCAGGTTCGCCGTGGCGTCCTTCTTGGCGAAGATGGTCGCCGACGTGTTGCAGTGGATCGACCCGTGGTCGCTGGTCAGCAGTACGGGGAGCCCGCGCCGCGCCGCCTCGCGCAGGACGTTCCACAGCGCGGACCGGCGAAACCACTGCTCGGTGAGCTGGCGCAGCGCCACCTCGTCGCGCGCCACCTCGTAGAGAATCGCCGACTCCGAGCGGCCGTGCGTCAGCAGGTCGACGAAGTTGAAGACGAATGCGCTCACGCCCTCGGCGGCGATGGCGTCCGGCAGATGCCGGTCGAGTTCGTCGGAATCGGCGGCCGACGTGATCTTGTGGTACCGCACCGGCGTCTCGCCGCGCAGCGAACGCAACTGCTCCGTCAGCAGGTCGCGCTCGTGCTGGTTGAGCGATTCATCCTCCGCGTCGCCCCACCAGCCCGGGAACTTCTCCGCGATCTCGGCGGGAAAAAGCCCGCTGAACAGCGCATTGCGCGCGTAGGGCGTCGCGGTGGGCAGCAGCGCGAAGTAGTGCGCGGTGTCGATCTCGAACGCTTGCGCGACGATCGGTTCGAGCACCTTCCACTGGTCGAGCCGCAGGCAGTCGACGACGATGAAGACCACCGCCTTGTGCTCGGCCAGCAGCGGCAGGAGGAACTCGCCGACGACATCGACCGAGAGCGGCGGCCGGTCGCCGTCGAGGTCGTGCACCCAGCGCGGGTACCCTTCGCCGATGTAGGCGGCGAAATCGCGGTGCATGGCCGGAAAGAGCGCCCGCAACGAGGTGTTGAGCCCCGCCTCGCCGGCGGCCGTGAGTTCGACATCCCACTGCACGAGTTCGGCGTACCGTTCGGTCCATCCCCGCCAGTCGAGATCCTTGAGGCGCACCGCCTCGAGTTCGCGGAATCGCTCGACGAATCGGCGGGCCATGGCCTGGCTGCGGATGCGCGGCCCCTCGACAATGCGCGTAACGATGCTGTGCACCTGGCGCGGCGACACGGGCTTCAGCAGGTACTCGGTGACGTCCTGGCCGAGCGCCTCGCGCAGCGTGCTGTCGTCCTCGCTCTTGGTGACCATGACCACGGGCATCGACGGCGCCAGCTCGCGCGCCTCGCGCACCATGGCGATGCCGCGCATGCCCGGCATCTGTTCGTCGAGCAGGAGGATGTCGTAGGCATGCTGGCGCAGCAGTTCCAGGGCGTCCGTCGCGTTCCGGGCCATCTGCACGCGATAGCCCTTCTCGGACAGGAACAGCCGGTGCGGCTCGAGGAGTTCGGCCTCGTCGTCCACCCAGAGCACGGATTTCGCCTGTGGCGCCATATCCCGCGAAAGCTAGTCCCCCCGAATTGTCCCCGCCAACGCCATGGCGTCCCGAGCGGGCGCTGGCGAGGGGTCGCTCACCGGGGCAGATTCGTCGGAGTCATGATAGCCGCGCCCTCGTTTGCCCTCGCCGAACCCACGTTCCCGCTCCGGGCATTGGCGATCGCGACCTCCAAGGCCCCGCTCGGCGGCGTGCGGGAAGCATTGCTGGCCACCTTGGTTGGCGCCCGGCTGGCCGCCGGAGCGCGCGGGCCGGCAGCCCTCCCTCCACCGCTGCGGGCCGAGCGCGCGCTCGCGGCGCGGCACTGGCTCGGGGCGCTGACGCTCGCCGCGCCGGTCCGCACGGCCATCCTGCAATTGCTGGATGCCTCCGTGCTCGGCCAACCGGCGGCGCTGGCGTCGGCCCTCGCCAACGTGACCGCGGTCACGGCGCCGCACCTCGACGCCAAGGCACGTTCGGAGCTCGACCGGTTGAGCCGCTCGCTCGATACCTGATCGAGTGCTTGTGGGTCGCCGTGCCTCATCCGTATGATTTGCCCATGACCCGTTCGCTACGCCGAGGCCGGCGTGTCCAGGCCGATTGACATCTCCCCGCTTGCCCGCGTGATGCGACGCGTGGACGCGGCCGCCGACGGCGAGCCCGGCCGCGACGCGTTCGGCACCGGCTTTCCCAGCATCGACAAGTGGCTCGGCGGCGGCGTGCGTCGCGGCGATCTGGTGGTGCTCGGCGGCGATGTGCAGAGCGGCAAGAGCGCGCTGGCGCTGGCGATGAGCCTGCGCATGGCCCAGCAAGGCGTACCGGCGGTCTTCTTCACCAGCGAGATGTCGCACGAACGCGTGATGGAACGCGCGCTGGCCATCGAAGGGCGTGCCCGGGTGGACGACCTCCGCCGGGGATCGATCGACGATTTCACGCGCGCCGGAGTCGGGGCGGCCGCGGTGCGTTTTCGCGAGGCGCTGCCCGTCATCGCGGCCTTCCCGGCCGGCGGCGGAGTCGAGGCGCTGGCGACCGAGATCCGCCGCCTGCCGGACGCCCCCGTGGTGCTCGTCGACTCGCTGCAGGGCCTCGCCGGCAGCACGCGGGCCCAGGACGAGGAACTCGCGGCCGCCGTGCGGGTGCTCAAGGCGCTGGCGATCGAACTCGACATCGCGCTCCTGCTCACCTGCCAGCTGCCGCTGCTCGAGGCAGGCCGCGCCGACCCGCGGCCCGTGCTCGACGACTTCGGCGTGCAGGGCGCGGTCAAGCAGCACGCGGACGTCGTGCTCGCGATCTTTCGCGAGGAGATGTACCGCCCAGGCTACGGAGTGGAGGGCGCCACGGAGCTGCTGGTGCGGAAGAACCGGAACGGCAACGTGGGCTACGTGGATCTGTTCTTCTACAAGCAGTGGATGCGGTTTGAAGACATGCTCGACCCCGACCGGTAGGAGGCGTGCGACATGCGTGACCTGAGACTCCTCGTGCTCCCCCTGCTCTGCGGCCTGGCCCTGCCGGCACGGGCGCAGCAGGGTGCCGACAAGACGCTCACCAAGCTTGAGGGCGCGCGCGCGGCGAACCCCGGTTCGGTGGCGGCGCTGCGCGCCCTCGGCATTGCCTACTACAAGCGGCAGCGGTTCGGCGACGCTCGCTCGGTGCTCGACGCGGCGCGCCGCCTCGATCCGGCGGATGGCGTGAGCGCGCTCTACGCGGGCCTCAGCGCCGAAGCGCTGCAGGACTTTACCAGCGCCAAGGACGCGTACAACCGCTACCTGCAGGTGGGCAAGACGCGTTCGGTGCGCGACGACATTCGCATACGCCTCGTGGCGCTGTCGCGCGCCGAATTGCACGCGGCCGCCAAGTCGGCCATCGCCAACGAAGCGCGCGTCGCGCAAGCGACGGGCGATCCGCGCGCGGTGGCCGTCCTGCCGATGACCTTCAGCGGGACGGACGTGACGCTCGCCCCGCTGTCGCGCGGCCTGTCGGACCTGCTGATCCAGGACCTCGCCCGTTCGCCGGAGTTGCAGCTGCTCGAGCGCGACCGCGTGCAGGCCATGGTCGACGAGATCGCGCTGAGTAAGGCGGGGGCCACCGACGGCGCCACGTCGGTCCGCGCCGGCCGGCTGGTGCGGGCCGCACGGGTGGTGCAGGGCGCCATCACGCAGACCGGGACGCGCAATCTCACGGTCAACGCCGCGGTCGTGAACGTCGCGACCGCGCAGCAGCAGGGCAAGGACGTGCAGAGCAGCGACGTGCTCGACCAGATCTTCGCCATCGAAAAGAGTCTGGCCCTCGGCCTGTTCGACCAGCTGGGCGTGCGTCTGTCGGCCGCCGACCGCGCCGCCATCGAGCAGCGTCCGACGCGGTCGCTGCAGGCCTTCCTCGCCTTCAGCAGCGGCCTCGTGGCCGAGGACGAGGGGCGGTTCGGCGACGCGGCGAAGTTCTACGACCAGGCGCGCAGCATCGACCCGGGCTACGGCGCGGCGCTGCTGAAGTCGCAGAACGCGAAGTCCGCGCAGGCCGGCCAGCAGGTGACGGCCGCCAAAGTGGAGTCGGGCCTGAAGTCGTCCGCCGAGGGCGCCACGGTGGCCGCCGCCGAGCGCGGCGTGGCATCGACCGGCAGCGGCGTCGGCGCGACGCTCGCCAACGCCGTTGGCGACATCAATCCGTCGGCCGCCAACTCGGTGAACAGCACCACCGGCGGCGCAAGCGGCAGCACGCAGACGCAAGCGCCGCCCACCACGCGCGACGCTTCGGCGGAAAAGACGGGCACCGACCAGCCGGCCCAGAAGACCGGGACGGTGACCATCATCATCCGGAAGCCGTAGCATGAGACTCTTCCCGAGATCGTTCGCCACCGCGCCGTTCGCCTCGCTGCTCGCGGTCACGCTGCTCGCGGTCACACCGTTGGCGGTCGTACCGCTCGCGGTCGCGGCGCAGGGCGCGAGCAGCGCCGCCGTGGCAACCATTCCGCAGTACGTGTCGATCAAGATCGGCACGGGCGCCGCCGCCAAGACCGTGTCGCAACTCACGGTGCCCTTCATGTTCGTGGTGCCGATCAGCTCGCGGTTCAACATCGACGTCGCGACGGCGTATGCCGCGTCGGAGGTGCGCGTCAACGGCGCGAGCGCGAGCAAGATCACGGGACTCACCGACACGCAGGTGCGCGCCAACCTCACGCTCGGCACCGATGCCGTGGTCCTGACGGTGGGCGCGAACCTGCCGACCGGACAGTACCGGATCGACGAGCAGACCGAGGCCGACGCCGCCGGCCAGATCGGCAACGACTTCCTCCTTTTTCCGACGTCGTCGTACGGCGCGGGGCTGTCGACCACCGGCGGCATTGCCGTGGCCCACACGCTCGGCAACTGGAACGTCGGCCTCGCCGGGTCGTTCCGCAAATCGACGCAGTTCGACGCGTTCCAGGCAGCGAGCGACACCGGCAGGATGACGCTGACGTTCACGCCGGCCGACGAGGTGCGCGCCCGCCTTGGCGCGGACCGCACGGTCGGCAACGGGCGTCTCACGGTCGGCGTGACCTATTCGACGTTCGGCAACGACATGCTGGCCAACACGTCGTACGCCACCGGCAACCGGTACATCGGCCAGGCCTCGCTCTACCTGCCGGTGGGCTCTTCTGACCTGTACCTGAGTGGATGGGGACTGTACCGCGCCAAGGGGCAGCAGTTTGGCGGCGTCTCGAATCCCGAAACCGTGATGAACGGTTCGGTTTCGATCGGGTTCCGGGCCGGCGGTCTGGTGATCGAGCCGAGCATCGAGGGACGCAACTGGCAGGTGGACGGCGTCAAGGCCGGCCTGCTCGCCAATGGCGGCCTGCGCTTGCGCTGGAGTGCGGGGCCGTTGACGTTCATGCCGAGCGGCACGTACCAGGTGGGGAAACTGTATTCGACGTCCGACGGTTCGTCGACGGACGTGAGCGGGTGGCGGATGGCGATGATGCTGAGGGTGCATTGAGAGACGGTGGACGGTGGACGGTGGACGGTGGACGGCAGAGGGCGGACGGCTGGGGGGCGGCTTGCGGACCGCCCCTGGCTGTTTTGCGGGGCTCCGTTCAGAGGTAGATTTCAGGGCAGTCCAATCGTGAGTCGGAATTCCCGATCGAAATCCGCGATCGGAATTCCGAGTCCACATCATCACTCGTCGTCATGTCCGGTCACAGCAAGTGGAAGACCATCAAGAACGCCAAGGCCGCAACCGACAAGAAGCGCGGCGCGCTGTTCACCAAGCTCATTCGTGAGATCACCGTCGCCGCCAAGCAAGGCGGCGGCGACCCCGACGGCAACCCGCGGCTCCGCACCGCCATCGACAACGCCCGGGCGCAGTCGCTGCCCAAGGAGAACATCGAGCGTGCCGTCAAGAAGGGGACGGGTGAGCTCGAGAGCGTGGACTACGTGGACGTCGTCTACGAGGCGTACGGTCCGGGGGGCGTGGCGATCATGATCCAGGCGCTCACCGACAACGCCACGCGCACGGTGGCCGAGGTGCGCGCCAAGCTGACACGCAACGGCGGCAACCTGGGAACCACCAACTCGGTGGCGTTCATGTTCGATCGCAAAGGACAGATCTTCGTCGAGTCGGCGGGCCTGAATGAGGACGCCACGATGGAGAAGGCCCTCGAAGCGGGCGCCGAGGACTTCGCGCACGAGGACGACGCCTTCGTCATCACCACCGCACCGGCCGACCTGCACGCGGTCAAGCAGGGTCTCGACGCGGCCGGGCTGCGGGTGTCGCAAGCCGAACTGTCGTGGATTCCCAAGAACACGGTGGCGGTGACCGGCGAGCCGGCGAGCCAGCTCATGAAGCTCCTCGAGGCGCTCGAGGAACTGGAAGACGTGCAGAAGGTGGACGCGAACTTCGAGATGGACGAGTCGGAGATGGCCGGCGCGTGATCGTCCTCGGCATCGATCCCGGCACGGCGGTGACGGGCTACGGCGTCGTTCGCGCGCGCGGCATGCGCCAGGCGGGCGGCGCCGATTTGATCGAATGCGGGGTCATCCGGACGCGCCCCACGCAGCCGCTGGCGGCGCGGCTAGCCGACATCTACGACGGCGTGCGCGAACTGATCGCGCGCCACCAGCCCGAGGCGCTGGCGGTCGAGGACGTGTTCTACGCGCGCAACGTGCGCACCACCGTGGTGCTCGGGCATGCGCGCGGTGTCGTGCTGCTCGCCGGCCAGCAAGCGGGGATCGCGATTCACGAGTACCCGCCGGCCGACATCAAGAAGACCGTGACCGGAAACGGCGGCGCCACCAAGGAGCAGGTGCAGTTCATGGTGACCAAGCTGCTGCGCCTCAAGAGCGCGCCGCAGCCGGCCGACGCCGCGGACGGCGTGGCCGCGGCGCTCGCCTGCGTGCTGCGCGCCGACGTCGAGCGCGCGATGGCGGCAGCCCGATGACGCGCGCTGTCGAGGCGAACCCATGATTTCCCGGGTGCAGGGCACGCTGCGCTCGGCCGACATCGACCGCGTGGAGATCATGACCGCGGGTGGCGTCGCCTATGACGTGCACATCCCGCTCTCGGTGGCCGAAACCCTGCCCCGCCCGGGCGGCGCGGTGGAGCTGCACACGGCGCTCGTCGTCCGCGAGGACAGTTGGACGCTGTACGGCTTCGCCACGCCCGACGACCGCGCGCTGTTCCATCGGCTCCTCGGCACCACGGGTGTTGGCCCGGCGCTCGCCATGAACCTGATGTCGGCCCTCGGCGGCGACCGCCTGGTGCGCGCCGTGCAGGAGCACGACCTCGCGACGCTCACGCGCGTGCCGCGCGTGGGGAAGAAGCTGGCCGAGCGGCTGGTGCTGGAGTTGCGCGACAAGCTGGTGGCGAGCGGCACCGCACCGGCCGCGGGTCGCGCCGCAATGCCGGCCGGCCCGGGGAGCGACGCGGTACGCGCGCTGATGGCGCTGGGGTATTCTGAAACCGATGCGGGAAGAGCCGTCGGAGCCGTCTTGTCCGAGTCTCATGCCGACGATACGGCCACGCTCGTCAGAATGGCCCTTAGTTACCTCTCGCGAAAATAGGAACGGCCTCTCGTAGTGGCTGACGGTAGCTACCCCTGAAACGGTCGCCATGGTATCTTGCCGGCCTTCATACTACGGGAAAACGCGACGCAATACATTGATACACAACGCCTTACATGTCTAGTCCTTTCGTATTCATTTCATTTTACTGATACTTCTTGGCATGAACTCTTCCATTTATTGAAGTTTTCTATTGCTTTTTCTTCAATTAATTGAATATTTCTCCTGTCGCCAAGTTGTCTCGACCAAACGTTGGAGAGCGTCAGGCGAGGCCAGCCGTAGTCCCCCGAGGTTCCAAGCATGAAGACCGCCCGCACACTCACCGCCACCCTTATCCGACAGCAACTCGAGGTGCAACTCAAGCGCTGGCGATCGGTGCCGCCTCGCCCACGGGATGGCTGGATCAGGTCCATCCGAAAAGCCTTGGGCATGCCGGCGACCGCGCTCGCGCGCCGCTTGGGTGTGCAGTCGGGCACCCTCGCCAACCTCGAGAAGGCAGAACGCCAGGGCACGATTTCGCTCCGTTCGCTTCGCGAAGCCGCCAGCGCGCTCGACTGTGAATTGGTGTACGCGCTCGTTCCGCGCACCAGCCTGGACGACGTCCTGCGGCGCCGTGCCGAGGAGGTGGTGAATGCCCACATGCAACGCGCGGCGCGCACGATGAGCCTCGAGGATCAGTCCGTGGGCACGCGCGAAACGCGGCGTCAGCGCGACGCCCTCGCCGCGCAACTGGTCCAGTCGCTCGACCGACGCCTGTGGATCGACGGCGAGAAGATCTAGCGGCGCCGCACGCCGTCGGTGCGACGCCGCTGACGGACGAGGAGATGGAAGGCCTTCTCGTGCCCAGCATTGGCACCCGCCACGAGCTGAACGCCGCCGAGCAGCAAAACGTGGCCCTCGGCGGCTTGTGGTTGAGCACGAGCCGGCGACGCGCGCGTCTGGACGAAGCATTCGTCCTCGAGTTGCACCGACAAATGTTCGGCCAAGTCTGGGCATGGGCGGGAAAGTTGCGCACGACCGGCAAGAACCTCGGCGTGCCGATTGAGCGCATTCGGCCGGACCTGCGCGACCTGCTGGCGGATGTCTCCGCGCTGCGCGCACGAAATAGTGTTGACAAGCGAGCGCTGTGCGCGACCTTCCATCAACGATTGGTTCGAATTCATGCATTTCCCAACGGCAACGGACGACACGCCCGCCAGATGACCGATCTTTTCGCCGAGCAGTTGAGACTCCCGACGCCCATGTGGGGCGCCGATGATCTCGCGCGAGCGAGCGACACGCGGCGGCGGTACATTGATGCCTTGCGGCAGGCCGACCGAGGCGACTTTGGTCCGTTGGTCGACTTCATGTGGGCCGACCACCCAACCGCACCATGATGTCCCGCCCCGAAATCACCACACCCGAAGTGCTCGCCGAGGAATCGGTGGTCGAGCTGTCGCTGCGCCCGCAACGCCTGGCCGAGTTCATCGGCCAGGCGAAGGTGAAGGACGCGCTGCGCATCTACATCGACGCGGCGCGCGAACGCAAGGAACCGCTCGACCACACGCTGCTGTTCGGGCCGCCGGGATTGGGCAAGACGACGCTGGCCGAGCTGGTGGCGCGCGAACTGGGCGTGAACATCCGCACGACCAGCGGACCGGCGCTGGAGAAGCCGGGCGACCTCGTGGGCACCCTCACCAACCTGCGCGAAGGCGACATCCTGTTCATCGACGAGATCCACCGCCTGCGGCCGATCATCGAAGAGTTCCTCTATCCGGCCATGGAGGACTACAAGATCGACATCCGGCTGAGCGATGGCCCCAAGGCGCAAACCATCACGATGCCGGTGGAAAAGTTCACGTTGATCGGCGCCACGACGCGGCTGGGCATGCTCACGGCGCCGCTGCGCGCGCGCTTTGGCATCGAACTCCGGCTCAACTACTACCCGGCCGACGAGCTCGAGCACATCGTGCATCGCACGGCCGAGGTGATGAAGGTGGAGATCGACGCGGCGGGAGCGCGCGAGCTGGCGCGTCGCGCGCGCGGCACGCCGCGCGTGGCCAACCGGCTGTTGCGCCGGGTGCGCGACTACGCGCAGGTGCGCGCCAACGGCATCGTCACCGAGGCGGTGGCGCGCGAGGCGCTCGAGATGCTCGACGTCGATCATTTCGGGCTCGACGAAATGGACGCGCGGCTGCTGCGCGCGATCATCGAGAAGTTCGACGGCGGGCCGGTGGGGGTGCAGACCATCGCCGCCGCCGTGGGCGAGGACGCCGACACGATCGAGGAGGTGTACGAGCCCTTCCTCGTGCAGAACGGGTTCCTGCAGCGCACGTCGCGCGGCCGCATGGCGACCGCGCTGGCGTACCGGCACTTCGGCTACACGCCGCCGTCGCAGAGCGGTGACGGCCAGGCATCGCTGCTCTAGCTCCGCAGACATGCGCCGCACTGCACTCATGCACCGCACCGCACGGCTACGCCGCACCGTCGCCGGCATTGTCACCGCCGCCCTGTACACCGCCGCAATTCCGACCGCGGCGCGGGCGCAGGTAGCCGTGTCCGCCGCCGCGCCGTCGGGCGCGCTCGCGCTCACCACGTCCCGCGCCGACTCCCTGGCCGAGCTCGCGCGGCTCGACTCCCTGGTCGCGCTGCGCGATGCCCCGGCGGCCACGTGGCACGCGCGTGGCCTGCTCGCCTGGCAACTGGCGCAGGGCAAACGCGCCATCGGCACGCGCGTGGATGGCGCACAGTTGCGGCTCAACCAGAAGGCCGATTCGTCGCTCGTGCAGGCGGTCACGCTCGAACCGAAGACCGTGCGCTACCTCGTCGACTTCGCGAACTACCGGTCGAAGGGATCGCCCATGGTGCGCGCCGGCGCCACGCGCTTCATCATGCGCGCCTTCGAGGCGGCGCGTGCGCAGGGCGATTCGCTGGCCGTGGCGCAGATGGCCGATGCGCTCGGCGTGCTCGCGTTCAAGGACTACCAGATGTTCTTCGGGCGGCGGATGTCACTCAGCAACGGCCCGGGTGCGAGCATTGCGGACATCCTCAACAATCAGTCAGGCACGCTAGGCGGTTCGACGACGCAGGGCACCGCGCGCGACGGTGGCCCCGGCGGCTCGGTGAGCGCCGACGAGAGCCTCGTGCGCCAGCTCATCGAGAGCCGGTCCACGCTCGTCGGCGGCCACCCGCCGCCGGGCGTCGCGGCCTATGACGACGCGCTCCAGCACTTCGAGACGGCCACGCGCGCGGTGCCATCGCTTCCGCTTCCGTGGCGACATCGCTTCGGCGCGCTCGCCGAGCGGCAGCGGTGGGAAGAGCTGAACGCCGCCGCGCACGCGCGGCTGGCCATCGCCCCTTGGGATCCCGACGCCTGGCTGGCGCTCGGCCTCGCCCGGCACCGCAGCGGCCAGCCGGGCGCCATGGCCGCGTTCGACAGCGCCTTTGCACAGATGAGCGACAGCAGCCGCGCGCGACTCGATCGCGTGGAACGCATCATGCGCCCCAAGGCGGTGAAAGCGCTGGACGCCATGCCGAGCGCCGACCGCGCGCGCACCGTGCAGTTCGTCTGGACGGCCGCCGACCCGCTGTGGAGCGTGCCGGGCAACGAGGTGCGCGCCGAGTACCTGGCGCGGGTCGCGTTCGCTGAACTGCGCTACACGGACGAGGAGAAAGGGATGCGCGGCGTCGACACCTTTCCCGGCGACCTGCACGTGCGGTACGGCTTCCCCAAAGTGACAGCCAACTGGTCGTGCTCGGGCGCAAATGCCGAATCGGAGTCGATGGACCAGGCCAATCAGGTCTGCTGGTTCTGGTGGTTCGCCCCGCGCGTGCAGTTCATCGTACACTACCAGCCGATCTTCAACCACTTCCGCGCCGGCTTCGACGACATCGCGATCACTGAGGACATCCAGGCGCAGGCGCCGGCCGACTGGTCGAACGTGCCGGGCGTTCCGTCCATCGACTCGATTCCGCTGCGGATCGCGCGTTTCCGTCCCGACGGCGCGCATCCCTCGGTGCTGGTGTCGGGCGTGGTGCCCATGCAGCGCATGCGTACGGCGGGCATCGCCACGCCGGCGCCCATGGCGCAGATCTGGATGTTCAACGACAGCGTGGCGTCGGTGGCACGCGACTCGGTGCGCGTCGGGAGCAACGGCCTGGCGCTGTGGAAGCTGCGGGCGAACGGCGGCGACCTGTATGCGCGCGCCGAGGCGACGGTGACGGACGGCGGCGCGGCGCGCGGGACGGCGTATGCGCCCGGCGTGACGGCGGGAGTGGGACTCGGCATGAGCGACATCGTGGTGGCCGCGTCGGTGGCCGACGGTGCGGCAGGCGCGCACCGGTGGCATGAACTCGACATCGTGCCGGCGAGCGATACGCTGCCGCGCGCCACAGGGATCGCACTCGTGTGGGAGATGTACGGACTGGCCGCGCGCGACGGCACGCAACGCTACGCCGTGCGCCTGATCGTCGAGAAGGCGCAGAAGTCGCTGGCCGGGCGCATCGTGGCGCAGATCGGCGGGCTGGTTGGCGCGCAGCGCGGCACGGATCGCGTGACGCTCGATTTCGAGCGCGACGCCGCGGCGCGCAACGTGACGCTGGACCACGTGGCGCTGTCGTTGCGCGAGGCGCCGGCCGGGCGCTACACCCTCACGGTGGAGATCACCGACAAGGTGTCGGGGGCCGTCGTGCGCCGGAGCACGCCGTTGCTCATTGGCCCGTGAGCCGCGTGCCGGGCTGCCGCACGGCCGACTACGATTTCGCGCTTCCCGCCGGGCGCATTGCGCAGTCGCCCGCCGACCGGCGTGACGCGTCGCGCCTGATGGTCGTGCACCGCGACGATGGCGCGATCGAACACCGGCGGTTCGCGGATGTCGCGGCACTGATCCCGCGCGGCGATGTCCTGGTGCTCAACACGACGCGGGTCTTTCGCGCCCGGCTGCTCGGGCAACGTGATTCGGGGGCGCGCGCCGAGATCTTCCTGTTGCGCCGTCATGACGACGGCCGCTGGGAGGCGATGGTGCAGCCGGGCGGCAAACTGAAACCCGGCCGCACGGTGCACATTGCCCCCGGATTCGACGTCGTCGTGGAGGACATCACCGCTCGCCGCACGCGGCTCGTCCGGCTGGTCGTGGCGGGCGACGAGATGGCGATGATCGACGCGCACGGGCACGTGCCGTTGCCGCCGTACATCGAACGCGCCGACGGCGGCGCCGATGCCGAGCGCTACCAGACCGTCTACGCGCGAGAGTCGGGTTCCGTCGCCGCGCCGACGGCGGGACTCCATTTCACGCCGGAACTGCTCGCCGCGCTCGACGCGCGCGGCGTGGATCGCGCCGACGTGCTGCTGCACGTGGGGGCCGGCACGTTCAAGCCGGTGGACGTCGAGTCGCTGGCCGACCACGTGATGCACGAGGAGTGGTACCGGGTTCCTGTCGACACGGCCGAGCGGTTGAACGCCGCGCGCGCACGCGGCGCGAAGATCTGGTGCGTGGGCACGACGTCGCTGCGCACGCTCGAGAGCGTGGTGGATGCCGATGGGCGATTTCACGCCGGCGAGGGCGAAACGCGGATCTTCATCCATCCGCCCCGCCGCGTGCTCGGCGCCGACCGGCTCATCACGAACTTCCACCTGCCGCGCTCGACGCTGCTCATGCTCGTCGCCGCGTTTGCCGGGTACGACCTGGCGATGCACGCGTATCGGGTGGCGATCGACGAGGGGTACCGGTTTTACTCGTATGGGGATGCGATGATCGTGCTTTGAGGGAGAGTGAGGGGGAGGGGTGCGGGGGTTTGGTGAGGGGGGAGGAGTTTAGGTGGAGTATCGGGAGAG
>Ga0315268_10002382_pt1 | contig 21196 bp, 19 predicted proteins | sample C1_top_MG_FD_204535 | JGI IMG/M metagenome (GOLD analysis project Ga0315268, IMG submission 204535) | Sediment microbial communities from Yellowstone Lake, YNP, Wyoming, USA - C1_top | ecosystem: Environmental > Aquatic > Freshwater > Lake > Sediment | place: USA: Wyoming | collected 2017-08-01 | reverse complement strand
GCTTGCGCAATCGCCGCATCGGGCGCGATCAAACCGGCTTTCATTTTCAAGGCCAAGGTGATGGGCGCCGCCGGATCGAGTGCGGCGAGCCACGTCATGGCTTCGGTCGCATGCCCTTCCTGTAGCAAGCCCTGCACGAATTCCGTCGCAACGTCCTTAGGCAAAGGCTGGAAATCCTGCTGGTAGCGCAACATCGCACGATAGGCATCCTGCGCCTTATGTTCCACCAAGTAGGAGCGGATCACCAAGCGCCGCGCCCATTGCTGGTCGGCGGGGTTGAGTTCGAATTGCCAAATCAAGCGCGCCAGCAGCGCGCGCGCCGCCGCGCCTTGCTTCAATTCCAACTGCGCCCATGCGCCGTGGCCGAGCGCTTTTTGCCGGAAATCGCGTGGCGCGTCCTTGGGGTACAGCTTGACGCGCGCGACGATCTCAGCCGCTTGATGCGTTTCGGAAAGTAGCGTGAGTCGCAGCGATTCCCAGTCGTACCAAGTGACGCTATCCGGTTGGGGCGGCTGCTCGCGCACCACGCGCGCGAGCGCGAGTCGCGGCGCGCCGGCTTGATACAAGCGCTGCGCGATTTGCAGCGCATCGGCCGCGGCAGTGAGAGAAAAGAGAAAGAGACTAATGAACAGCACGGCGCGCATAGCGCCATTCTACACCGGGCAAATCGTGCGCCCAAACAAAACGGGCGGCCCGAAAGCCGCCCGTTTGAGGCACTGCCGCAAAAGAATTACTGTGCCGCTGTTTCTTTGGTGCGGGCGGACAATTTTTCCTTGATGCGCGCCGATTTGCCGGAGCGATCGCGCAGGTAGTACAGCTTGGCGCGCGCCACGTCGCCCTTGCGTTTCACCTCGATGCTGGCCACCAGCGGCGAATGCGTTTGGAAGGTGCGCTCCACACCGACGCCGGAAGCGATTTTGCGCACGATGAAAGAAGAGTTGAGGCCGCGATTGCGCCTGGCGATCACCACGCCCTCGAACGCCTGTAAACGTTCGCGGGTGCCTTCCTTCACTTTGACTTGCACCACGACGGTGTCACCGGGTGCGAAAACGGGAATGGCCTTGCCCAAGCGGGCGATTTCTTCGTTCTCGAGTTGTCCAATCAGGTTCATGCTCTTGCTCCTTAATTTCTATTTCTTCCGCCGCTATCGCGGCTCAATCGAATGGCTGCTCGTGTTTTACTTCTTCCAACAAGCGCGCTTCCTCTTTCGTCAGCGCGCGGCTCTCCAATAATTCCGGACGCCGGGTCCAGGTTCGCAGCAATGCCTGCTTCAAGCGCCATTTGCGAATTGCTTCGTGGTGCCCGGACAATAAGACCGGCGGCACCGGCATGCCCGCGTAGACCTCGGGCCGCGTGTAGTGCGGGGTATCGAGCAGCCCATTCACGAACGACTCTTGCGCCGCCGAATCCGCATCGCCCAGCGCACCGGGAATCTGCCGTACGATCGCGTCGATCACCACCATCGCCGCCAATTCACCGCCGGACAAGACATAATCGCCAATGGATAATTCTTCATCCACCCGGCGCTGAATCAAGCGCTCGTCCACGCCTTCGTAACGCCCGGCTAAAAAAATCAGCCCCGGCTCGGTTGCCAAGCCCATCACCTTCCGATGATTCAAGGCCGGGCCTTGCGGCGAAAGATAAATCACTTTCGGCCGCGCAATCCCGGTTGCTTGCTGCGCGGCTTTGGCCGCTTCGAGCGCCTGTTCCAGGGGTTCCGCCAGCATCACCATCCCCGGGCCGCCGCCATACGGCCGGTCGTCCACGGTGCGGTAGTTGTCGCGCGTAAAATCGCGTGGATTCCACGTCTGCAAGGCAAACAAGCCTTGCTCCAGCGCACGGCCGGTAATACCTTGTTGCGCCACGGCATCGAACATGGGCGGGAACAAAGTTACCACATCGAAGCGCGGTTTAATAATCCGCTCCCCAGTCTACCGTAATCGTGCCGCCTTCCAGATCCACATCTTGAATCACTTGGCGCACGAACGGGATCAAGCGTTCACGTTCTCCGCCGACTACCAGCACATCGTTCGCGCCAGTCTGCAATAAATTCTTCACTGTGCCGAAGGTTTGGCCTTCGATATTCACTACCGTCAGACCGATCAAATCGGTCCAATAATATTCGTCGCGCCGGACTTGCGGCAGTGCAGCTCGCGGCACTACCACAGCCATCCCGCGTAACGCCAATGCCGCATCGCGGTCGTCGAACCCAGCCAGCTTGGCGATCACCTCGGCGCCATGCACTTTCGCTTCCTGCACTTGATATGCGTCAAAGCGATCATTTTTACCCAGCCACCACGTCGGATAGCCGGCGAACCCTTGGCTGGTTTCGGTGTGGGGATGGACTTTAATCCATCCTTGTACGCCGAAGGGGGCCATGACATGCCCCATGGTAATCCATTGCTCAGGCAGCAGCGGGGCCCGCTTGCTTAAGGAGCCGCGCTACCGTGTCGCTTAGCTTCGCGCCTTGGCCCTGCCAGTACGCGATGCGATCCCGGCTCATGCGCAGGGATTCGTTGCTCCCCGTCGCTTTCGGGTTATAGAACCCGACGCGCTCGATGAAACGGCCATCGCGGCGGCTGTGGGAATCCGTCACGACAACGTTATAAAAGGGGCGCTTCTTTGCGCCACCGCGTGCAAGTCGAATTACAACCATGGTTGTTCGCCTAATCGGAATTACGGAAAAGGGCGGGATTTTACAGGGCTTTCCCCCTGCTAGCAAGCCCGAATTGGCGCTCCGCCGGATCAGGCTGTTCTCGCGATTCACGGTTAAGCGCCGTTTTCGGGGTGGTATAGTTGCGTCATGTCGCAACAAAACTCCATCACAGCCATCTTACTCGCCGGCGGCGCCGGCCGGCGCATGGGGGGCGAGGACAAAGGGCTGCTCAAGCTCAAAGACAAACCCCTGGTGGAATGGGTGCTGGCGCGCGTCGAACCGCAAGTGGACGAGATACTGATCAGCGCCAATCGCAACCTGGAACGCTATCGCACCTTCGGCTTTGCGGTGTTGCCGGACAAAACCGAAGGCTACGCCGGGCCGCTGGCCGGGATCGCGCGCGGCTTGCTCGATGCCAAACACGATCTGATACTTTCCGTGCCGTGCGACACGCCGTTCTTGCCGGACGATCTGGTTGCGCGCCTCTATGCCGCGCTCGGCACGGGCCATTACGACCTTGCCGTGCCGGTCATCGCGGGTGCGGGACAGCATGCGATCTGCCTGATGCGGCGCCAGGTCGGGGCGAATTTAGCGGTATATCTCGCCCAAGGCGGGCGCAAAGTGCAGGAATGGCAAGCGGGCTTGAAATGCGCGCATGCCGATTTCAGCGACGCCGCGCCATTCTTCGTGAATCTCAATCAGCCGGAACAATTGGCGGCATTGGAAGGCCGCCTCAATCGGGCCTAAGAAGAAACTCGCGCAGCGAGCCTAAGTCCCTCTCTCCCGTACATGGGAGAGAGTTAGGAGAGAGGGCATCAGCTAAGCACTTCATCGATCAATTCGATCCAATGCGACACGGGCTTTTGCGTGCCGCTTTGCAAATGCAGCAAACAAGCAATATTGGCGGTCACAATCCGCTCGGGCTGCTTAGTTTCGAGCGCGGTGACTTTATTCTTGAGCAATTGCCGCGACAAGGCCGGTTGCAGAATCGAATACGTGCCTGCCGCGCCGCAGCATAAATGCCGGTCGGGCGCGTCCGCCACTTCAAACCCCGCAGCGGTCATAATCGCCTCCAGCACGCCATTGATCTTTTGCCCGTGTTGCAAGGTGCAAGGTGTGTGTATTGCGAGTTTGGGGTTTCGGGTTCCGGGTTTCGCGTTCGAAAATAATTTCAACAGCGCGTCTTTCTCCGCCAGCACGATCTCGCTCACGTCGCGCGCCAGCACCGATATGCGCGCGGCGCTCGAAGCGTACGCCGCGTCATGTTTTAAATAATCCCCATACTCGCGCACCGTCACGCCACAGCCGCTCGCGGTCATTACGATGGCCTCCACGCCTTTATCCAAATACGGCAGCCAGGCATCCACATTGCGCCGCATCGCGGCCAGCGCTTCCTCGTGCGCATTCAAGTGATAGGCCAGCGCGCCGCAACAGCCGGCTTGCGGCGCGACAATCAAGCTGATGCCGAGACTATCCAACACGCGCGCGGCGGCGGCGTTGATTCGCGGTGCCATCGAGGGCTGCACGCAGCCGTCCAGCACCAGCATCTTGCGCGCATGGCGCGGCGCGGGCCAGGCGCCGGGCTCGGCCGGCGCGGGCAAATGTACTTTGAGTGCCGCCGGCAACAGCGGCCGGAATAGTTGGCCCAGCTTGAATAGCGGCGCAAATAAAGCGGGCGCCGGCAACAGGACACGCAAGGCTTTGCGCTGTATCCCCGCGAACAAGCTGCGTCCTACTTTCCGTTCGGCGATGCCGCGCCCGATGTCGATCAACTTGCCATACTGCACGCCGGACGGGCACGTCGTCTCGCAAGCGCGGCACGTGAGGCAGCGATCCAGATGGAGCAGCGTCTTGGCCGTGACCGGCCCACCTTCCAGCATCTGCTTGACCAAGTAGATGCGGCCGCGTGGACTATCCAATTCATTGCCGAGCAATTGATATGTGGGGCAGGTCGCCAGACAAAAACCGCAATGCACGCACGAGCGCAAAATCCGGTCGGCCTCTTGGCCATCGGGCGTGTTCTTGATAAAGTCAGCGAGGTTGGTTTGCATGGTTTAAAAATCCGGGTACATGCGTCCAGGGTTGAAGATACCATGCGGATCGAAGGCGCGCTTCATGCGTTTATGCACTTCCAGCAAGGGTTGGGGCAAGGGGTGAAATACCGCCGCCGGTTTTTTTGCACTGCGGAATAAGGTCGCTTGACCGTATGCTTTTTCAACAGCGGCGCGCACCGCACCCGGTTCGCCCTCGGTGAACACCCAGCGCAATGCGCCGCCCCATTCGATGAGCCGCTTGCCCGGCACGGACACCGTAGCCGTCGAAGGCACGGACAGCCGCCACAAGGGCGCGCCATCGCGGAAGAAATTCGAGGTCTGCTCACGGATGCCGTACCAAAAATCCTCGCCCGCCAGCATCATCTGCCCGCCCAACTTGGCCTGCGCCGCCCGTACCGCGCTTTGCGCGCCGGATAGCCTCACGCTCAGCACATGGTCGTGGTAACAAGTCGCGGAAATCGGTAGCGGCTCGCCCGCCCAGCGATTCATCTTTTCCAGCGCTTGGGTTTCATTCAACTCAAATTGCAAGGTCGCTTCCGATTTCGGCTTGGGTAATACCTTGAGCGATACCTCCAAAATCAAGCCTAAAGTACCCAATGATCCGGCCATGAGGCGCGACACGTCATAGCCCGCCACATTCTTCATCACTTGTCCGCCGAAGCGGAGCTGCTCGCCCTGGCCATCCAGGATTTGCACCCCCAGCACGAAATCGCGGACCGCGCCTAAGCTAGCGCGCCGCGGGCCGGAAAGGCCGGTAGCGATACAGCCGCCGAGGGTGGCGCGCGGGCCGAAATGCGGCGGCTCGAACGGCAGCATTTGGCCCTGCGCAACCAGCGCCGCTTCGATCTCCGTGAGCGGCGTACCGGCACGCGCGGTGAGTACCAATTCCTCCGGTGCATAATCGACAATGCCGCGATAGGCGGTCGTGTCGAGCACTTCCCCCTTGGGCGCACCGCCGTAAAAATCCTTGGCCCCCGAACCGCGAATGCGCACCGGCCGCCGGCGCGTGATGGCCTGCTGGATGACTTCGGTAAATTGCTCGATGATGGCGTTCATTTCAAAACCGCGGCACGCCCGGAAATTTCGCTTTTCCCTGGTGCACATGCATCGCGCCATACTCGGCGCAACGATGCAGGGTCGGCACGGCCTTGCCGGGGTTGAGCAAGCCTTTTTCGTCCCACGCCGCTTTCACCGCATGGAACTTCGTTAATTCCTTGGATTGAAATTGCACGCACATCTGGTCGATCTTTTCCACCCCTACGCCATGCTCGCCGGTGATAGTCCCGCCGACTTCCACGCACAATTCCAGAATCTTGGCACCAAAGGCTTCGGCGCGGACCAATTCACCCGGCTTGTTGGCATCGTACAAAATCAAGGGGTGTAAATTGCCGTCGCCGGCATGGAATACATTCGCCACTTGTAAGCCATAGTGCACGGAGAAGGCTTTGATGCGCCGCAATACTTCGGTCAGGCGCTTGCGCGGGATAGTACCGTCCATGCAATAGTAATCGGGCGAAAGCCGTCCTACCGCCGGAAACGCCGCCTTGCGCCCGGCCCAGAAGATGAGCCGTTCCGCGTCGTCGCGCGCGGTGCGCAAACTGGTGGCGCCGCTGGCCTGCAAAATATCGTGCACGCGCTTGATTTCTTCCGACACTTCTTCATTCGTGCCATCCAACTCGCACAACAAAATCGCCTCCGCATCGAGCGGATAACCGGCATGCACGAAATCTTCGGCGGCATGAATCGCGGGCTTATCCATCATCTCCAGCCCGGCGGGAATAATGCCGGCGGAAATGATTGCCGCCACCGCGGTTCCGGCCTTCTCGATATCGTCGAAGCCTGCCATCAGCACTTGCGCACGCTCAGGCGTGGGCAAGAGCTTCACCGTCACTTCGGTAATCACGCCGAGCAGCCCCTCGGAACCGGTCAAGAGCGCCAGCAAATCATAGCCCGCGCTATCCAGCGCCTCGGAGCCGATCTCCAGCACCTCGCCTGCCATCGTCACTACCCGCAAACGCAAGATGTTGTTCACCGTCAGGCCGTATTTCAGGCAATGCACGCCGCCGGAATTTTCCGCCACGTTGCCGCCGATGGAACAGATGATTTGGCTCGAGGGGTCGGGCGCGTAATAAAGATTGTATGGCGCGGCGGCTTCGGAGATGGCGAGATTGCGCACGCCCGGTTGCACGCGCGCAATGCGCGCCAGCGGATCGAGATGCACGATACGCGAGAATTTCGCCAGCGACAGCAGCACGCCGTTTTTAAGCGGCAACGCACCGCCCGATAAGCCCGTGCCGGAACCGCGCGCCACCACCGGCACCGAGGCTGCATGACAAATCCGCAGCACCTGCTGTACTTGCGCTTCCGTTTCGGGAATCACCGCCAGCATGGGCAGTTGGCGATAGGCCGTCAGCCCATCGCTCTCATACGGATTCAGGTCTTCGCGCTCGGATAAGACCGCTTCATTCGGCAGGAAAGCGCGCAACTGCTTGGCGAGTTTGTGTTTGTCCACGGCAAAGTATCTGAGATTTAGTAAAACACACATTCACCACGGAGTACGTAGAGGACACGGAGTAAAAGCGCTCATACCCTGCGTGCCCTCTATGTACTCTATGGCGGATGCTAAGATTTCAACCGATTGTACACCGTGGCCAGCGCGTACCGATCGCCCACATTACCGGGAAAAATCACGACGGGAATGTCCGGCAAGCGCGGATGATCCTTGGGTGTCAGCACCACCGAGCACCCGGCATGAATCTGCCCGACGCTGCGCGCGGCGGGAATCGCCAAGCCCAAGGACAGCATATCGTTGGACGTGATGCCGCCCTTGCTGATGATGAAGCCGACGGTGCGCGGCAATGCATGCACCACGCTCATCAGAAACCCCGACACCTGCTCGCCGAAACGCAAACGGGTCTGGCGGTCCGCGAACAGGCGCTCCACGCGCGAGGTGAACACCACCGGCGTAAGCCCTTGGGCATGGGCCGTTTCCACCTGTCCGATGACTTTCTCCAGCAGCTCGGAAATCTTTTCCGGCAGCAAATTCACATCAACTTCCACCGGCGCGATGCCCGGCTGTTTGAGCAATTCCGTCAATTGTTCCGTGGTTTTTTGCACATGGGAGCCGACCACGACCGCGCCGGGGCGCCCCGCCTTCACATATTCGCGCATGCGCTCCGCCGGAACCGGCTGTGGCGGCAGTTTGGCCAGCGCCGTGAGCAGGCTCGCGGCACTGCGGAATAGAAAGCGCTTGCCGTGTTCGGCGGCGGCGAGTAATTCGTCGGCAAAACGGTTCAAATCGTCCTGAGTCTCGGCATCCACGACGCAGCAAGCATTATCGGTCAGGCTCATCAGTTTATCGAAGCTACCGGTCCGCACTTCTTCCAGTGGGAAACGCACCACCTCGTCGGCATGAATTCGCCCCCGCGTTTTTTCCTCGACATACTTGGGCAGATAACTGTGGCGATAGCCGAACACCGAATCGCGCGCGAATTCGGTTTCATGCACCGGCACCACCTTGTCGCCCGTGCGCAGGTAGTGCGTGCCGTGCACCGTGACTCGCCCGCCCTCGAAGAAAGCCGGGATCAGGAAATGCGCATCGAACGGCCCGAGTTCCTCGGCCATCGCATCCGTCTCCACCGGGTAATGACCGCGCAAGGTGGAATCGGAACGAGAGACATACAGTACCGGCCGGTCGAAACCGGCCAGAGCTTGTTTCAAATTGCGGCAAACCTCGCGCGTGAGCGCCGCGGCCTGTTCCGCCCCCATGCCGCGCGTATTGGTCAGCACGAACATCAAGGGCGAAGCGTCGCCCAAGCCGAGTTTCAAGGTCTGCACGTCCCAGCGCGTGAGCAGCAAACAACCATGCACCGTCTGTGAGCCGGTGGGATCGTCGTCGAGAACAATGATTTTCGGTTGCAAGATGAAATCCTTTCACCACAGAGTACACGGAGTACACAGAGGAATGATCGACAAAATTCCGCGTCCTCCGCGTCCTGTGGTAAAGCTTTAAGTACCCAATAATTCCACCGCCCGATTCGCCATTGCCTGCGCATTCATGGCATTGAAATCGAACAGATGGTTCGGACTGGCCGTGGTTTCGCCGCGCTTCCAGCAGAACATGTCGCGCGTGGGCACGGCGCTACGCAGCATCAACGGTTCCAGCATCGCGCCGGGACCACCGCTGATGCCGAGCAGCACATCGCCGTGAAACAGCTTATCGAACTGTTCGCGCGACATGAACTTTCCGTCCGGCTCGGAACAACTCTCCCACGCCACATCGGTCGGGCGATATAAGCGGCGCGGATTCACAATCGCCACGATGCTCGTGGCTATCCCCTGCGCTTCCAACTGCTTGGCCGCCTCGAACACCGGCAGCAACACCATGTCTCCGGTCACCGCGAACACCACGCGGCAACTGCCCCCGGATACGGACAGGGATTCATGTAACACCATAGCACCCTCTTCGATCGCGGCGCGGCCTTGCGCGAGTGTGGTGCGCACTGGCAGCGGGCTTTTAGAAGCGGTAATCACGATGCCTTTATTGGATTGCTTGAGCGCCCAAGCATAGGCGACTTGGATCATATTGGCATCCACCGGGAACAGCGGATAAACGTTGCCATTGCGCATCATGGCCGCGAAATACGCTTCGATTTCCGGGCGCTGATGCGTCCAGCCGTTGCGCCCCTGTTCCAGCGCGCCGGCGGTGAAAATCGTAATCGCGCAAGGCGTCTTGTGGCGCAGTTCCGCCATGGCTTGCGTCACCGTCTGCCAAATCGGCAGACCGTTGATGGCGAACGATTCATACGACGCCCACAGCGAACGGCCGCCGAACAGCGCCACCCCCACCGCGAGACCGGCGCACGCATCTTCGCTCAGAGGTTCATAAACTTGGCCGCACGGGCCTTGGAAATACAGGCCGTCTTCGGTCGGGTGGCGAATGGTGAGCGCCTTGTTGATGTTGGCCATGGCCGAGGCTTCATTGCCGTCGGCATTGGTCACGATAAAACTCGGATCGCGTTGGCCCACCGCCGCGACGATATCGCCGAAGGCAGTCGTCGGGATTTTATTTTCTTTGCCGGGATCGAACTCGACGAGCGGCAATTGTCCCAAATCCGGCAAGGGCCGTTCGAACTCCGTCACCACGGTTTTCACGGCAGGACCGCCGCCGGCATGCCGGAAATTTTCGCGCACAATGCGCCAAGCGCGTGGCGGCAGCGCGCGGCGTTGCAAGCCGCTCTTCACGTCTGCGCTTTCCAAGGTATGGTGCGCGTATAAATTGTGCGATTTTGCGCCCGTGGCATGCACGCCCGCGCCTTTCAATTGCTTGACGATGATGGCGCTCATCTCGCCGTTCAGCGCTTGTTGCGCGGCAATACTCGCCGTCTTGAGCAGCGCGCCGGTGAAGGCCATGCGCTGCGCCCAAGAAAACTGCGTGCTGTCCGCGTATTCGCCCGCTTGCTTGGCATCGTCGAAATCCTTGGCATTGATCAAATGCACGTGCCGGAAGCCATGCGCGCGCCAGTAATCGAGCATGCGCGCGTTATCCCAAGTCGAGACCATGCTGTGATGTTCTTGCGAATAGCCATTCCACAGCAGAATCGGCAAAAAGTTGGTGGCCTTTGGATACGCGGTATTGAAATGCTGGAACGCGCTCATGATATAGGGCTCGCCCAAGCCGCCGTCGCCGATGGTCACGGGAAATAATTTATCCGGATACAGCAAGGCACCCGCCATGGCGAAATGCTCGCCTTGGCCCAGCGGGCCGGCCGGTGCCAGCAGCCCCGGAATCGCGCCCGACAAATGGCCGAGTAAGCCGTGCTGCTCGCGGAAGCGCGCGCGCATGTCGGTTACGGTCTTGATGCCCATTGCCTCGAGCGAAGTATCCAGAAACATCATGCTGTAAAACCCTGGCGCATGATGTCCGACTTCGGTCACGATATTGGTGTGACCCAGCATTACCATCGCCGCGTAGGCTTCCGCGCCCGAAGCAAACCCGCCGGGATGGCCGGACGATTTCGCGCCGGTGACTTGCAAGGTGAGATAGCGCAACGCATCGGCGGCGAGTAAGGTTTGATAGATCGCCTGTTCGTTACTTGGGTCGGCGATCGCCGCGGTTGTCGTCGACAGTACAGGCGTCGCGCCAAGCCGGTCGAGATCCGGCAAGGTATTGGAAAAATATTGAATACCCGCGCAAAAGGCCGGCATTTGATCGTGTTCGGGTAAGGAAAATGGCTGATTCATGGTGTCCTCGGTCAGAGCGAATATTTCATAATGCGAAATTATAGATCACATAATAAAAATAATAGCAAAACACTCGGGAATTTGCCAACAAAATTTGCTTGACTTAGTGTTATTGAGACACTATTGTTAGTGTCATAGATACACTTATGACCACACAGACAAAACAGTATTGTTATTGGCATCCTCATCCGGCGGTGACCACGGATATCGTGTTGTTCACGCTGCGCGAGGAAAAGCTGCAACTGCTGCTGATCCGGCGCCGCAATCCGCCGTTTCAGGGCGGGTGGGCATTGCCCGGCGGATTTGTGGATTTGGACGAAGATATCGCCGATTGCGCCCAGCGCGAGCTGGAAGAAGAAACGGGAGTCAAGCATGTTTATTTGGAGCAGCTCTATACTTTCGGCAAACCCCAACGCGACCCGCGCGAACGCGTCATTTCGGTGGCGTATTACGCCCTCATTCCCTCCGACCGCATCACCTTAAAGCCAGCGAGCGATGCCACCGAAGCGGCCTGGTTCGCGTTCGACGAATTGCCGGCGCTGGCCTTCGATCACCGCGAAATCGCGGAGAAGGCGCATGAGCGCTTGGTGGCCAAGCTCGATTATTCCACCATCGCCTTTCAATTTTTGCCCAAGCAATTCACCTTGAGCGAACTGCAAAATGTGTATGAGACTCTCCGTGCCGAGACGCTGGATAAGCGCAACTTCCGCAAATGGATACTCGCGCGCAATCTCATCGAAGCAACGGGAGCGGAGCGCCGTAACGGCAGCCACCGCCCGGCGCAACTGTTCCACACCAAGCGGCCCGGCCGGGTCGAAATCATTCGTTAGGGAGGCCACCATGCAACAAGCCTTTTCGATTACGCCTCTCCCCATCGCGACGCGCGCACCGCGGCAGGATACAACCGCGCTGATCGCGCATATCAAACACATGCTCGTCGCGCAAAATGCGGTGCTGGTGGCGCACTATTACACTGCACCCGAGCTGCAAGAACTGGCGGACGACACCGGCGGCCATGTCTCGGATTCGCTAGACATGGCGCGCTTCGGTCACGAACATGCCGCCAAGACCTTGGTGGTGGCGGGCGTGCGTTTCATGGGCGAAACGGCAAAAATCCTCAACCCGGAAAAGCGCGTGCTGATGATCGACAATGCCGCCACCTGTTCGCTCGACGAGGATTGCCCCGCCGCAGCATTCACCGCATTTTGCGACGCCCATCCGGAGCGCAGCGTGGTGGTGTATTCCAACACCAGCGCCGCGGTGAAAGCCCGTGCCGACTGGGTCGTCACCTCTTCGATCGCGGTCAAAGTCGTTGCGCACTTGCACGCGCAAGGCAAGAAAATTCTGTGGGCGCCGGATAAACATCTCGGCCACTATGTGCAACAAGCCACCGGCGCCGATATGCTGATTTGGGACGGCAGCTGCATCGTGCACAACGAGTTCAAAGCGAAACTGCTCGCCGACATGAAGGCCACGCACCCGGCAGCGGGCGTTTTGGTGCACCCCGAGTCGCCGGCGGGCGTGATTCAACTGGCGGACATGGTCGGTTCCACCAGCGCGCTGATTAAGGCAGCGAAGGATTTGCCCCATACCGAATTCATCGTCGCCACCGACAACGGCATCTTCCATAAGATGCGCGCAGCCGCACCAGGCAAAATTTTTATCGAAGCGCCCACCGGCGGCGTCGGCGCTACTTGCAAAAGCTGCGCACACTGTCCGTGGATGGCCATGAACGATCTGGATAAACTCGCGCAGGTACTGGAAACCGGCGCGAACGAAATTCACATCGACGAAGCGATCCGGCGAAAAGCCGTGGTCTCGATCCAACGCATGCTGGATTTTGCGCAAACCACACAATATGCCGTGCTGGGTCAAGGCAACGCCTAATACCTTAAAGCGCCAATGTGCTAGCCCGGCAAACCATCCACGCGCGGCTGAACGAGCATCGGCGCATAGACCCAGACGAACAACATGAACGCACTCAACCACGCCGCTTGCGCCGCACCCACCCATAACAAATAATGCACGGGCGCAATCATCGGCAATAGCACGCGCGCAAAAAAAGCCGCCAACAGGAAAATAAAAACCGGTGTAAGCAGCCGGGGCGGCTGTTGAATATCGCGTCCGGTGTGGCCGAGCGCAACGCGCGCCATCATGCCCACCGTCATGATGCCGATGCCGCCGACGGCAAACGCATGGATCGCCAAGAATGGGGAGAGCCCCAACAGCGGCGTCAGCGCCTTGAGTAAAAATCCGAAAGTAGCGCAGCCATACCCCGCGAACAATACCCATAGTAAGGGTTTGCGCCAAATCCCTTTCGTGTACCAGTCCATCAAGCGGATGGCTTGGATCACAAATAATAGCGCCGCCAGCACGGCGGCAACCGCAACATTGCGCCAAAATACATCGGCGATCCAGAACAGTAAAAACCCATAGAGACTGGCATGATCGATCCACGCCCGATTTTTCAATTGCACCGGGTAGCCGACGCCGCGCTCGATGAAAAACGGCAGCACACGCCGCGCCATGAGGAAGAGCAGCGAAACCAGCAGATACACACCGGAATACAATCCCCATGCGATGCCTTGTGCGAGCACGCCCATCGCGCCGAGATAAAACAAGCCGTTCGCCAAAAACAGCAATGTCACTTTAGATACGACGCTGATTTGTTGTTTTTGCTTCGCGCGCACGATCGGCCAGGCAATCGCGACTATCAGCGATACATTAAATAAGCCATCCAGCAGCGCCATCGGCAGTACATGATTCGGCAGCATGATCCCGGCCAATCGCGCCGCGAGCCAGAGCAACGCCAATACCGCGAGCGGCAAACCATGCAGCGTGGGCATGTTCGTCCAATTGCGCACCGCGGTGAGCAAAAATCCCGCCACCACCGCCATGCCATAACCGAAAATCATTTCATGCGCATGCCAGTACACCGGCGCAAACGGCAAACGCGGCGCGGGCCAGCCGTAAACGAATATGCCGCCCCACCACAAAATCGCCAGGAAAGAGAACAGCGCGCCGAATAAAAAAAACGGGCGAAAGCCCAGATTGAAGAGGGCGAAGCCGCTTGGCTTCTGACTAGAATTTTGGATGGGAAGTAACTGTTCAGCCATGGTTTCACCTAGAAAACATTATCGCGCACAGGGCGCGGAGAGATATTTGATCTAGATCAAGCCATCGCTCCAGAATAAAAAATATGCGCACAATATATCCATCAGCGCATCAAACCTTCCCCCCCACCCACTCCGCCACGCTCGCCAAGGCCTTTGGCAAATTATCCGGCAAGGTCCCACCCGCCTGCGCCATATCCGGCCGGCCACCGCCTTTACCGCCGCACTGGGTAGCGACGTGGTTCACCAGCTCGCCCGCTTTCACTTTGGCGGTGAGATCGGCGGTGACGCCGGCGATCAGTGTCACTTTGCCGTCCGCACGCGAGGCGAGCACGATGGCGGCGGAGCCGAGTTTGTCTTTGAGTTTATCCAGCGTCTCGCGCAGCGCTTTGGCATCCGCGCCGTCGATCTCGGCGGCGAGTACCTTCGCACCTTTGACATCCACCGCGCTGGCGCTGAGATCGTCGCCTTGCGCGGCGGCGAGCTTGGATTTCAAGCGCGTGAGTTCTTTTTCCAGACTCTTCACGTTATCCAGCATTTGGGCGATTTTTTGATTGATCTCTTGCGGCTGGGCTTTTAACGCGCCTGCCGCGTTGAGTAAGGTTTGTTGCTGGCGCTGGATATAATCGAGCGCGCCGTCGCCGGTGACCGCTTCGATGCGGCGTATGCCGGCCGCGACGCCACCTTCGGACACAATTTTGAATAGGCCGATGTCACCGCTGCGTTTGACGTGCGTGCCGCCGCACAGCTCGGTGGAAAAATTGCCCATACCGATCACGCGCACTTCGTCGCCGTACTTCTCGCCGAACAGCGCCATGGCGCCGTGCTTGATCGCTTGATCGTATTTCATGCGCCGCACTTCCACCGCGTGATTGGCGCGGATCGCCTGGTTCACCAAGGTTTCGATTTGCTGGATTTCTTCCGCTGTTACCGGCTGCGGATGCGAGAAGTCGAAGCGCGTGCGCTGCGCGTCGACCAGCGAACCTTTTTGCGTGACATGCTTGCCCAGCACTTTGCGCAGCGCGGCGTGCAGCAGATGCGTCGCGGAATGGTTCCACGCCACGCGCTGGCGCGCGACCGGATCGACGTGTGCTTCCACATCGTCGCCCACCGACAGCTTGCCGATTTTCAGCACGCCTTTGTGGCCGAATACTTCAGCTTGGATTTTTTGGGTATCGCTTACTTGGAACGTGCCATCGGTGGAATTCAGTTCACCACGATCGCCCACCTGCCCGCCGGATTCGGCGTAGAACGGCGTGCGGTCCAACACCACCACCGCTTCATCGCCGGCCTGAATAGCCGAGACTTGCGCGCCCTCCTTGTACAGCGCCAAGACTCGCCCGGAAAAATCCAGGGCATCGTAGCCATGGAATTCGGTGGCCTGGCCTTCGAATTTCACGCTTGCGCCGATTTGGAATTTGGAAGCCGCCCGCGCCCGTTCGCGCTGCATCTGCATCGCGTGTTCGAAGCCGGCAAAATCCACATTGAAGCCACGTTCGCGCGCCACGTCGGCGGTAAGGTCGAGCGGGAAGCCGAAGGTATCGTACAAACGGAACACGGTTTCGCCGTCGAGAATGCGATCGCCGCCGCTACCGCGCATCGCGCCATTGAGCACGCCCATGCCATGTTCCAGAGTCTCGGCGAATTTTTCTTCTTCTTGCTTGAGCACGCTCGCGACGCGCTCTTTAGCCGCCACCAGCTCGGGGTAAGCCGCGCCCATCGCCTTGGCCAAATCTTCCACCAACAGATGAAAGAAGGGCTGCTTTTGCTCCAGCTTATAACCGTGGCGCAGCGCACGGCGGATAATGCGGCGCAGCACATAGCCGCGGCCTTCGTTGCTCGGAATCACGCCATCCACGATCAAGAAGGAACAAGCGCGAATATGATCCGCGATCACTTTGAGCGAATTGTTTTTGAGGTCTTTGGCACCGGTGACTCTGGCCGCGGCGTGAATTAAATCCTGAAACAGATCGATGTCGTAATTACTGTGCACCTGTTGCATCACGGCGGAAATGCGTTCCAGCCCCATACCGGTATCGACCGAGGGCTTGGGCAAGGAATGCATCACACCGTTCTCGTCGCGATTGAACTGCATGAACACCAGGTTCCAAATCTCGATGTAACGGTCGCCGTCTTCTTCCGGCGTACCCGGTGGGCCGCCCGCGACACTCGGGCCGTGGTCGTAAAAAATCTCCGTGCAGGGACCGCACGGGCCGGTATCGCCCATGGCCCAGAAGTTATCCGATTGATATTGTCCGGCACCGGGTTTGTCGCCAATGCGCGTCAAACGCTCCGGCGGCACGCCGATTTCGTTGAGCCAAATATCGGCGGCTTCGTCGTCTTCGTGATACACCGTGACCCAGAGCTTCTCGGCCGGGATTTTCATTTCCACCGTGAGAAATTCCCACGCATATTGAATCGCGTTGCGCTTGAAGTAATCGCCGAAACTGAAGTTGCCCAGCATCTCGAAAAAAGTGTGATGGCGCGCGGTATAGCCGACGTTTTCCAAATCGTTGTGCTTACCGCCGGCTCTGACGCAGCGCTGCGAGCTGGTGGCGCGGACATACGGCCGGGTTTCACGCCCGAGAAATGCATCTTTGAACTGCACCATGCCGGCATTGGTAAACAGCAGCGTGGGATCGTTGCCCGGCACCAACGGGCTGGAGGCGACGATGGTGTGGCCCTTGGACTCGAAATAGGATAGAAAACGTTTGCGAATTTCACTGGATTTCATAATAAGTCTCTAGTTGCGCCGCGTTTTGGCCAAAAGGTTTTTCATCTTGGTTCTGTCCGGCAAGCGGTAAAAGTCAAAATCGAAATCGAACGTAATGATATCGCGGATACCCGTTTGCATGGAAAGCGTGATCAGCGAGGCATCGGCGAGATCCATGGGGCGATCACGGTATTTGTCCATCAACGCGATGAACTTACCCACGATATCGGCCGGCTGCTCCAACATCTCCAGCGCGCCGCGTTCGATCCAGCGTAAGAAGGCAATTTGGCGACCCACGCTATAACCCAGCAGGTGCGTCACTTCGGTCACCACGGGCCAAGTGGTCAGCAATAGGCCGGAGAAGCCGCCGACGAAGGATTTCACTTCGCCGTGGCGCGGCTCGCTCGGGTTGAACAGGGAAATCAGCGGGCCGGAATCAGCGATTATTTTCCGCACGGACACGCTCCACGATGCGTTGGCGGATACCTTCCTTGCTCGCGGGCGTGGTTTTGCCGCTACCATATTTACCAAACAAATCCTTACCCAGCTCATACGCGGTCGGCTGCGGCTTTTGCTTCGCCAGATATTCCTGGAGACTTTGCTTGATGATATGACTCTTGGACTGGCCGGTGCGCAAAGCCACGGACTCCAAATCCTGCTCTAATGCATCACTTAAACGCACGGAAATAGCCATGCTTGGCTCCTTGTAATACAAATTGGATATATTGTATTACAAGGGTATTGACCCGGTCAATCGTCCTCGCCGCGCAAAACTTTACGAATGATTTCAGCGGAAAATCCGCGCCCGGCAAGGAATCGGGTTTGTTTACCGCGTTCTTCTAAGTTGCTTGGAAGTGCGCCAAACTTGCTTTCCCAGACTTTGCGCGCACGCTCCGACTCATCTGCTTCAAGGCTATTGAGCGCGGCCTGGATGTCTTCTTCTGCCACGCCCTTTTCGCGCAAGGCATAAGCCATGTGCGTGATGCCGAAGCGGCGGCTTTTGGCGCGCACGAACTCCGCGGCATAACGGGCGTCGGAAAGGTAGCCGCGCTGCACGAGGTCATCGAGCAGAGAGTCTAATTCGGCGGTATCTTCGGTGTGCGGGGCGAGCTTTTGGAGGAGTTCGGCGCGGGAATGCTCGCGCCGGGCGAGCAGGCCCATCGCTCGGCTGCGGAGTGAGTTACTTGTATTCATGTTCAATAAAAAGTTTCACCACAGAGCACACAGAAAAACATCTCTAACCCATGAAACCTCCGCGTACTCCGTGGTACAACAGTTTTTTTCAGGATTATGCCGCTTCTTCCTCATTTGTATCCGTATCTGCACTTGCCCCGGCCACGCTGCCTTTCACGCCAACCGCAGCGCGAATCTTGGCCTCGATCTCTTTGGCGACCTCAGGATGCTCTTTCAGATATTCGCGTGCGTTGTCTTTTCCCTGGCCGATCTTCTCGCCGTTGTACGCGTACCAAGCCCCGGATTTATCGACGATCTTGTTCAACACGCCCAACTCGATGATCTCGCCTTCGCGTGAAATACCTTCGCCGTACAAAATATCGAACTCGGCTTGCTTGAACGGCGGCGCGACTTTGTTCTTGACCACTTTGACGCGGGTTTCCGATCCAACCACTTCTTCGCCGCGCTTGATGGCGCCGATACGGCGAATATCGAGCCGCACCGAAGCGTAGAACTTAAGCGCGTTGCCGCCGGTGGTGGTCTCGGGATTGCCGAACATGACGCCGATTTTCATGCGAATTTGGTTGATGAAAATCACCAGCGTGTTGGAGCGCTTAATATTCGCGGTGAGCTTGCGCAGCGCTTGCGACATCAGCCGCGCTTGCAAGCCCATGTGCGAATCGCCCATCTCGCCTTCGATCTCTGCCTTGGGCGTGAGCGCCGCAACCGAGTCGACCACCACCACATCGACAGAACCCGAGCGCACCAGCATATCGGCGATTTCCAGCGCTTGCTCGCCGGTATCGGGTTGCGACACGAGCAGATCGTTCACATTCACGCCGAGTTTTTGCGCATAAGACGGGTCGAGCGCATGCTCGGCATCGATGAAGGCGGCGGTGCCGCCCAGTTTTTGCATTTCGGCGATCACTTGCAGCGTCAGTGTCGTCTTGCCGGAGGATTCCGGACCATAGATTTCAACCACCCGGCCGCGTGGCAGACCGCCGATGCCCAGCGCGATATCCAAGCCCAAGGAGCCGGTGGACACCACTTGAATATCTTGCGACGCGGCATGGTCGCCCAAGCGCATCACGGAGCCCTTGCCAAATTGTTTTTCGATCTGGCCCAGCGCGGCGTTCAATGCCTTCATTTTGTCATCTGCCGATACGGTTGTTGCCATGTCTTCATCCTCCTGGTGTGCGGTTGATCCGTGAATCCCTTAGGCAGCCTTGTGTCTGCACCATGGCTTCTAATTTAGGCTATACTTTTAACAATGTCAATACTTTTTATCACCTATGTAATTTATACTATGTAACACAAATCAATTAATCGTATAATCGACTCTGCCGAAAACTTGGAGTAAGCAATGGTTTCTAAAGAGAAAATGCTGCTGGATGTAAAATGGGCCGCGCGCCAAAGGCTGCAATATATAGAGCTCATGGCCTACTATACGGGCATCGTCAGCCGTAGCGACGTCGCCAAAGCCTTCGGAATTTCGGATGCGGCGGCCACCAAAGACCTCAAACTGTATGGCGATTTGGCGCCCAACAACCTCATTTACAACCACGGCGTGTTCGGCTTTGTGCCGAGCGATGGCTTCCGGGTGGTATTTGCAGATCTGGCCCCCGCCGCCGTCCTGCCCATTATTGCGGCCAACCTCGCCGTCGCCGGCGGCCCCTATGGCGCAGAATCGATTTATGGCCTGACCCTGGAGTCGCTGCCCTTGCCGGCTCGCCTACCCAGCCGCCAGGTTCTCTCACAAATCACCCGCGCCATACACGCCCACAAAAAACTGCAAGTGAGCTATCGCTCACTCTCTGATCGCGATAGTCAGGAACAACGCATCCTCGAACCCCATGCGCTGGTCAACACCGGCATACGCTGGCATGTGCGCGCTTATAGCGAAGAGACTTACGACTTTCGCGACTTCGTGTTATCGCGCTTTACCCAAGCCACTTGTTTGAATGAACTGGCTGAGTCCGGCGTGCAGTATGATGACGATTGGGTGGAAATGGTATGTTTAAAGTTCAGCCCGCACCCCAAGCTTGACGCCAAAAAACAGGACAATCTGTTATTGGATTACGGGGCAAGCGATAAGCTCATCGAGGTGATCGTCCGGCGTGCTTTGATCGGTTATGCGCTACAACGCCTAAGCGCCGACACCACAAAAGATCACTCCATGAACCCGAATGCCTATCAGCTGGTGCTGCTCAACCGGGATGAAATCGAACCGTTCGCAGCGTGGGCATTTCATTAGGAATGCGCTAAAAGCCGCCAAAGCGTGCGGAGCTCAAGTTCGAGCAACAATAGCCGATCCTCAATAAGGAACGCCGTGACTGAACCTATTTCAGGAAGCATCCTCATGCCGAAACGAACGATCCATTTGTTGATGGCAAGCTCGGTTGAAACGTGCGCCGCGATCGAAGAAGCGCTACGCCATCACGACGCCAGCATTGTCGTTCGCCGCGTCGACAATAAGGCGGACCTGCTCAATGCACTCGATGACTGGGAGCATCATCTGGTGTTTAGCGAACTGGCGCTCACGGACTTTTCCGCACTGGAACTCTTAGCAATACTTCGCGGGAAAAATATGGATACACCCCTTGTCCTCATTAAAGGAAAAGATGCGGAAGAGATCGCCATACACTGCCTGGAATCCGGCGCATCACGGTTTATTGAGTGCACCGACCAATATCTCCAACGCCTGCCTTCACTGATCGATGTGTTCATCGGACAGGCAGAAAACGATAGTGCACGCCGGGCAATTGAAAAGAGGCTGATTGCAAGCGAAGAACGCTACCTCGATATTTTCGACAACACCAGCGATTTAATCCAATGCATCGCACCGGACGGTTCCTTTATCTACACCAATCGATCCTGGCGCAACACCATGGGCTACACCGAGCAGGAAGTAAAGTCTCTGAATCTGCTGGGTGTATTGCACCCCGACAGCATTATCTGCTGCCAGGATCGCTTCGCGCGCCTGCTCAAAGGCGAAACATTGACTTGTATCGACTTCAAATTCCTCACCAAATGGGGAGAGACGGTCCATCTATCCGGGGATTGCGGTTCGATCATCAAGGAGGGGGCGACGATATCGACGCGCGGCATTTTCAAGAATGTAACGGACACCGTAAAAACGGAAGAAGCGTTAAAGCGAAGCGAGGCGCGTTACCAAGCCCTGTACGAAAATGCGCCTGATATTTATACGACCATCAATGCAGCGGGTGAGATCTTGTCCATCAAT
>Ga0315268_10002381_pt1 | contig 21198 bp, 21 predicted proteins | sample C1_top_MG_FD_204535 | JGI IMG/M metagenome (GOLD analysis project Ga0315268, IMG submission 204535) | Sediment microbial communities from Yellowstone Lake, YNP, Wyoming, USA - C1_top | ecosystem: Environmental > Aquatic > Freshwater > Lake > Sediment | place: USA: Wyoming | collected 2017-08-01 | reverse complement strand
TCAAATGGGTCTCTTTTCAGTTGTCAAAGTTCCGGCTAACCCACGCAAGTGGGTACATTTTCGGTCGTCAAATGGGTCTGTTTTCGCTTGACAAAAACAATTCGCCAAATCGTTGTATACTTGGGTTACGCTTTATATACGACATCAGGCTAATATTGTTGTGTAACCGTTCAGGTGTCATTGCGTGGCACGCTCTTTGTGCCGAAGCAATCCCCACCATTGCCAGCAGACACCTGCACTTGTCTTTGACGGCCTGCACGGTCTATACGGCCTATACAGGCCGCCGAGGGCAGGCCACGTGCGGTGCCAGTGTTGCTTCGTCGGCACGCGAAGCGAACGCCTCACCATTGCCACGTCTCGTCTTTACCTCATCTCGGCTCTCACCACGCTATCGCAATAAGGACACTCAGCAGAAAGCGCATCAACCCACTCGGCATCTTTGAGTGAGCCGCCGCAACGCGGGCAGACCGAAGGCAACACGCCGCGTAGCTGTGGCACGGTTTCAGCCGGAACGTTCGCTAGGCTCAATCCGGCAGCCGCCAATCGAGCCTGCGCGTCTTGTTCAAGTGCATCGGCCTGGGCGTTCCAGCCGCGCGAGCGAAATATGGCGGTTGATTCGCGCAACACCTGGACAGCACGCCCCGGTCGTCCGGCGACGACAAATTGTCGTACGGATTGCCGCGTGCGTGTCATGGCGCGGTCTGCATCACTCACTTGCAAAAAAGCTCGCCCGGCCTGCAAAGCGAGCCGCGCCGCGCGCAAATGGTTGCCGTTGTCACGCGCCTGGTCGGCTAGCTGGCCGAACAATTCCCCCGCGTCTGCATAGCGACCATCGGCAAGCAACTGAAGTGCCCGCCGCACTCGCGGCCCTACCACGCCTCGTCCTCGTCCCAATCCCGGCATGGATGCTCCCTGTTTCTTTTTTCTAGTTCGGTCTGTGGTATACTCTTGTCACAATTTGATCCAAGGGTCACACGACATGAATAGCACAACAACTTCTGAACAGACTAGTCGCTTTCCAACGCAAGGCTGGATTGGATTGTTGCTCATTGCGGTGTGCTGGCCGCTCAACTGGCTATTGTCCGGCCTGCGAACGCAAATCCTGTTTTTTCCCCTCTGGTTGGGCTATATCTTCACTGTGGACGGTCTGGTTTTTCTCCGCAAGGGCACATCACTCTTCACGCGCAGTCACGCCCGGTTCGTGGGTCTGTTCTCTGTCTCGGCCCCGGCCTGGTGGCTGTTCGAAGTGCTCAACGAGCGTGTTCAGAACTGGCACTACCTGGGCCGCGAGCAATTCACCGACCTTCAGTTCTTTGTGACATCCACGCTCAGTTTCTCGACCGTCATCCCCGCTGTGTTTGGCACAGCGGAATTGCTATCAACATTTCTTCGCCGTGCGCGCGGGCCAGTGATCCGTCCCACGCGAAGGACTCTTATCGCATTCTGTGTGACCGGGCTGGCGATGCTGGCTCTGCTCCTCATCTGGCCGCGTTACTTTTTCCCGTTCATGTGGCTTTCGGTGTATTTCATCCTCGAACCCATCAACGCCGCGCTAGGTTTCCCGTCACTTGCGCACTGGACAAAAGACGGCGATTGGAGTCCCATCATCGCACTCTGGCTGGGCGCACTCACCTGCGGCTTTTTCTGGGAGATGTGGAATTTCTTTTCTTTCCCCAAATGGATTTACGCCGTTCCCTTTGTTGACTTTATACACATTTTTGAGATGCCGCTGTTGGGCTATGGTGGCTATCTACCCTTCAGTCTGGAAATGTACGCTCTGTATAGTCTCGTCACTGGACTCTTGCGCACCGTTCACGACGACTATATTCAGTTGACCTGATCACCAACCTCCGCTTGTTTTTGCCCTGCCTCTTGTGTGGCCGCTATCATACGGCAGCTCGATGCCGATTCGTACACAGCCGCGCAGATTATATCACCACGGCTGAGGTGGGTCAAAAACAATCCGACACCTAGAATGCCAGATCACACAAGTTTGCTATTCACCTGATGGCGCTAGCGTTATGTCTACAATTCACCTTCCATCACATGCCGCAAAACACCTGATTACAGGCCATTTTCCACTTCCTGAAGGCCAATTTTCGCCACACCCTTGATAAACGGTTTGATTTGTGTTATCATGTCACCATAACGCCAGTATTTGAGGTTTACCAACAGATGTACCCCGAGAGTGAAATACTCTTTCCCACCCGCTGCATCAGCCACTTGGCTCGCCTGCGAGGCGAAGATTGGAGCGAACTGATCGAATACGTCGCTTCCCTCGCGGAAACTCATGAAGACTTGCTCGCCTTTTCTCTGATGATGATCAAATTCAACAGTTGCCTGACGTGCGATCTGGATAGTTACCGCGCGTCCCTCGGCTGTGTGACCTGCGCCAAGCGAATGGTTGCCGGGTTCAAAGGCTCGGACAAAGCCCTACTCCGCAAGTTTGAGGAAGCGCACACTGAAATAGTCGCGTACCTGGAGAAAACCGGGCAGCGCGCCAAGCCGATCAAGCGCAAACGCATAGTCGCTCGACCACAACCCCTATTGGCACGCGCGGCACGCTAGCCGCCTTTACCCCGCAGAGTCTGCGGGGGGGGTATGTGGGGAGGCCAGCACAGCACATACCCGCAGAATTGCCGGGGTGCGAACTGGTGGAGTAGCGCTGGTGGGCAGACAGTCGTTATGATAGAGTATTAGTGGTAATTTGACAGTTCAGACTTGAGGGAGGGCCCCACCAGTCTCCCCCTCAAAAACAACGATCCGGGCCGCAGGGCTGACACACCCTGCGGCCTGTTCTATTCTTGCAGCGCGTGTGAGATACAACACACTAAAGCAAACGCCGCGCAGTGCGACTAACCACACGCGAAAGTCCGGGGCGGGCATGGCATTTTGCGGCTGGACAAATCTCGTAACATCGGGTATACTCTGCCCGCTGAGTAACCGGTTCACAGTAATTCAGGAGGTCCCGTTGGCTAACATCAAGTCTGCAATCAAGCGCATCCGCAGTTCTGCGCGCAAGCAAGAGCACAACCGCATCGTGCGCGGTCGCGCTCGCACCGCCGTCAAGAACGCTCGCCTCACCTTGAGCGAAAGCAAGGTCGAAGAGGCCAAGACCGCAATCAAAGCGGCCATCAGCGAGCTGGATCACGCGGCGGGCAAGGGCGTCATTCACAAGAACAGTGCCGCCCGGCGCAAGGCGCGGTTGATGAAGCAGTTCAACCAACTTTCGGAAACCAAATAGTTTCAAACGACGCCACACACGAGCATCGCCTGTAAGCGATGCTTTTTTGTTCTTGACAATTAGAACAAATGTGCTATCATAAGAACGAGCAGTCCGGACGCTGGGGGCCGGGCCACTTGAGGTGAGACGATGAGCGCGACCAGCAAAAAACTAGAGCTTCAGTCTAACCAAATTGAGATGGTCTTGGCGAACCACAGAGCGCCTGCTCGGGTGACGGGCGGGGTCGTCACGCCGCGTGTGGTGCAATTCCATCTGGCTCCGGCAACTGGAACGCGCATCAACAAGATGCAGGCGCTGGGGGATGAGTTGGCGCTTGCACTGGGCGTCAACAACGTGCGCGTGTCGAGGCAGGGTAGCAACGTTCAACTGGAAATTCCCCGCGAGGATGCCAGGCCGGTCAAGCTGCTGCCGCTGATGGCCCGGCTCGCGCAGCACAAGCAATTGCCTGCGGCAGCCGCCGTGCTGGGCTTATGCGAAGATGGCGTTCCCCTGCTCATCCGTTTGCCATCGCCCGACGTGGCGCACATTTTGATCTCGGGCACAACCGGCTCTGGCAAAACTGCCGTGTGCCAATCTATCATCTTGAGCCTTGCGATGACGCACCGGCGCAGTCAATTGCAGTTTGTCCTCGCCGAAGGTCCCAAGCGATCATCTCCTTCTTTAGGGGGCGCATTTGCGCCTTTCAGGACGCTGCCTCATTTGCTCAAGCCCATCCTCGGCGATCCGGCAGAAGTGGCTGGGGCATTGGATGATTTGGTCCGACTCATGGAAGCCAGAGGCTCCGGAGCGAATGTTTCACTCGTAGAGCCGCGCATCGTCGTCGTGTTGGACGAGTTGGCAGATTTGATGCTTGTGGCTGGCAAAGCGCTGAGCACCCCCCTGACGCGACTAGTTCAGCGTGGACGCGCAGCTGGCATCCATGTCATCGCCTGCACGCAAAAGCCTTCGTCGCAGGTGATAGGAACACTCATGCGGGCCAACTTTCCAGTGCGGCTGGTGGGCCGGGTCGTGTCGCCAGAGGACGCGCGCGTGGCGGCGGGCATCGGCGGTACGGGCGCAGAAAAACTTGCCGGGCGCGGCGACTTTGTCGCAGTGGCCGCCGGCCAGGTTTTGCGTTTCCAGGCGGCTTTTGTAAGCGCGGCAGAAATGGATCAGGTGGTAGCCCAGATGGGCAGCGCGCCGCGTCGTTGGGACATTATTCATGGGCAACCTAGTCTGTTGCATCAGGCCACGTCAGTATTGGCAGGAGCGAGCTGATTTCGGAATCCCCTCTTTAGGGGATTGGGGCCACGACTCGCATTCGAGTAATCTGCCGAAATCAGTCATCCGGAATGAGAGGTTTGACGTGAATCGTGTGACAGCGATCCTCGGATTGGGAGTGGTCGCATTTGCAGTGACTTTAGCGGTCTACATCGGCACCCATTTGTCGAACGAGGCTATGTCGGTGTTGACCGGCGCGGCGTGCGGCGTGGGGGCGATGCTGCCGGCGGCCATCATAGCCGCGATTGCATTTACACGCCGCCGCGAGCGTGACGAGGTGAACACAGCGCGCAACACACCGCCGCAATCCATGTATCCGCCCGTCATCGTCGTCGCGCCGCCCGCCTTGAATCCCCCGCCATCGAATCAGTCTTATATGACTACGCCGCCCGCTGCCGTTCCCCGCCAGTTCACCGTCATCGGCGATGACGCGCTTGACTCGCACTCAAGTTGACACACTCTGCTCGCAGTGATAGACTCCTCACCGACATTTCGCGAGGAGTCATCTGTGTCACGTGCCACTCGACCTAATGGCGATCTAAAGCTGGACTGGCCCTCCAAGCCGGCCGCTATTCAAGCTCAACCGGCAACATTGCGGCTGGCTCGCATCATTACACCACCTGATGTTCAGCCCAGTGGCGGCCGGAACCGCCTCGTCCGGGGCGATAACCTCGCTGTTATGGCCGCACTGTTGCCCGAGTGGCGCGGGCGGATAGGTTTGATCTACGCCGACCCACCCTTCATGAGCGGTAAACGATACGCAACGCGCATCGGTCGAGGCGAAGACAGCCGCAAGCCCGACGAATGGCTTTTGGGCGATGGCTACGACGATCGCTGGAATGATCCCGACGCTTACCTCACGATGATGTACGAGCGGCTCTATTTGATGCGCGAGTTGCTGTCCGAACGCGGCACACTTTATCTCCACGCCGATTGGCACGCCAGCCATTACCTGCGCCTGTTGCTTGACGAATTGTTCGGCGCGGAGCATTTGCTCAATGAAATCGCGTGGGTCTATCACGGCCCATCGCCCGTGCGCCGCGCTTTCAATCGCAAGCACGATACGATACTGGTGTACTCCAAGTCGGGCGACTATACCTTCAACGCCGACGCCGTGCGTGTGCCGTATGACGATTCCACCGTCAAGACGTTTGCCAGCAGTCCCAAGGCAGGTTTTGGCAAAGTGCCCGACCTGGCGCGCGGCAAGGTGCCAGAAGACTGGTGGTATTTCCCGGTTGTGGCGCGGCTTCACTCGGAGCGCACGGGCTATCCCACGCAAAAGCCGGAAGTACTTTTAGAACGCATTATCCGAGCTTCGTCGAATGAAGGCGAGGTGGTGGCCGATTTCTTTTGCGGTTCGGGAACGACGCCCGTCGTGGCTCAGCGGCTTGGCCGGCGATGGATCGCCTGCGACGCCAGCCCGCAGGCCATTCACACGACAACCAAGCGGTTGCTCGAAGCCAACGCGCCGTTCGACATATGGAGCACACAAGACGAGCAGGCTACCGATGAATACTTGAGCGTGGAGACAGCCTGCAATGGGTATACGTTGGAGGTTACACTGCAAAAATACCGTGCGCCGATTCCGGCTGAGCTGCACCCGCGCATTCAACACTGGCAAGACTTGGTGGACTATTGGGAGATTGATCCCGATTACGCTGGTGGCGTGTTTCACAGTCGCTGGCAATCGTTCCGCAAGAGGTCGCAACCAGAGTTGGCGAGGCAGGCATCGTTTGCAGTAGATGAAGCCAGGCAGAGAAAAATCGCTATCCGGCTGGTGGATGTGCTGGGGCGAGTGAGCCTAATGGAGATCGAATGACAGACCCGAAGGGTTTTTGAAACCCTTCGGGTCTGTTGGCTTATTTCCCCGCTTCGGCTGTTTTCTCTGGCGGGCCGAAGTGATACCCCACGCCGCGCACTGTAGCCAGAATCTTGGGCGTACTGGCATTCTCCTCGATGATTTCCCGCAGCCATCTCACGTGAACGTCGAGCGTGCGTGTGTCGTTTAGGTCGTCAAGGTTCCAACCCCAGACTTGCTTGATGAGGAAACGGCGGCTGAGCGTCTCGCCAGGATGGCGCATGAACACTTCGAGCAGTTGGGCCTGCATGGGTGTGAGGTGATAGTCCACCCGCCCTTTGCGGACATGGCGATGCTGGACGTTGAAATGCAAACTGCCCATCTGCAACACGTCGCCATCTGCTTCGGGCACGAGCTGTTTGACGCAGTTGGTCAGCTTGCGAGGCGTGAAAGGCCGCTGGAGCGTGGCAACGCCTTCTGGCAGTCCATCTGGTTTCTTCTGTTGCTCGGCCAGCAGGACGAGGATAGGCAAGTTGGCCTGGTGCAGATCGTTGCACAATTTGGCGCAATGACTGCGCCACGCCGCGCAGTCAAACACGACCACGGCGGGCCGCTGGCTTTTAGCGTGACCGAGAGCTTCCCGAGCCGTCGAAGCGCACAATACCTCAAAGCCCTTCTTGCTCAAGGCAGGCTCGACGGCTTCGCCAGTACGGCGAGTCCCCTCGATCAACAGGATGACAGCAGGTGTGGCGGGCTTGGCCAATGTTCGTTTGTCCAGACCGCAGAGCGGTCACTTGCTCAAAAAGCCGGCTATGAGCAGGCTGTCGAGCGCGATCATACCGACCAAACCGAACAGCAAAGTCGTCGCCGCCAGGTTGACAGCGCCGAACGAAGCAATCGGGATACGCAACGCGAGCAGGATCACTAAAGAGACAACGGCTCCGATGGTCAATCCACCCAAGACCGTCACAATTTGCTTGAACGTCATGGGGAACCTCTCCTCCGCTTACACGGGCACTAAAATTGTAGCTCAGGAACGCCGCAGAGTCAAATGCAGTTTCAGTGATCGGTTGTCAGCGATCAGTGATCAGTTGGCGCTGATCACTTCCTTGCCCGGATCGACAAGCATGTAACCAAATCCTCTCACCGCGCGCAGGTACTCGCCGGTCTGCGGATTGAGACCGATCTTGCGACGGATGAGCCTCACGTGGACTTTGAGCAGCTCGCGCGCTTCGTTCTCGTCGCCGTTGTAGCCCCACACTTCTTTGAGCAATTCGCGATAGCCCACCACCTCTCCTCGATGTTGAGCCAACACGGTGAGCAGGCGATATTGCGTGGGCGGCAGGCTCACCCACCGCCCGCGCAAACGTACACGCTTGCGAGCCAGGTCAATCAAGAGCTTGCCGATGCGCATCAGCGTGACCGGCCGCTTGGCCGGGTGCGCCAACCGCATCGCCTCGATGACACGACGGCTGTCGGCTGGGCTGGGGCGACGTTTGCCCCCTTCCACCGGCAGCACGACCGGCAGACGCGCTGCGTTTCGCACAGCAGCCATCAGCGCCGAACCGCCTACTTCGAGCGCGGGCCGCTCGACCACAATCACGTCGGCGGGACCATCGGCCAACAACTCGACCGCCTCGGCCACATCGCACGCTGCACGGCAGGTCAATCCAGCGGCGGCCAGGTGACGCTGCCAGCGTTGAATAGCCGGTTCCGTGGCAATGACAATCACGGGCGGAGGACGCTGCTTGCGAGCAGGTTGGGCTTCAGCCATTTTGCCGTTTCACCAGCAACTTGACGCCGTCTACGCCGACGACTTGGATCGGCTTGCCGACAGGAACATTTCCATCTTGCGCTTCGGCAGTCCAAAGCTCACTCGCCACCAGGACAGTGCCGGTCGGGTTCAAGTCGGTGCGCGCCTCGCCGATTTTGCCGACGAGGGTGCTCATGCCCATCGCCAAGGGGAAACGCCGGGCCTGCACAGCCTTGGCAACGATAAAGGCAAAGAACGCGCCGTTGACTAGCGCTATCGCTATGACCAACGGAATTGAAATAGGCTGGACTCGAATCTGACCTGGTTGGAGAGGGCTGTTGAACATCACCAGCGCGCCGACGATGAACGAAGCGATGCCGGCCGCCGTCAGCGCGCCATGCGTGGGAGCTTGGACATCCAAGACAAACAAGACAAACGCCGTGATGATAAAGACGAGTCCAAGCATGTTGACCGGAATCACGCCGATGCTATAGACAAACAGCGCCAGGCATACGACGCCGACAAAACCCGGCACCCACATGCCCGGGTTGGAAAACTCGATCAGCAACGCCTGAATGCCAACTGCCAACAGCAGGAAGGAAATGTTCGGATTAGCGAGGATATTCAGCAACCATTCGGCAGGGCTCTCTGGAATACGATTGAGCGAAGCCCCGGCTATTTGCAGTTTCACCGTCCGTCCGTTGATCTCGACCTCAAAACCCTCCACCTTTTGAAGCAAGTCGTTCATGTCGGATGCAATAAAATCCACCAGCCCAGTGTCGAGCGCTTCTTGCGCCGAGACGGCTGTGGCGTTTTGGATAGTGTCCATCGCGAGTTGAATCGCTTTGGCGCTACGCCGTGTGGTTAGGCTGCGTGCTAAAGCTTGCGTGGCTTCGACCTGTTTCTCTTTGAGAGTGGGGGGCAATTCCTGCGGACCCTGTGGCCCGCTGCCAATGGGACTGGCCGCGCCGATGGCGGTCTCCGGGGCCATGACGGCCACGTGACCGGCCAATGTAATAAGAGTTCCCGCCGAACCGGCCCACGCGCCGCGCGGCGCGACGTAGACGATCACCGGCACGCTGCTGGCACGAATCGTTTGGATCATCTCTTGCATCACGCCGATGTCGCCACCAGGCGTGTTGAGCTGGACGATCAGCGCGACCGATCCATCTGACTCGGCCTGAGAGATGGCGCGCTTGAGATAACTCGACATCACGAGCGTGAGTTCACCGTTGGCGTCCATCCAATCCACGTGGCTCGAGCCTTGCGCGTGCGCAGTCACACCGCACACAAGGGAGAACACCACCAGGCTCACAGAAATCACATGAGCCAAATTCAATTTGCGGGACTTCATTCGGTTTCACTCCGAGATCAACTAACAAGATTATACTCCCAATCATGGCTCACACAACTGGTTAAAATACACAGCCCCCGGACCTGTGTGTGCCGGGGGCTTGTCGTTGATCAGTTTCACTCGCCGTGTTTGCGTCGCCTCATCACCACAATTGCGACTGCACCCATAACCATCGCGGCCGCACTGCCACACAGTCCGCTTGAAGCAGGCTTGCCACTCGGCGTCAGCGTCGGCACAAGCGGGTTGCCCGTGACCGACGACGCGGGCGTGGCGCTCGCAGCGGTGGTTGGCACAGGCTTGCGCGTTGGTTCTGGTGTAGTCGTAGGTGGCACCTGCACCGGCTGACCTGCGCCTTGCACCGTCTCGTAAGCCTTGCCGTCGAGCACGACGATCACGCGCTCGCCCAGCGCAAAGAACTGTCCCCACTCGGGTCGCGCGGCAATGAGCTTGAAATAGTCGTCGCTGCCAAAGCCGACTTGAATCGTCTTCATCTTGGATGGATCATATTCTGCATCCGTCCACACGCCGTTGCGCTGAACAAACGTCTTGACTCCCACGGCGCGAATCTGCGCAGCTGCCTCACCCTGCAGAGCGATGACAGACTCGGCGGCTCGTAGTTGCTGCTGATCTTGCGCGGCCTGAACCGGAGCTGCCCCTACCCCACCGCCCAGGCCAGGCGCGGCGCCGCCAGAAGCTGCCTTGGGCATCGCCGTGGCCTGCGCGCTCATGATCTGCTGGCGGCCCGCTTCGGTTTGCGCCCGCTCGTCCACGAGGAACGAAGTGTACGGCGTGGCGATGCCGTAGCGCACAGCCAGCGTCACAATCTGCGCGATGGTTTCTTTGTCTTCGCCGCGCAGCCGAATCTGATTGAGGAGATACCCGATCTTGCGCGTGGCCCACAGGCGCGGGATAAAGTCTGCGCCGCCGCTCGCCCGGAAGGTCAATTCGCTGTAGGTGAACGTCTGCCGCTCGCCGTTGACTGTGCCGCTCAACTTGATCGTCGCCGGTTCGCCATTGCGCGAAGCATAGCGCCCTACCATCACAATCTGCGAGCCGACGAACAAATCGGGCAAAGGATCGGGATACACGTCCGAGACGCTCATCCCGCCCCAGTCAAGCTTGAGATCGGCCAGCACCGGAGTCGAGACTTTGGAGTAAAACGCGCTCACCTCTTCGTCAATCTTTTGGTCTTCGCGCACGTAAGCCGAGACGCCGCGATTGTCTTGCGAGAGCATGTCGAGCAAGACCGCGTTCACGTCACTCCCAATGCCGAACGAGAACAAGCGAATGTTGGGGCGCGACGCTCGCTTGACGTTGGCGACGATCTGCGCGCCGTCCGTCACGCCGGCCGTCGGCTGGCCGTCGGTGAGGAAAATGATGATGGTGGGCCGCTCTTGGTCGGCCATCGCCAGCGCTTCGAGCAGCGCGCGGTTGATGTCCGTGTTGCCCGCTGCGCGAATTTCATCCACGAACCGCATCGCCTGATCGCGCTCTGTTGCCGGACGCAAACCGCTTGCATACGATTCGACGCCCGTGGAGAAGCGGATCACGTTGAAGCGATCTTCGGGATTGAGGTGATCGAGGATGTAACTCAGCGCGGCTTTGGCCTGCTGAATCTTGGGGCCGTCCATCGAGCCGGACGTGTCAATCACGGCGATGACGTCTTTAGACACGACCTGGCTCTTGTCCACTTCGACCTGGGGGGCAGCCAGGAGCAAAAAGAAGCCATCCTCGCCGCTCTGTTTATAACTCAGCAAGTTCACGCCTATGGCGCTCTGGCTGACCGAATAATACAGCTCGAAATCACGGTCGGGCTTGACGTGGCTTGCCTCGTAACCAATCCGCGCGTGATAGTCGCCGTCGCGCTCGACGCTGACCGGGTGGCTGGGCGAGTAAATCGCCTTGAGCGCGTCTTTCGATTTGATCTCAACGTTGACGCTGACCGAATCGAGCGGGCGAGCAGAAAACTTTTCCGTATTGAGCGGATAGACATAGTGAATCAGGCCGTTATCGGCGGCCAACACCTGGCTGTACTCGATCTCGACGCGCCGCTCGCCTTTCGGCTGGATCGGAAAGATGCTGGCCTGGAATGCGCCACGATTGAGGTACTCGAGCAGCGCCGGATCGCGTCGCCTCCGCACGATGCTTTCATAAACCGAGCGCGCTTCCTCACGGCTCAAGACCTTGCCTTCCATCTTTTGGCCGTCCATCCACATCGCGAACTGGCTGACCGTTGCATCGAGCGGAAGCGGAAAAATGTACGTGCCCTCCATCGCAAACGTCGAATCGTTGACGAACACCTGATCCACGTGCGTGCGCGCCACTTGATCTTCAATCGTCACGGTGACCTTGTGGTATTTGACGCTCAATGGAGTTGAGCCGATGGGCGGCGGAATGGGCGGACAAGGCAGCGGAACGGGCGGACGTGGACAATCTATGCACGGCTGCGGCGGCAACGGTTCCGGTGGACAGATCGGCTCCGGGATGATAATGCCATCCGCGGCGGCCGGCGCAGCCAATGCCAACAGCGCCAATAAAGCGACACATACGACGAGCAGCGTTCGGGTATTCATGCCTCACCTCCGGCAAGTCAACACGACTGGTTCAACAAATAGACGCATCAGCCAGGCTCTGAGTTCCCTCCATCTTGACACTTGACCTTGCTTTGTTATAATGGCATCAGGTTGGGTGGGCGGCCCGCTTCACTAGGCCGCCTCTTTTTGTGGAGTGTGACGGATGTTAGAAAAACTGGCGGGCATCGAAGCTCGCTACGAGGAACTCAACAAGCTGATGTCCGACCCGGCAGTCACCGGCGATTACAACCGCCTGCGCGAGGTCGGGCAGGAGCGCTCGGAACTGGAACCGATCGTCGAGACGTTCCGGCATTTGAAGGCCGTTCAGCAGCAGCTTCAAGATGCCCGCGCGTTGGCAGGGACAGAAGAAGATGCCGAGATGGCTGCCATGGCGCGCGACGAAGTCGCCCATCTGGAACAGGCATCACATGAGGTCGAGGAAAAGCTCAAGCAATTGCTTTTGCCGCGCGACCCAGCGGACGACAAGAACGTGATCGTCGAGATTCGTGCGGGTGCAGGCGGCGAAGAGGCAGCCTTGTTTGCCGCCGAACTGTACCGGATGTACACGCGTTATGCCGAAACGCGCGGCTGGTCCACCGAGATGCTCAGCTCGAACGACACCGGCATCGGCGGGTTCAAAGAAGTCATCTTCCAGGTCAAAGGCAAAGGCGCGTACTCGCGCTTCAAGTATGAAAGCGGCGTGCATCGCGTCCAGCGTGTGCCGGTGACGGAATCCTCCGGGCGCATCCACACCAGCACGGCCACCGTCGCCGTGTTGCCTGAAGCGGAAGACGTTGACATTCAAATCCCTGAAAAAGATATCGAGATCGAAGTCTATCGCAGCGCGGGCGCGGGCGGGCAGAACGTCCAAAAGAACTCGACGGCTGTGCGCATCCGTCACTTGCCCACCGGCATGGTGGTGCAATGCCAGGACGAACGAAGCCAGTTGCAGAACCGGCTGCGCGCCATGTCCATCTTGCGCGCGCGGCTGTATGATATGGAACGCGCCAAGCGCGATCAGGAACTCGGCGATGAGCGCCGCAGCCAGGTAGGCACCGCCGACCGCAGCGAAAAAATCCGCACTTATAATTTCCCGCAAGCGCGCATCACCGACCATCGCATTGACAAATCCGTGTTCGGCCCGCGCATGTCGGCCATGCTCAATGGCGAACTCGATGAATTTATTGACGAGCTTGCCACACGCGACCAGGCCGAGCGATTGCAGGCAGCCGGCGTGGAATAGAGGCGCATCGCGTGTTGCGTATTGCGCGAGGCGATACGCGACACGCGATATGCGACACGCGATATGCCAGACACACTAGGTGAGACACTAACTGAAGCAACGGCCAGGTTGAGCGCCGCCGGAGTGGATGCTCCCCGGATCGTGGCGCAGGTTTTGCTGGCGCACGTGCTCGGCGTGCCGCGCGCCAGTGTCATCTCCACTCCTCCCCATCAACCTTTGCAGCCGCACCAGGTCAACTCGTTTCGTGCGTTGGTCAATCGCTGTGTGAGCGGCGAGCCAGTGGCCTATGTCGTGGGGCACACCGAATTCTATGGACTGGACTTGCTCACCGACCGTCGCGCGCTGATCCCTCGCCCAGAGACTGAGCACCTCGTCGAGTTGGCGCTGGCTCGCATCCAGGCGATGCCGACGCCCACGACCTTGATGCAGACCGCCGCGCTCAGAACGCCGATAGTTGATGTGGGAACAGGGACAGGCTGCATTGTCATCTCGCTGGCCGTCAAACTGCCCCACCTGCGCTTTATCGCCACTGACCTTTCTTCTGATGCGCTGGCGCTGGCGCACGAAAACGCCAAGCGGCATTCGGTCCACTCGCGCATTCAGTTTCTGCGCGGCGACCTGCTCGCGCCTGTGCCCATGCGCGTGGACGGTGTGATTGCCAACCTGCCCTACGTCACGACCGGCGAGTGGCAACAACTCCCGCGCCAGATTCGCGATCACGAGCCGCGCACCGCGCTTGACGGCGGAGCGGATGGCCTTGACCTGATCCGGCGGCTGCTCGCGCAAGCGACTCAGCGCGTCAAGCCGGATGGGTGGCTCTTGTTCGAAATCGGCGCGACGCAAGGCCAGGCCGTCACGGCCCTGGCGCGGCAGGTGCTTCCCATGGCCGCCATCAATCTCCACCGCGATTACGCCGGGCTGACGCGTGTGGTCGAAATCCAACTGCGTTCTGTGCCGGGCGTCAAATTACGATGACCCATCCGCCGTATCGCCTCATTGCCCTCGACCTCGACGGCACGCTCATGGATTTGAATTTCAAGTTTTCGCCGCGCGTCAAGCGCGCGATTGCAGAAGCTCAACAGCGTGGCATTGCCGTCACACTTGCCACTGGCCGCAGCCCGATCTCGGCGCGCCCTTTCGCGCAAGAGCTGGACATCCGCGTGCCGCAGATTTGCTATCAGGGCGGCTCGATTGCCGAGCGCGATGGAGGCGTTCTGCACCATGCCGCGCTCGACCGACGCCTCGCCGCGCAGGTTATCGAGTTCGCACAATCGCGCGATTGGCATGTGAATCTTTACGTGGATGGATCGTTCTATCTGACCGAACTCCGCCACCCACTGTCGTTTTATGAAGGCCTGCTCAATCCGACGGCACAGCGCGTGCCGGATTTGTACACCCTGCTCGACCGCGACCCGGACAAAGTCTTGATCGTCGCCGACAACAATGGCGACGAAATCCTGGCCGGGCTGCGCGAGCGATTCGATGGGCAAATGCAGATTGTCCGCTCGCACGACCTGTTCGTCGAAGCCGGCCCGCTTGGCGTGGACAAAGGCAGCGGACTAGCCTGGCTGGCAAAACACCTTGACGTGCCGCAAGCGCAAGTGATGGCCGTCGGCGACCAAGACAACGACGCGCCGATGATTGCCTGGGCCGGGCTGGGTGTGGCGATGGGCAACGGCAGCCCCGCCTGCCAAGCTGCCGCCGATTGGATTGCCCCATCATTTGCAGAGGATGGCGCAGCCGTGGCGATTGAGCGGTGGGCGTTGAATGATTTAATCGCAGAGGGCGCAGAGAAAGCCTAGATTTGAGAGCGATCAGTGGAGACCGAGATTCTATCAGCCAACGACGCAAGGAGCGTAGAGCGCGCAGCAGAATTATTGTGCGCGGGGCGACTCGTCGCCTTCCCCACCGACACCGTCTATGGCGTGGGCGCGCCGATGTTCGATGCAAACGCGGTTGCCTCGATCTATGTCGCCAAAGAGCGCCCGCCGGAAAAAGCGATTCCCGTCCTCATCGCCGATGAGTCGGATTTGGCGCGTATCGCCTCTGCCGTGCCAGAATGCGCTCGCATGTTGATGTCACGCTTTTGGCCCGGCGGCTTGACGCTCGTCTTGCCCAAGCGACCCGACGTGCCGGAAATCGTCAGCAGCGATTTGACCGTGGCCGTGCGCATCCCCGATTTGGATCTGGCGCGCGCGCTCATGCGCCTGACCGGGCCGCTCGCGGCAACAAGCGCGAATCGCTCCAGCCAACCCAGCCCCATCACCGCTGCCGACGTGATGGTGCAACTGGGCAGGCGCATCGCCGCCGTGCTCGACGGCGGCCCGTGCCCGGGCGGCGTTCCTTCGACGGTGGTGGACTGTGTCACTTCGCCGCCGCGCGTATTGCGTCAAGGCGCGCTCTCGATTGCCGACTTGCGTACTGCGGTGCCGGGATTGTATTCGCTCCATTCGCAGTGATCTACAAATGAGCTATCTAGGTTGACGAGAAAAACGATGCGCCCCCAGGTCTCAGCATACCTCGACTGTGGTGTATAATGGGGAGGCCGCGGTTGCATTGTGGCGGTTCATCCCAACGCAAAATTGAGCTTGATCATGTCCTATCGCATTTTGATGATTGCCCCCACATCATTCTTTTCCGATTACGGGGGGCACATTCGCATCCTGGAAGAAGCGCGCGTCCTGCGCAAGCTGGGCCAGCAAACCAAAATCGTGACGTACTACAAAGGCCGCGACGTAGACGGACTGGACATTGTCCGCACGCGGCCCACGCCCTGGCACGCCGATTACGAAGTCGGCTCGTCGCGCCACAAGTTCGCCTTCGACCTGCTGCTCATGTGGAAATCGCTGACCACCGCCTTACGCGACAGACCCGACGTGATCCACGCGCACATGCACGAGGGAGCTCTCATCGGCAGCGTCATCGCGCGGCTGACCGGCGCGCCGATGGTGTTTGACTTTCAGGGCAGCCTGACGAGCGAGATGATGGATCATCGCTTCCTGCGGCGCGGCGGCTTGCGGCACCGTCTCTTCCGCTGGCTGGAGGATCGCATCAATCAGGCCGCGCCCATCATCCTCGCCAGCTCGCGCAACGCCGCCGATTTGCTGGCAAGCGAGTTTAGAGTGAATCCGGCCTGCGTCCAGGCTGTGCTGGATTGCGTGAATGTGGATGTGTTTCGCCCGCGCCAAACTTCCGATGACGCCGATGTAGCCGCGCTCAAAGCGCAATGGGGCATTCCGGCGAATCGGGTCGTCGTCGTGTACCTGGGCCTGCTCGCTCCGTATCAGGGCACTGATCTCTTGCTCGAAGCGGCGCGCATCGTCAAGCGCGTGCGGAGCGATGTTCACTTTTTGGTCATGGGCTTTCCGAGTGTGGATGCTTACCGCGCGAAAGCATTCGAGCTGGACGTGGCCGACCACGCGACCTTCACCGGCAAGATAAACTATGACGACGCGCCGCGTTACCTGCGCATGGGCGACGTGGCCGTCGCGCCCAAGCTTTCGGAAACGGAAGGGTGTGGCAAACTGCTGAATTACATGGCGTGCGCTCTGCCCACCGTGGCATTCGATACGCCGGTCAGCCGCGAATACCTGGGTGAGCACGGCATCTATGCCGCCACGGGAAACGCCGAGGCGCTGGCAGCGGCGATCCTGCAATTTGTCGTCGCGCCTGAACACGGCTGTGTGCTGGGCGAGTGGCTCCGCGCGCGTGTTGTCGAGCATTTCTCGTGGGATGATTCCGGCGCGCGCCTGCTCAACGCTTATGAGGCCGTGATTGCACAGCACGCGCCGCAAACGCATACTCAAGCCATCGCAAATACAAAATCTCAGATTTCAATCAAGTGACCCCAGGCATTTGAGATTTGAAATTTGAAATTTGGAAAACATGCTGACTCGATTAGCTGAACTCTGGCGATACCGCGAGCTAGTGCGCAACCTGGTAGTCCGAGACTTGAAGGTGCGTTACAAAAACTCGGTGCTGGGCATTGCCTGGTCGTGGATTAACCCACTCTTGATGATGCTCGTGTTCACGTTCGTGTTCGACGTGATCGGTTTTGGGCGGCAGGATGTCCGCGCTTATCCGGTATACTTCCTAGCCGCCATCTTGCCCTGGAATATGTTTTCGGCTTCGGTCGTCGGCGCGACGGCCAGCGTCGTCGGCAACAGCTACCTGATCAAAAAAGTCTACTTTCCTCGTGAAGTGCTGCCGCTGACGATCGTGCTTTCCAACACGGTCAACTTTCTCATCTCGCTGCCGGTGTTCTTTGCAGTGGCGTTGGTGCTTGGCATCCATTTTACTCCCTGGGTTCTGCTCGTGCCGGTCGTCCTGCTGGTGCAGATCATTTTCACGGTCGGCATCGGGCTGATCCTGGCGACGCTCAATGTGTATTACCGCGACACGCAGATCATCATGGAAGTGCTGATGCTGGCCTGGTTCTTTATCACGCCGATCTTTTGGGACCAGAGCATCATGCCGGAAAGCAAAGTGATACTTGGCCTGGCCTTGCCAATACGGCGGCTGGTCTATTACCTCAACCCGATGGCTTCGATCATCGCCTCGTACCGTGACACGATGTTTTATGGCGCGCGGCCCGCGCTCGACTTTTTCTTGCGTTCGGCGGCGACTGCCGTGGTCATCCTGGTGCTAGGTTACGTGATCTTCCACAGGTTCAGTTCGTCATTTGCGGAGGAGCTATAAGATGGCAGAGTTGCCCAAGACAACTCACCCGCTGCGCATCTTTTCCGGCTCGGCCAACCGCCCGCTGGCCGAAGAGGTGGCCGGGCGATTGCACGTGCAACTGGGTCTCTGCACCACGCAGAGCCTCCCGGATACAGAAATCCACGTCACGATAGACGACGCGGTGCGCGGCGATGACGTCTTTTTGCTCCAACCCTGCGGCGCGCCCGTCAACGATCACCTGATGGAATTGTTGCTGCTCGTAGATGCTTTCCGGCGCGCCAGCGCCAACACGATCACGACCGTCATTCCCTATTTTCCTTACGCGCGCCAGGAACGCATGGCGCACGGGCGCGAATCCATCAGCGCCAAAGTCGTGGCGCACATGCTCGAAACGCTGGGCACCGATCGCGTCATCTTTATGGACATTCACGCGCCGGCGATTCAGGGGTTCTTTAACATCCCGATTGACCCACTGACTGCCCTGCCCGTATTGGCCGAGCAGTTCAGACAGGAACGATTCAAAGACGGCATCATCGTCTCGCCGGACGAGGGGCGCGTCAAGATGGCGGCGCGATATGCCGAAACGCTAGGATTGCCCCTGGCATTCATGCACAAGCGCCGTACCGACTTTACGACCACCAAGACGCTCACGCTGATTGGCGACTTGCGCGACAAAATTCCCATCGTCATTGACGATGTGATTTCGAGCGGTTCAGTGCTGCAGCAGGTGCCCACACTCCTCGAAGCCGGCGCGCAGCCCCAAGTTTACTTTGCCATCACTCACGGCGTGCTCGCGCCCGGCTCCATTCAATACCTTGAACATCCGGCCATCAAACAACTGGTGATCACCAATACGCTGCCCCTGCCGCCGGAAAAACAGCACCCCAAGATTTGCGTCGTCTCTATCGCGCCGCTGCTGGCGACCATCATCCAGCGCGTCCACGATGGCTCATCCATCAGCGACATGATCCAACTGACGTAGGCTATGCGCCGATTGCCACTGCGACTGATTGTGGTTCTGCTTCTCGCGCCGTTGATCGCAGCAGCGATCCTCGGCGCGGTGGCGTTCCAGGTGCACCGTCAAGAGACGCGGCGATTGGTGGGCGAGCGCGATGAGCGGGCCGTTCGCGCAGCGGCAGTGGGATTGGCCGAGCGCGTCTACAATCAAATCATGGCGCTCCGCACGTTAGCCGACCGCCTCTCCGACGGCGTGCCTTTCGATCAACTGACCTCCGAGTCGGATTTCCTGTTCGGGCAATTTGATGGCGGCGTGGCGTTCTTTGACTCACAGCCCTCTAAAGAGGGTCAAGGACACAAGCTCATCGCCAGCGCACCTTCCAATGATGTTTGGGCGCAGCGTCCGTTTGCCAATGAGTTGTTGGACTATTTGGGACAAGGGCCAGGCCCGGTCTTTTCGCCGTTGGTACAAGATGCGCCGACACACGGGGTTGTGCTCTTTATCGCCATCCCTTCGGCGCGGCACAACATCATCGCGATGGGCGCGCTCAGTCCGCAGCAACTCGGCATTCCGTCGCTCGTGAGCGGCCTGCAGGCCACGCGCCGGGCCGATGCGTTTCTGATTGACCTCAACGGCCAACTCATTTACCACACCGATGCGTCACTCATTGGGCGAGACTTTAGCGCACACCCCGGCGCAGCGGAAGCTTTGCACGGACAATCGGGAGCTTATTATCGCACGCTGCCACCCGATAACCTGGAGCGCGTGATAGCTTATACTCCTGTGGATCCGATTGGCTGGGGACTGGTCGTCGAAGAGCCGTGGTCCGACGTGGTGAGCCCGCTCCTGCAAATCAGCGAGTCGGTCCAGTACGTTTTCCTCGCAGCCGGACTGCTTGCGACGGCGGCGCTGTTCTTTGGCGTGCGCAGCATTGTCCGCCCGCTTCAACGGTTGGACGAGCAAGCGGCGCGGCTGGGCTGGGGCGAGTTTGAAGCGATTGAAGAACCAGTCGGCGGCATTGCAGAAATTCAAGTGCTGCAGGACACGCTGGTTCAGATGGCCGAGCAGGTGCAATCCTATCAAGCGGGAATGCGCGGGTACCTGGCCGCGCTCACGCAAGGCCAGGAAGAGGAACGCAAGCGGCTGGCGCGCGAGCTTCACGACGAAACGGTGCAGAGCCTCATCGCGCTCGATCAAAAATTGCAGATGACGCAAAAGGCTTGGGTGCGTGATCCTTCCTCTGCCGAGGGCCTTATCGAAGCCTGTAGCTCGCGGCTGGACGAAGTGCGCACGATGACGACGGAACTGATTCAAGAAGTGCGTCGCTTTTCGCGCAACCTGCGCCCGATTTACCTCGAAGACCTGGGACTGATTCCCGCGCTCGAAATGCTCACGCGCGACGCGAAGGGGGACAAAGACGGCGCGCTGACCACTTCATTCCAAGTCAGTGGGACGCCTCAACGGCTCAAACCGGAGCGCGAGATTACGCTGTATCGTATCGTGCAGGAAGCGCTCAACAATGTGGCCGCGCACGCCGACGCCACTCACGCCGACGTGAGTGTGGCCTTTGCCGAAGGCGAAATAGCCGTGACCATTGCAGATAACGGCGCGGGCTTTGTCATCCCCGACCGACCGGGCGAACTGGCCGAGGCGGGGCACTATGGCTTGCTAGGAATGCGCGAGCGGGCCGAACTGGCCGGTGGTTGGCTGAGCATCGAATCGCAGCCGGGGCGCGGGACGACGATTGAAATTCATTTGCCGGTGTGAGGACCGGCGCGTGCAAGTTTGACTTTTCCCCACGCGTGAAATACAATCTCCCATGTCGCCGCCACTGGCAGAACGGTTGACGAGATGGTTGGCAAAGCAGTGCAACGACATTGAGTATAACTCGGTTCGCCCAATCCACCGAATACTTGGGCACGGGTGTCTTGCACTTTCCAATTTGCTCACACAATGCACTGAAAACTAGAAGATGCTTTATGCCACAGCAAACACAATCACCATATCCAACCTCAATAGCACCCAGAATTGTCTGGAAAGAAGTGCCTCCAGACGACGTCATATATGCTCTGCATTCATTGCCACCAGATATCGATGGCAAAGGTAGATTGTTAGATGAGCCTGGTAGAGGTGTAGACATCACACTAAACTGGGCTAAAGAAGAACTGGCATTAGCTGAACAGCACCTTTCAAATGAAGAACGGCATGCAAGTCAAGCCATAGTTCATGCTCAATGTGCAGTAGAATGCCTGTTGGACACATATCTTGAAAGAGACTGGCTGGCTGAAAAACTACCACCAAAAGCTGGGTTCACCAAGAAGATAGAATTATTGTC
>Ga0315268_10002380_pt1 | contig 21206 bp, 16 predicted proteins | sample C1_top_MG_FD_204535 | JGI IMG/M metagenome (GOLD analysis project Ga0315268, IMG submission 204535) | Sediment microbial communities from Yellowstone Lake, YNP, Wyoming, USA - C1_top | ecosystem: Environmental > Aquatic > Freshwater > Lake > Sediment | place: USA: Wyoming | collected 2017-08-01 | reverse complement strand
AACGTGACCATCCCACACAAAGAAACGATCTTGCGGTGGCTGGACGGCTTGGGCAAGAGTGCGCGCGACATTCGCGCAGTGAACACCATCGTCAAGCGAGACGGACAATTGATTGGGGAGAATACTGACGCTTATGGGTTCATTCAGGCATTACGCGATGTGCAGGTTGACCTGCGCGGCACTCGCGCAGTGATATTAGGCGCAGGCGGCGCGGCTCGCGCAGTTGCCTTTGCGTTGGGCCAAGTGGGCGTACACAGCATCACGATATGCAATCGCACACGATCACGCTCTCAAGCGTTAGCCGAGGATTTGCGTGGGCGTTTCCCTGAAATCATGATTTCTGTGAACGGGACCTGCGAGGCTGACCTCGTCGTGAACGCGCTTCCACCCAGTGTGCTGTTCGACGTCAACACACTCAAGCTGGCGCGCGGAGCCGTGGCGTTCGACTTGGCCTATTGCCCGATGGAGACGCCCTTCATGTGTCAGGCAGTGGCAGCCGGCGCGCGAGCAGTGAACGGATTAGGTATGTTGGTCCATCAGGCCGCGGCGGCGCTCGAACTGTGGACGGGTCGAAAGATTCCTGCCGGGATATTGTTCGATGCCGCACGACAAGCCATGAGATAGGGAGTGGCAATGTTACGTTTCTTAACTGCCGGTGAGTCGCATGGCCCGGCACTGATCGGAATTGTCGAAGGATTGCCCGCCGGTCTGCGCGTGGACTCGGAAGCCATCAACCACGATCTCGCGCGCCGGCAAATCGGCGTGGGGCGATCCGCTCGGATGCAAATCGAGAGAGATCGTGTCGAAATCTTGGGTGGCGTCGTGAACGGCAAGACGATTGGCGCTCCCGTCGCGTTCAAGATCGAGAACTTGGACTATACCCACTGGAAGGACAAGGCCGTGCCACCGCAAACTATCCCTCGCCCAGGTCATGCCGATTTGGCAGGCGCGCAAAAGTATGGGCTGGATGATCTGCGTCTGGTAGCCGAACGCGCGAGTGCAAGAGAGACCGCGATGCGCGTGGCATGCGGTTCGCTGGCGCGAATGTTGCTGGCCGAATTTGGCATTGTCGTCGGCAGTCACGTGCTCGAGATCGGTGGCGTGTGCGCGGAAATCCTCGCCGTGCCGTATCCCGAACTCTTTGCACGGGCGCAAGCGTCAGATGTTTGTGTGGCCGATGAAACCAGCGCAGAGAAAATCGCTGCGCGGATCAAACAAGTCATGCACGCACAAGACACGGTCGGCGGCGTGATCGAGATCGTTGCGTTGAATGTGCCCGTTGGCCTTGGCTCTCACGTGCATTGGGACCGTAAGCTCGATGGACGGCTGGCGCAGGCGGTGATGAGCATTCCATCTGTAAAAGGTGTCGAGATCGGCCCGGCTTTCGAAAACGCACGAATTTTAGGGACTGGGGTGCAAGACGAAATCTTCCCTGTGGCGCAGGCGATTCACGAATCACCCGTACGGGCCGTGCGCCACACCAATCGTGCAGGCGGGCTGGAAGGCGGCATCACAAACGGAATGCCCATCGTTATCCGTGCCGCCCTCAAGCCGCTGTCCACGACGGTCAAGCCGCTGCGCTCGGTTGACCTATCAACCGGCGAACCAGCATTGGCGCAATATCAACGCTCGGACTTTTGCCACGTCCCGCGCGCGTGCGTGATCGGCGAAGCGATGGTCGCCTGGGTGCTCGCCGACGCGCTGATAGAAAAACTCGGCGGAGACAGCCTGCGCGAGATGAAGGCGCATTGGGAGAGTGCTCGATGAACTCGCACAGCATCGTATTGACCGGCTTCATGGGTACTGGCAAGACCGCCGTTGGGCGTTGTGTGTCCGAGAGACTCGGACGCGAGTTTGTGGACGTGGACGCGGTCATCGAAGCGCGTGAAGGCAAATCGGTGCGCGCAATCTTTACGACGCGCGGCGAAGAATATTTTCGCGCTGTCGAGTCCGCCCTGTGTAAGGAACTGGGAGGACGCGAGGGACTGGTGATTGCCACCGGCGGCGGCGCGTTGGTCAACTCGATTGGTCGTGCTCAGTTTGCGAACGCGTCTGTCGTCTGCCTCGACGCAACTGTAGATGCCGTCCTGATGCGGTTAAAAGATGCGCAAGACCGTCCGTTGCTAGCAGGCGACAATCTGCGCGATCGTGTTGAGGCCCTGATGGCCGCACGGCGCACTGCGTACGCGCAAATTCCTATTCATGTGGACACAACAGGCAAAACCATTGAGCAGGTTGCCGACCAGATCATTGCGCTCTTGAGGTCAGAACCAGATATCCAGCGACTCGACGTGACGACGCCCGAAGGCGCCTATCCTGTTCTTGTTGGCGCAGGGATGCTGGATCAAGCCGGTTCGGTTCTGGCTCGCTTGTCTGCGAGCAATCCATTCTCCTCGCGCTGCGCGCTCATCACCAACCCGCGTGTCGGCGGACTGTATGCTGCGCGTGTCATCGAGTCGCTGCGCACGGCGGGGTTTGACCCGTCCTTGATCGAGATTCCCGACGGAGAAGAATTCAAAACGCTCGCCACCGTGAGCGCAGTGTACGATCAACTCGTTCACGAGAAACTGGATCGCCACTCGGCGATCTTGGCACTGGCTGGTGGTGTGGTAGGCGACCTGGCAGGCTTTGTGGCGGCAACGTTCTTGCGCGGCGTGCCATTCGTGCAACTGCCCACAACGCTTTTGGCGATGGTGGATGCCAGCATCGGCGGCAAGGTGGCAGTGGATCATCCCGGCGGTAAAAACCTCGTCGGCGCATTCAAGCAGCCTCTTGCTATTCTGGCCGACACGGACACGCTCGCTACATTGCCTTCAGAGGAGTGGCGCTGCGGGATGGCCGAGGTGGTCAAACACGCCATCATCCGGGATGCGGGACTGTTTGAGGAATTGGAGACCACTGCAGGTCAGAGGTCGGACGCTAAAAGTTGGATTGAACGCGCGATGCAAGTCAAAGTGGATATTGTGTCCCGCGATCCATTTGAACAAAACGAACGCGCCAAGTTGAACTTGGGACATACGTTTGGACACGCACTGGAAAAGCTGTCGAATTACAGGCTGCGCCATGGCGATGCAGTGGCGATTGGATTGGTGTGCGCGACAAACCTCGCAACACGGCTTGGTCTCTGCAGGGCGGATTTCTTGCTGCGCCTCGAGAACTTGATGGGTGTGCTAAGCTTGCCGACTCGGGTGCCAGTCGAATTATCTGAGGAAGCTATCCTCGGCGCGATGACCACGGACAAAAAGCGCGTCAACGGGCGATTGCGATTTGTCCTGCCACGCGCTTTGGGTGACGTGGTGATTGTCAGCGACGTCGCACAGGATGATGTGGCAGCCGCGATTGAGAAAACGAGGAGACAGGTTTGATGAAGATTCTGGTATTACACGGGCCCAATTTGAATTTGCTCGGCACGCGCGAGCCGGAGATTTATGGGCACGAGACGCTCGATGACATCAGCGCTCGTCTGAACGAATTGGCCGCGCGACACAAAGTCGAGCTCCGCGCAGTACAGTCGAACCACGAGGGCACATTGCTTGATGAGCTACATCGTGCGCGCGCCGATGGCTTTGAAGGCGTGCTCATCAACCCTGGCGCGCTAACGCACTACAGTTATGCTCTGCGCGATGCCATTGCCGCTATCGCTTTGCCCACAGTCGAAGTGCATCTCTCGAATGTCCACAGGCGGGAGGAATTTCGTCATCAGTCTGTGCTGGCCGCAGTGTGCATCGGACAAGTAATCGGATTGGGTTGGCGGAGCTACACGTTGGGGTTGGAAGGTCTCATCGCATATCTGACGGACATTACGCCAACCTGACAACCTCGACCACGGACATGGCTTAGAGTCGGAAACGACATGAAACGCACACGGATGCGGCGACGGCGGCGTTTAGCGATTCGACGCCGCTTGGGAGTCGGATATAGAGTGCTCCTGGAGAAAGCTCAAGTGTTGTCGGATAGCCGCATTGGAATCCAGAGTCAGCACGTCCTTGACAACTGCTTCGGCTTCGGGCATCGTCAACCGGGCGATGGCTTGCTTGATGTCCGGGATGGCAATCGGGTTCATGCTGAACTCGCCCAACCCCATGCCCACCAGCATCACTGTTGCGAGGGGCTCTCCTGCAAGTTCGCCGCACAGCGCCATGCCAATACCTGACTTGTTCGCAGCCAGGACAGTTTGGTAAATCATGCGCACTACCGCAGGCTGGAACGAGTCCGCCAATGTTGCCACGCGAGCGTTCGTTCGATCAGCCGCCATGACATACTGGCTCAAGTCATTGCTCCCAATGCTAAAGAAATCCGCCTCAGCCGCTAATTGATCTGCTATCGCCACCGCCGCTGGCACTTCGATCATGAGGCCCACCTTAATGCCTTCGTCGAAGGGGATGCCGGCTTGTCGCAACTCGGACTGAGCTTCATCTAGTACTACCCTGGCTGCGCGCAGTTCGGCGAGCTCCGACACCATGGAGAACATGATTCCAATTTGCTGACCAGGGCTGGCGCGCAAAATGGCTCGAAGCTGCGTCTTGAGCAGATCAGGTCGGCCCAGGCTGACTCGGATACCTCGCCAGCCCAAGAACGGGTTAGCCTCTTGGCCGATATCCACATAAGCGACCGGCTTGTCGCCTCCAATATCCAGTGTTCGTATGACCAATGGACGCGGGCCAAGAGCTTTTACAATGGATCGGTAAGCGGTGACTTGTTCCTCCTCGCTTGGGGGTGTCATCCGATCAAGGAATAGAAACTCGGTCCGCAGGAGGCCTACGCCCTCAGCACCACAGTCTAAAGCGTGCTTCACATCTGCCACGCCGCTAATATTGGCGAACACCTTGATACGTCGCCCATCGCGCGTGACGGCCAACTGATGACTCGCCGCTCGTGCAGCCTCTCGTCTCGCCCGCCATGTGGTGCGAAGCTCTTCAAGCTCGCGTACCTCGCCTGCATCAGGCGAAGCCCACACGACACCTCGTTGTCCATCCATCGCGACGATAGTGTCACGCGCCAGAGTTGAGAGACTTGGTCCCAGGCCAACAACTGCCGGAATGCCCATTGCCCGCGCCAGGATGATGCTATGAGCCGTAGCGCTGCCCATTTCCAGGCAGATGCCCAGTACCCAAGCTGGATCGAAACCGTTGACGTCAGAGGGGGTCAAGTCGCGTGCGGCAAGAATGACGGGTCGAGACATGGCAAGCGTTGTTGTCGAAGCGCCCACCAGCCGCTGCAACACACGCTGTCCCACATCCACCACATCCGCCGCACGAGCTTGCAGATATGCATCTTTGAGTCCGCGAAGGCTTTGCGCCAACTCCTCGAGAATGGATTGCCAGGCCGACTCAGCGCCAGAATGCTGCTGTAGAATGAGTCGAGATGTGTTCTCGATCAGCGTCGGGTCTTCCAGAAAGAGCAAGTGGGCGTCAAAGATAGCTGCTTCTTTGTCGCCTACGTGCGCTCTGACCCATTCACGCAGCGAGCGAATCTCCTCTTGTGCACCGTGAATTGCAGTCTGCAACCGCTGCCACTCAGCTTGAGGGTCGTCTACACTCCGATCTGTCACTTGAATCGCGGCAGGGCGTAATTGGACCAACGGGCCGATGGCAATGCCGGGCGAAGCAGGCAGCCCGACCAATTCGCCTTCGACTGGCCGAACGGTTGGAGGAAGCAGTTGCTCGACAACCGCTGCAGCGGCTCCTTCATCTTCACCAAAGCCAGACTCGATGAGCGCAACCAGGGCATCCAATGCCTCTCTCGCCTCTGGGCCGCTTGCACTGATGGCCAACTGATGCCCGTGGCGCGCATCGAGGCTCAGCACGCCATTGATACTGGTCGCCTCAACCGGGCCGATCTGTTCGGTGATATTGCGCAAAGTCACACGGGCTTGAAAGCGGTGGGCTGTTCGGACGATCTGTACACCCGGCCGAGCATGCAATCCCAGCTTGTTGCGAACCGCGAGTAATCTCTCACTGGCTGGCGCAGCCCGTGGTGCCGCCCTGGCTTCATTGGGTATGGAGGGCGAAAGGTGTGCCAGCTTGGCAGACAGCGCATTCTGAGCCTCGCGTGCGACCGCATCGAGGTCAGCGCCAGTCAAAGCTTGGCCGACCGCCGCAATTGCCCCTTCAACCAACGGCGCGGCGCACAGGCGCACCTTCGTTTGCTGATCATCGCTCAGGAACTCGAGCGCGGTCTCGGCGCTGAGCACGGCACTGCCCAGATCCATCAGTACAAGAACCCCATCGTCGCTGTACACCGACTCGATGGCCCGTTGCACCTTGAACGCATCCGTGCCGACGGGGCTCTCTGGATCATCAGTGCCGCCAGCGGCAGCCAGCCGGACCTGTCCCTGCGCCATCTGTCCAGCTAGCTCGCACGCGCCCTCGGCCAGTTTTGCGCTATGTGAGACGATGACAATACCAATCATCGGAAGGTGCTCGCCGCCGTCTTGAGCAAGAGATACGACGAAGTCGCGCCGGGGTCTTGATGCCCGATGCTGCGCACACCCAAGTAGCTTGCGCGGCCCTTCTTGGCTTGAAGCGGAATGGTGCTCGTCATGCCAGCCTGTCCAGCCGCCGCACCCTCTTGCAGGACACTGGGTAGATCCGATCCGGCTTCGATAGTCTGCTTCATTGCCTGCACAGCCGGCAACCAGGTATCCAGCATGGTCTTGTCACCCGGCTCAGCCTTGCCCCGCTGCTGAATGCCTTCTACGCCAGCTTGGAACATCGTCACGATATCGTTCGCCTGCAACTCTACTTTGCCGGCGCAAGAGGCGCTGGCTCGTAAAAAGAACGTGCCATACAGCGGCCCCGAAGCACCGCCGACCGTGCGGATGAGAACCGTCGCCACCGTTTTCAGGATCACGCTCATGTCGGCCGAAGGAGCCTTGGCTAACTCTGCCTTGACCGCCGTAAAGCCGCGATCCAGGTTGATGCCATGATCGGCATCGCCAATGGCCGAGTCCAGTTCGGTGAGCCACGTTTTGTTTTCGGCATAGACTCGCTGGAGTGCATCCAGCCACTTTAACAAATCTTGTGCACAGACCGACATACTCACATCCCCCATCGCAACCCCGCCGTCAAGACCGGATCGTCCCACAGCGATAGCAACTCGTCATCCGCTTTGAGCAGCGTGATCGAGCAGCCAGCCATCTCTAGCGACGTGATGTAATTCCCCACCAACCGGCGGGTGATGATGAGCCCGCTGCGCTTGCACACCTTCTCCAGTTCGTTGTACACGAGGTACAGCTCGATCAGCGGCGTGCCGCCCATGCCATTGACCATCGCAATGACCCGGTCGCTGCGCTGGAAGGGCAAATCGGCGCGGATGGTCTCGGCCATGCGCGCGGTAATCTCGCGAGCTGTCATCAAAGGCATCCGCTCGCGGCCGGGCTCACCGTGAATGCCAATGCCCATTTCCATTTCACCCTCACCCAACTCAAAGGTAGGCTTGCCAGCAGCGGGAACCGTGCAAGACGTGAGGGCCATGCCCATCGAGCGGCTATTGGCATTCACCTTGCGGCAGAGATCGGTCAGGCGCAAGAGGTCATAGCCTCGTTCCGCCGCTGCACCGCAGAGCTTTTCCGCGAGCACGGTTGTGCCCACGCCGCGTCGACCAGCAGTATACAGGCTGTTTTCCACGGCTACATCGTCGTTGATGACGACAGCCTGTACTTGAATGCTTTCCAACTGGCACAGCTCTGCGGCCATGTCAAAGTTCATCACGTCGCCTGTATAGTTCTTGACGATGTGCAGCACGCCTGCCCCGCCGTGCACGGCCTTGGTGGCCGCCTCAATCTGATCTGGCGTAGGAGACGTAAACACCTGGCCGGGACAAGCGGCGTCGAGCATCCCTTTCCCGACGAAACCAGCGTGCATCGGCTCGTGACCGCTCCCCCCACCAGAGACGATGGCGACCTTACCTTGCACTGGCGCGTCGGCCCGCATGACATAGTTGGGATCAAAGTGGACCTTGAGTATGTCAGGATGCACCAGCGCCAGCCCTGCCAGCGACTCGATCACCACGTTCTGCGGATCGTTGATCAGTTTCTTCATGTCGCCTCCTATCAAAGTATCTCTTCGAATTCAGGTATAAGTATAGCTTTGAGTCGTGCCGAGTCAAACTGGTTCGTTCAGGCGGCCAATTTCCGGCGTGGCCGGCTAGCTGGGCCGACAAGAGCAGAAGGTCAGGTTGGATGAGAAACTTTACTCTTCCCACGCAGTGGTTTGCCAGTTGTCACTCTTCTCCGAGGCTGGAATCCATGGAGGCAGAGAAACCAGTAGATGGTTAGCGAGTGCGTTCATATAAGGTTCATACATCTGACGCAGCTCCGCGAGCTGCAGATCCACAGCAGTTTCCTCGCGGAGAGACACGCCTGCCGCCGCCAGTTCCGCGCGCAACTGTGGCAAGTCGGCTGGTGGTAAGCGATTGGGTTCCGGCTTGCGTGGAGGAACATTAAAGACTTGGGTCAGATCAACCGCCGCGTGGCGTGCCATCGCAAACGTCAGACGCGCCGCTTCGGAGGGCACACTGTCTATGCCAACCATCACCAGGCTGCACAAGTCCAAAACCATCGTCAGTGCGGCTACCCAGGATTGATTCTCGTGTTGCGACCGAAAGTACGCCAATACAGGATACGACAGATGACTCTCCATCAGTTCCGCAGCCCAGCGTTCCCAATCACGCAGGAATTGATATACGGCGGTTGGCTGATCTTCCGTAGAGTGTCGGCGCAGCAGTTCCAACGCGGTCGGCGGTGAGCCTGCCTGCTCGTCGAGCAGTGAGACGTTTACCTCGCGACGTGAAAAGGCGCCAGTGAGGGCGGGTAGGTAGCTGATGATGAGCGCCAGAAAGCCGAATCCGAGCCCACTTTCGATTAACACCACGAGGCGTGTCAGCGTTGTGCGAGGCGCAACATCACCCAATCCGAGAGTAAAGAACGTCGTGCCACTCAGGTACAGATCGGTGCCGAAGGTGGCGGTGCCATAAGAGACTGCTAGATGTGTACCCAACGCCCAGTACAGCATGGCGAAGCCGACGATCAACCCCACTGCCCACACGCCCAGCAGCATGAGCAGCGATAACGGCCCAAAGTAGCTCGCTAGATTCTCTCGCTGGTTGCCATCGCGGATTCGCCGTGCAACCGCCGACCAGGGAGTCCAGGTAACCCGATAGAACAGCCATGTGAGGCGCACCTGACGCGTCACACGGCGTGGCAAGATGATCGTCTCAAAGCCATCCCACAAGACGATCAAGATCAGCAGCAGGGCGCCAACGCCTACCAAGATCGCCATCTACACATTCCCGCAGGCTACCTTTCGCCCCTCAATACTCGCCGTGTGTGATGAGTAATACTCAAAACTGAATCGTGCCCTCTATTCGTGGAATACCTTTTTCCCCGCACGGACTGGCACCTTGAGCCGATCCTCACTCGGTGTAATGGGGCAGCCGCTTGCTCGCTTAGGATGCAATTTTAGCACTTTGTGTCCGTTTTCACCCAATCCAGGTCGGGATGGACTCGAATCACAATTGGCGCTCCTCCCCCGCTTGATCCTCCAAGATAGTAGGTAACGCCCAACTGCGTCCGTCGTGGGCGATCAGCACCTCGGCTGCTTCCGGTCCCCAGGTGCCAGCCTGATAGTGCAAGTCCACAGGTGGCACAGCTTCCCAGGCTTCCAGAATGGGTGTGATGACGGACCAGGCAGCCTCCACTTGATCGGCTCGCATAAAGAGTGTGGCGTCTCCCAACATGGCATCCAGCAGCAAAGCTTCATAAGCCTCCGGCGGCTCAGACTTGAAAGCATCCCGATAGCGGAATTGCATGTCCACCGGGCTAAGGCGCATTGTGAGGCCGGGCTGCTTGGCCTGAAAGCGCAGCGAAATGCCCTCGGCGGGCTGGATGCGGATGACTAGGCGGTTCGGTCGCCAATCCACTACTGCCGTAGATGGAAAGGACTGATGGGGCACAGGCCGAAACTGTATAGAGACTTCCGAGACCCTGGCCGGCAGACGTTTCCCAGTGCGCAAATAGAAAGGCACATCTTGCCAGCGCCAATTGTCCACAAAGAGCTTGACGGCGGCAAAGGTCTCGGTCAAAGAGTCAGGAGCTACATTCGGCTCGTCACGATAGGCATGGACATGCTCTCCTTGTATCCAACCAGCGGCGTACTGCCCCCGCACGGCAAACCGATGGACGTGCTCGGGGCGGATAGGACGAATGGCGTGTAGGACATCTACCTTTTTGTTGCGGATTTCTTGGTCCCCAAACGAGACAGGGGGCTCCATAGCGATTAGGCATAAGATTTGCAGGAGATGGTTCTGGATCATGTCTCTCAGCGCGCCAGCGTGGTCGTAATAGCCGCCACGGTGTTCCACCCCTACTTGCTCTGCCACGGTGATCTGCACGTGGTCGATGTAACGCCGGTTCCAAATGGGTTCGAACAAGGCGTTGGCGAAGCGAAAGGCCAGGATGTTCTGGACGGTCTCCTTGCCCAGGTAGTGATCAATTCGGAAAATCTGGGGTTCGTCAAAAACGTGGGTGAGCGACTGATTCAGGGCGCGGGCTGACGCCAGGTCTCGGCCAAAGGGCTTTTCTACCACGATGCGCGCCTGCTGATTGCGCGAGAGCCGGGCATTGCCCAAGCGCTGGGTGACGGTCTCTATCATCCCTGGCGGTACTGCCAGGTAAAAGATGCGATGCGCTTCGGTATTCCAGGCTTTGTCCTGCGCGGCGAGCTGATCCGCCAGTGCATTGCACGCAGCCGGGTCAGTAAAATCTGCCGAGGCAAAAGCCAGATGGGAGGCAAAGTCGCTCCACATCTTGTCCTCCGCCTTGCCACGACGAGAAAATTTGTCTACGCCTTCACGCAGACGCTGGCGAAACTCGTCATTGCTCACAGCATTGCGGTCCAGGCCCACTACGGCAAAGCGTTCCGGCAGGCATCTATCCAGGAACAAGTTGTACAGCGCCGGCACGAGCTTACGCCAGGTCAGGTCGCCGCTGGCTCCAAAGATGACCATCACAGTCGGATCAAGTTGAGTGTCTATGAGCATGACGTATCCTTACAGAAAATCTGCATGGGCGACCGTCTGCAGCAATTGCTTCAAGATGATCCGGTGAGCCTTGGGTCCCGGATGCAGTCCGTCAGGAAAGTACAGTGCTGGCAAGGGTTCGGGGCCAAAGGCGCTGATCAGATTCACCAGGGGCAACCGATATTGAAGAGCCAATGACTGGAGCGTGTCAGCGCAGATTTGCAGATCGGCGTTTCGCCAGGTCAACTGCGACCTGGCAAAATCGGCTACCCGGTGCAGCATGCTCTCCACCACGGGCACCGGAGTTAACACCACCAAGCGCGCAGAAGTGTTGTCTCGAAATGCCTGGATGATGGCTTCCATGTTCTGCCGGTACTCGTCAAACGAAACGAGTGTGGGCGCCGTCGCCCTTCCGAACCGTTCGCAATCGTTACCGCCCAACAAGATAAGCACCAGGTTCGGCTGTTCTTTGATGTATTGCAGATAGGTACTGCGGCGGGCGTGGGTGGAAGTGTAACCCGACTGAGCATGATTGATGAACTTGATTTCATCGTCGGGGCGGCATAGAGCCAGTAAAAGGCGCAACAGTTCTGCGTAGCTGCGGCGATACGTCGTAACCGAATCGCCAATCGCCATCACTGTGTTCCCATGAGTCAGGGGCAACTGGCTAACGATCGTTGCCACGTCCGGCTCGCCCATGAGCTTGCGGGCATCTTGCTCCACTTTAGCGGCCAGACTGTTCACCTGATCCAAAAACTGGTTTTCGGTGATGCCGAGCACGCAGGCAGCCGCTTGAGGCGGCATAGCAATTCCTAACTCTGCTGGCACCTCGTACGTGTTGAACTCGATCGCCGTCCTAATCCCTGGCGGAACAAGCCCTTGCTCTTCCAATAGTCGCTCTCCTTCATATGTCTTCAAGATCCAGGCGAAAAGCCTCTGCTGTGTGTTTGCGTTGGTTGTGGTTCCAGCTTTTGGCGAGCAACACGCCCCCAATGTCTGGAAAGAGCGTAGTCATGCGGGGCGCGGAGGTCATGCTTTGCCTCCGGGCAAGGCTGCTTGAAAGATCTGTTCTACTGCGGCTAGCCCCTGGCCTGCGTCAGCGCCCAGGTGAATGCGCATCACCCGTCGCCCGTGTTTGCGCAACGCCTCCAGGTCTCCCAAAGCCTGCGCTTGCTTAAAGGTACCGAAGGTATAAGGCTGTCCTGGCACGGGGATATCCGCACCATCATCGGCAGTCAACTGCAAAAACAAGCCGGTGTTAGGCCCGCCCTTGTGGTATTGGCCAGTAGAGTGCAGGAAGCGCGGACCATAGCCGAGTGTCGTGGCAAGGCGCAGGCCATCGCGCAGTTGCCGCCGCAGCGACTGCAATGCCAGTTCCGTGTCTGGCGTCTCTGTTAGATAGGCTTGCAGTGCAACATAATCTCCCAGGCGGGCCTGGGCGAAAAAGCCTTTGAGCAAATCTAGAGCGCTCTTGGCTTGCCCGTCCGAATAGAAACGCAGACCTCTTTCGTGCAGAGCAGGTGCAGGCTCGGGCAGCTTGCCGGTCCGGCGCACCTCGTCCAGCATACGATCGGTATTGTCCTTGCTCTCCTGAACGTTGGGCTGATCGAAAGCGTTAATGCCCAAGATGGAGCCGGCGGTGGCAGTCGCGATTTCCCAGCGGAAGAATTCCTGCGCCAAGTCCAGGCGGTCGTCCATGTGAATAGTGACCATCAGGTGCCCGGCCTTTTGCAGAGCCGCCACATTATGCTCCAACGCCTCATCGCTCTCGTTCTTTAGACGGACGTAAACAAACAGCCGGTCTTGTCCGTAGACCGACGGATTGCCAATCGGCTCGCCGGTCACAGGCAACAATCCGGTGCCCTCCTTGCCGGTGCTTTCAGCCAAGAGCTGCTCCAGCCATACTCCAAATGTAGCTGCTGGCCCCGGCACGAGGAGTGTCACTTTGTCTCGCCCCCGTCGGGCCAGCTCGCCCATCACCGCACCCAACACGACGCCGGCGTTTTCTCGCACCGGCACGCATGAGGCGCTGGCATGCGCCATTCGCAGCGCGCGGATCAACAGCTCGGCCACATCCACGCCCAGCAAAGCCGCCGGCACCAAGCCGAAATAAGAGAGGGCCGAATACCGCCCGCCGATGTCGGCAAAGTTCAAAAAGGTTTGCCGGAACCCTCGCTCTCGGGCCAGCTTTGTCAACGGCGTATTCGGATCTGTGATGGCCACAAAGTTATCACCGGCTCGATTGCCCTTGAGCGCCTTGACCTTTTGATAAAAGTATTCGCCAAAGGCAAGCGGCTCGGCAGTCGTGCCGGATTTGCTGGCGACGATAAAGAGCGTGTCGGCCAGCGGGATCTCGCGCTCGATCGTGAGGATGGTGGCCGGGTCCGTAGTATCCAGGACGGTCAGCGGTAAGCCATTCTTGCCTTGGGCAAGTGCATGTTGGAAAACGAGTGGCGCTAAAGTGCTGCCGCCCATGCCCATGTGCGCCACGTGGCGAAAGCCAGCGGCTCGAACCTCATTGACAAAGTCAGACAGGCGATCCAGGTTCTCTTCCATCTTTTCGGCCACGTGCAGCCAGCCTAAAGCATTTCGAATCGCCTGCTGGTTCTCGGGATCTGACTTCCACAAGCTGGGGTCTTTACGCCACAGGCGAATGCTGAACTGTTCCTTCTCCAACGCTCTGATTCGATCCTGCACGGGTCTGTCATGGATTCCCACGCTGAGCACCTGGCGATTTACCGGCTCTTTCAGCGCGGCCGCGAGTTTTTCCTTTAACGTGTTCATCAAGAGGTCAAATGCCTGGACGAATTTCTGCACGCCTTCGTCTTCGAGCTGTTGTGTCATGGCATCCAGGTTAATGCCCAACTCGGGCAGGCGCTCAAGCAGCCTGCGCGCTTCTTCCACCCCTTCCGTAAGACGAGAGGCCGGGTCGCCATGATGGCGATACGCATCGAGTGTTTCCAGCGGCACGGTGTTGATCGTCTCCGGGCCAATCAAGGGTTCCACATATTTTACATCACTGTAGGCCGGGTTCTTGGTGCTGGTGCTAGCCCACAAAAGCCGCTGTGTGCGAGCGCCACGGGTCCCGAGCTTGCGAAACTGCGCACTTGAAAAAACCTCTTTGTAGATTTGGTAGGCTGCTTTGGCGCTGGCAATCGCCAATTGTCCGTGGAGCGCGGCAGCCTGTTCAGCCAGCGGGCTTTCTTCGTGCATGATTTTTTCTAGCATTAGGTCAACCAGCACGTCAATACGGCTGAGGAAGAAACTCGCTACAGATGTTACTCGCTTCAGTGGCTTGTCTTGCGCCGCGCGCGCTTCCAGCCCGGCGATGTAGGCTTCGGCCACCTGCCGGTAGCGCGGCAGGCCAAACAGCAATGTGACGTTGACGTTGATGCCCTCTGCCGTGAGCTGAGTGATCGCAGGCAGCCCTTCTTTAGTGGCCGGGACTTTGATCATCACGTTGGGACGAGCCACCACCGCCCATAATCGGCGCGCTTCAGAAATGGTACCAGCCGTGTCGTGGGCCAAGCGCGGGGAAACCTCCAAACTCACGAACCCATCCGCGCCCTCCAACCGGTCATAGACAGGGCGGAAAAGATCGGCCGCACGCTGGATATCCTCGACGGTGAGGGCTTGATATATCTCCTCGACGTTTTTGTCTTCCAACGCCAGCGCGCGGACGGCGCTGTCATAGTCGTGACTGCCGGCGATAGCCTTTTCGAAAATAGACGGATTGGATGTCACGCCGAGCACGCCGTCTTCTTCGATGTACTGTCGGAATTCACCGGAGGTGAGCGTGCCTCGGCGGATAAAATCCATCCAGATACTCTGCCCAAACATTTCCAGTTTGAGCAACGGATTCTCTTTCATGACAAGCTCCTCATTTCACCACCAGGACACCTAGACGCAGGGCCTAGTTTTCTTTGTGCTTTTGTGTCCCGAGTTAATGTTCGTCATTCGACATTCGACACTCGCCATTTGCTATCCGTCGCTCAGATCGTCACCGTGACCGAGTGATAACCTGTCGCGCCATCGGGATAAGGGTCGTGCGGCTGTTCGATTTGCAGCGCCCCCGTGCCATCCGTAGCGCGAACGGCAAAAGTGTGCCGGCCGCGGACGACAGGCCAGTCATAGCGCCACAGGACCCAGGTCAGCCCACTCAATGGCGGCGTACGCAAGAGGGTCTCGACCCATCCGCCACCATCAACCTGCACTTCGACTTTCTTGATGCCACGGTCGCCGGCCCAAGCAATCCCTCCAACCGGCACCTGACCGTTTTCAATGTGATCCTTCGCCACTGTGTCAATGATGGAAAGAATCTGTGGGTGCGCCTCGGCGCTCCAGCCCCGATCCACCCAATAACCACGCCCCTGATGATCTATCGCCTCGATGGAGGTGATCCACTTGGGCTGCTTCATGCCATAATGGTTCGGGATGTAGATGCGCAACGGAAAGCCATGCTCAACAGGAAGTGTGTCGCCATTCATCCCGTAGACGAGCAACGTACGCGGATCCATCATGGCTTGCATCTCCACGCTCTCGTAAAACCCGTCGGCCGCTTTGACGGACAGTTCTTTGGCTTCGGAGCGCAGCCCCAGGTCCTTGAGCACGTCGCGCAGGCGCACCCCGGTCCAATTGCTCGTGCTGATCAGATCGCCGCCGACCGGATTGGAAATGCAACTGAGCGTAATAGGTTGCGTCACAGCAGGGTAAGCCACGAGATCAGACAACATAAGCGGACGTGGTCGGTCAAAGAGGCCCGCCACCTGCAACACCCAAGAGCTGCTGTTGACGCGGGGTGGAAGCATATCAATATCAATCCGATAAAAGCTATCGTTGGGTGTGACTTCAGAACGTGTGCCAGGTGCTGGCGAAATCCTTTCAGGCGTGGTGATCCCCTCCGTCGTCGTCGGCGTCGCCAGCGGAGAAAGTGGCGTGCCCGGCTTGACACTCGCCGGCTCCGGCGTGGCTCCCCCCAGTCCCGAGAGGGCCTGGCCTGCGCTCGATGCAAGTCGCTGAGCTTCCAATAGCCGGCCAATGCCCCACGCCGCCAGCGCCACCCCAACGGCCCCACCGAGTTTTGCCAACAGCGCACGCCGAGCGGCGTGATATTCTTCCGTCATTGCAGGCGCCATGGCTAGCGACCTCTCAGAAGCAAGCCACGCGCCCAACAATATCCCCCAGCCTATGATCACCACCGCCAGCCAGAGCAATGCTATTCCCGGGTTGCTCGAAATATTCCCCAGGCGAACCTCGACGACGGCGATGAACAGAAAAACCACAAGGCCAGCAACTGCTCCGACGCCGCTGCCGGTCCAGTTCTTGGACCGCACGATCAACGCCACGATCAAGCCGACGATCACGCCGCCCACGATCACGAGCAGGATGCCCGACGACTGCTCGATGCGCTTGGCAGTAGTGCTGGTCGGGCCGAGGCTCAACAACTTGATGACTCGCACCATGGTGTCAATCCCTGTCGTGATGATGCCGCCCGGCAAGACCCGTGCCAGCCAGTCGAACAGATCAAAAGGAACAAAAGGCAAGCCCGCCAATTGCTGGCCCAGATAGGAAAGTGCAATCAAAGGCAGGCTTGTCAGCCCACCCAGTATTGCCCCAAGAAACAAAGAAGGCCGCCGCATAAGATCACCCCCTGAGCAGCGCAAGAGCTCGCTCGACTATGTTCTCCACGGTGAAGCCATACTCGCGCATGATGACATGCCCTGGCGCCGATGCGCCAAAATCCTCCACACCGACCACGTTGCCCCAGTCGCCCACATACTTGCTCCACCCTTGCGGCGAGCCAGCCTCCGCGGCCAGCCGCACTCGCACGGACGGCGGCAAAACCGAGTCGCGATATTCTCGCGGCTGCGCGTCGAACAACTCCCAACTGGGCATCGAGACGACGCGCGCCTGGATTTTTCGCTCTCGCAACCTTTCTTGCGCCGCCACAACCAAGCTGACCTCCGAGCCAGTACCGATCAAAATGATATCAGGGCGGCCTCCAGGAGCATCGGCCAAGACGTACGCACCGTGCCGCAAGCCGTCAGCCGAAGCGTACACAGTGCGGTCGAGCGTGGGCACGTTTTGTCGCGTCAACACCAGCGCCACGGGCCGGTCGCGCGTTTCAATCGCCACCCGCCAGGCCACAGCGGTCTCGTTCGCATCACACGGGCGAATGACGATAAGGCGCGGAACTGCGCGCAAGCCAGCGAGTTGTTCGACGGGCTGATGCGTGGGGCCATCTTCGCCCAGGCCGATGCTATCGTGTGTAAACACGTAAATCACGTGTTGTTTCATCAGCGCAGCCAGCCGGATCGCCGGGCGCATATAATCGGAGAAGATCAAGAACGTCGCGCCGAACGGGATGATGCCGCCATGCGCCGCTATGCCGTTGAGGATTGCGCCCATGCCGTGTTCCCGCACACCAAAGTGCAGGTTGCGGCCCGCGTAACTCCAGCCTCCGCCCGCCGAGCCCTGCACGTCGCCGCTAGCCCTGGCAGGATTCTCAAAATCGCCCATCTCTTTGAGTGCAGTGTGCGTCGAAGGATTCAAGTCCCCCGAGCCACCTACCAGCGTGGGCAGTTTAGCTGCGATGGCATTCATGACTTGGCCCGATGCGACGCGGGTAGCCGTCCCTTTGACATCGGCGGGAAACCGGGGAATCTCTGCATCCCAGCCAGCAGGCAATTCGCCGCGCATGATCTGTTCGAGTTCACGGGCCAAGTCGGGATACGCCCGCTTATACGAGGCAAACCTTTTGTTCCATTCCACTTCGGCCTGTTTGCCTCGCTCCACAGCCTGGCGAAAATGTGCGAGTGCCGCATCGGGAATATAGAATGGCGAATCAAGCGGCCAGCCCAGGTTTTGCTTGGTTAGCCGCACTTCTTCTTCGCCCAAAGGCGAGCCATGCGCTTCGAATGTGTCTTGCTTGCGAGGGCTGCCATATCCGATGTGTGTGCGCACCAATATGAGCGAGGGACGTTGGGTTTCGCTTTGTGCCGCGCGCAGCGCGCGGTCAATTGCGTCGAGGTCGTTGCCATCCTCGATTGTTTGCGTGTGCCAGTCATACGCCTCAAAGCGCTTCGCACGGTCTTCGGTGAATGTGAGGTTGGTCGAGGCAGCGAGAGAAGTGCGGTTGTCGTCGTACAGATAAATCAGTTTGCCAAGCTCCAGATGCCCGGCCAACGATGCGGCTTCCGAAGCCACTCCTTCCATCAGGTCGCCATCGCTCACAATCGCGTACGTAAAATGATTAATGATCTCGTGACCGGGACGATTGTAACGCGCGGCCAGGTGTGCCTCCGCAATCGCCGCGCCCACGCCGTTGCCAAAACCCTGACCGAGCGGCCCCGTCGTCGTTTCGACTCCGGGCGTCAGGCCGCGTTCAGGATGGCCCGCTGTTTTGCTTCCCCATTGACGGAACTGCTTGATCTGATCGAGGGGGAGATCATAGCCGGTGAGATGGAGCAGACCGTACAGCAGCATCGAGCCGTGACCAGCAGAAAGAATAAACCGGTCACGGTCAAACCAATTAGGGCTGGCCGGGTCGTGTTTAAGAAAGCGCGTCCACAAGACATAGGCCATGGGCGCGGCGCCCATCGGCAGACCTGGGTGCCCACTGTTGGCCTTTTGCACGGCATCAACGGCCAAAAAGCGAATTGTGTTCACACACAGCGTGTCCAGGTCCATACCCTCCTCAGCCACGGATTCAGATCTCAATTCGCGCAACGCTACTTTCATCGTCCTTTCTCCCGCTCTGCTGCCTTCAATCAAATCATGCCACGCCGCGCTCTTGCGTTAACGAGCGCAGAACGAGCGCCGCCGCCCCAACTACACCAGCATCTCCACGCAACCGCGCCGGAAGGACCTGCAATGACGCGCTGGCGGCAGCCAACGCCCGCTCTCGCACACCCTGGTCAATCCGCTGCACGAGTTCCGGCAGCCCTTCGATCACTCCGCCTCCCAGGATCAAGCAGCACGGATTAAAGGCATTCACCAGGCCGACGGCACCCGCGATGAGCGCTTGTGCTACTTTATCCACCAATCGCCGTGCCAGTGGGTCTCCCGCATGCGCAGCCTCGGCCACAAGCTCAGCCGTGACGGCCTTGGGTTGACCATGAGCCATCTTGAGCAAGAAAGCACCGGCGGATGGGTCAGCGGCCATAGATTCTTCTGCCTGCCGCGCGATGGCCCATCCGCCAGCCAGGGCTTCCAAACATCCCCGGTTACCACAATGGCAGGTAGGGCCATACAGGTCAACCGTCATGTGACCCAACTCACCAGCCGTGTTGCTGCGACCAGCCAGCATTTGCCCACCGCTCACGACGCCCCCGCCGATTCCAGTGCCAACAAAGAGACAAACCAGGTCATCATACCCCTGACCTGCACCATGCAGCCATTCGCCCCACGTGGCGGCACGCACGTCGTTGGTCACCAGCACAGGCAACCCTAGCGCCCGACTCAGGTCAGCTTGGAGTGGGATGTCGTGCCAATCCAGGTTAGGTGCAAACCGCACAGCACCCTCGAAGGGGTCAATCTGACCCGCCACGCCCACACCAACGCCAATCGGCGGATAGCCTGTGATCTCTTGCAGGTCACGCACGGCTGTGACAATCTCGGCTTCGACACTGGCCGAACCGTCTCCAACATCTGTGCGACGTCGTAGCCGCTGGCCCACATGCCCCGCCGTGTCCAGTTGGGCCACCTCGACCTTGGTGCCACCCAAGTCAACGCCAATCACCCATGCCTCGGTTGCTGTGCCCATTTCATCACACTCCCACCTGCCCCCCTGCAGCACCCTTGCTGCTGCCAAAGAGCACGTTGAACAAGGGTAGCATCACATCTGTGCTACGAACGTTTTCTCTCGCGCCGCTCGAATTTCCTTCGAACCGCTCATTCTGCTGTCGCACGAATCGCAGGCCAATTGCGCCGCCCGTCGTGTAATCTCGTGTGCTCCGATGACATCCAGGTGAACATCAACTCACATGAGTGTGGCGTACACGCCCGCACGGGAATAAAGATGATGGCAATTCGGCCATCGAACCCTGCAGACCGGCCAACTCTTCCCTGGCGTGTCAGTTGCCCGTAAAGGGGTTTAGCCACCATACGGCCGCCCAGATGCCCACGCGGTTTGCGGAAATCAATGTGGCGCAGAGGATAACGAAAATAAAACGCAATCTGTGGATTGCGCTCGAGTGCTCGGAGCTCAAACTGTTCGAACATGCTCTCAAAAAAGATGTGCTATAAACACGATTGACCCAGGGCGCGTAAGCTCGGCAGCACAACAAACGCGTTGAACAGCCGCCGCACCAAAAGGATCCAGTCCAGTTCTCTAATGATAACCCTCAAACCGTGCACTTGTCCTTACGCACATCTTAGGATGAGCTTAAGGCTAGCTTAAATCCTGGCACGTTTTGTTTGTTGAACCGCGCCAGGGTCCCGTCCAACCACCAGCGTCCCTCCGGCGCGAGCATCGCACAGAGAGAACAAACTATCGGCATATGCTGGTGGGACGTTGAACACCAGTTCGGATAGGGCTACATCCGAAGAGTTGGCCGCCGCGATTTGCTCGAGAGCATCGAGCCGATGCTGCCCGTAATCCGGGTTATTGTCAAATGTGTAAATGGGGAAAAACACGGAGAACTGACGCGGGCTGGGATGGCGGAGGGGAGCAGTTTCAACACAAAGAGGGAGCCCCCTCTCGGGAGACTCCCTCTCATTGCTCACTGTTAGCGACTACATCTCTCTGGCTTTATAGCCGGGGCCTCGGCCCTTTTTGAAAAAATCGGAATTGGCGCTCATGTCCGGTCGCAAATCCACTACTTCACCCCCTCCAAGTGCGACCGTGTGTTCCAGAACGATGACTTGGCCCTTTTTCTTGTACTGCAAATGCTCGTTCGCCCGCGCGCGCAATCCTTCGTTCTTGGGCGCGTTCAATCGTTGACCCCCCTTGGCCTTATAGCTGCCCGGCACATCTTCGTCGGGAAAGATCGCCCCGCAGGGACATGCCGGCACGCACGTGCCGCAGTCAATACAGGCCTCTGGGTCAATGTACACCCATGGCCATTCAGCTACTGGCTTGCCAAGTACGATACACCTGACCGGGCAAACTGGAATACAGTCGCCATCGCGCAGGCACAAGCTGGTGACGATGTGCGGCATGTCTGTCGTGCTATGAGCCCGAGATC
>Ga0315268_10002378_pt1 | contig 21209 bp, 10 predicted proteins | sample C1_top_MG_FD_204535 | JGI IMG/M metagenome (GOLD analysis project Ga0315268, IMG submission 204535) | Sediment microbial communities from Yellowstone Lake, YNP, Wyoming, USA - C1_top | ecosystem: Environmental > Aquatic > Freshwater > Lake > Sediment | place: USA: Wyoming | collected 2017-08-01 | reverse complement strand
AATGAAACCGCCATGGACCCGGACCAAATCCGCACGTTCCTCTACGGCCTGGTCGTGGGCGGCGGCTATGAAACGACGGTGCGCGGCCTGGGATTGTTTGTCGAACTAGCCGTTAAGCAAGGCCTGACGAATATAAAAAAAGAAGAAGAAGGCCCCCTCCGGCTGAACACGATTCAGCTTATCGCCGGCATCAAATTCTAGGCGCCGAAGAGCTCGAGCCTTTCCCGTTATGCACCCGGCTGTCAATGATAGCAAAAGAATGTGTCACCTAGTATGTCACCTATTTGCATCCAACAATACAAATAATATAAACAATGCAGACAGTACAAAACTCCCCCATTTTCCCGTAACCACTTAATTTTTCAGTAAGTTGCTGGCAAATATGAGCTTGACGGAAAAAGCTCACTTTTTCTTCCTAGAGAATTTTAAGTCCCTTGCGTCTACCAATTCCGCCTCCCAAAAGTCGAGAATACGGTCAAATTGCTCCATGACCTTCCGATCAGGCCTAAACTATCCTTTGAATAATTTGACATCCGGCGACACTGCGATTTATCATCCCCGATGATGGGATGAAGCAAAATTGGTGCGGGAACGAATATTCAGCCAATGCAGTAGTGGCCGGATTTACTGTGATTTCTTTGACGATCAAACCGCAGATAATCCATCGATGCAACTCTATAACTTGTCTTTCTAACGGGAAGTCTATTAAAGGGCTCTTGTCGGGAGGAGGCTTTGATATGAAAATTCAAATGAAAACGATCCTGGGATTGCTATTTGCGGCAATATTGATTTCTTGGCTGCCGCAGCGGGCGAGTGCCGAGGAGCGGATGAATCGGCTCATCGCACTCCTGGAATCAGGTAGGCCGGCCATCGGGGTCTGGACCGGAGCGCTCTCGGCACCACGAATTACCAAAGTGCTCGCGACCAGCGACGCTGATTTCATCGTGGCCGATATCGAGCATGACATTTACGACTTCAATATACTTCATCGGTTTCTGCTCGAAGTGCAAGACTTCAGTAATCGTTATCGGACAGAGCCGAGAAGTGCGCCTGTTGTTCTGGTCAAGCTAGCCAACAGGGGCACCTGGGATCCCCGCTATGAAATTGCAGAATCGCTGAAGGTCGGACCTGCCATGGGTATATGGATTCCCATGGTGGAGTGCCGCGCCGACTTGGAGCGTGCTATTTCAGCCGTGCGAGGCGCGGAAACGTCGGCCATGGCCGGGCTCAACATACCAAAAGAGCGGCGAGATGTGTGGCCGCTCAATCCCAAAGGCGAATTGCTGATCGTTGCCATGATCGAAACCGAAGAAGGCGTGCGTCATGCGCAAGAGATCGTAGAAACTCCCGGCCTCAGCGCCATAGAGACTGTTCACATCCCGGATTCTGATGCTGAGCATATCCTGAAGATGTGCCGGCAAAATCGAGTTATTGCGGCCATCAATGCAACTCGGGAGGACATCAAAGTTAAGATTGACGCAGGCTATAAACTGATCAGCGTGGGCTGGGATTTCAGTCTCTTACAGAAGGGCTTGAGTGATTCAATCAAGGCCATGCGTTCGGCGATAAAATAAATGAGCGGCATCGCCGAAAATCGTTTTTCTCTATCTTAGTTTTCCGCGACTGCGCCCCTCCTGGAGGTGGCCGTCCCGTCAACCTTTTATGCCCAATGGCTGCCTAATCATAGACTATAGCTATGAGAATTTCCCCCTCGGATCGTCTATCTCAATAAGGCGCATATCCGCCACGCAGGCATCGTTCATCAATCAGTAGGCTGGGCTACGTGACTCCAATGCGCCTCAGATGAACGCAAGATTATTTGCCCTTTAGCCCTGCCAGCCTCTTCCTGGCATCCTCGAGCTCGGGGAGACCAGGCCTCGGCCTCCAGCTCCAGAGGCTTTAAGGCCTCGAACTTTCATTATAAATCGTCCAGTTCTTTTTTTCCCGTGGTCATGTTCCAAATTTAAGGTTGGGATTGTCATAGTTTGGGTCGGACAAATCAAAACATGCGGTCATGGTCTTGGCGTAGCGGAATTGGAAAGGATGCTCTTCGATTTCCATTTCCTTGAGTTTCCGGCCAAGCGGGGTGTCGAAAATTTTGAGGCACTGGCGGCCGGGCTTTTTACCTTTCTTCCAGAGCAGGTCCATATGCTTGATGACGTTGAAAGAGCCCTTGAAGTTGGTCTGGCTCTTGAGGATCTTGTCGCCCAGTCGCGAGTAGAGGTTGAAGGAAACGTCAAAGGGAGTGGGCGTTCCGTTCATGGGCACGCGCAGCTCGAAATATGGCGCGCCCGATTCCTCATGGGCCACGGTGATGCAGTCCGAGCCTTCCTCGTGGATATCAATTTCCTGCACCACCTTGGGGAGGCCCCAGATCTTAAGTCCGCGGAGTTGGTTCTCCAGCGAGGTAACGGGCATTGAGAACACATAATAGCCGAAGTTCTTGAAGGCATTGGAGACCATGGGGAGGACCGGCAGGTTAACGCTGGGGTCCACCATGATCGGGATGGTCATGGCGATCTCGTTGTAGGGGGCCACGTTTAAGACTTTGTTGTAAATATAACAGGCGAACACCACCAGGGCGCGGCCGCCCGTCATCTTCACGGGTTTGATCCGGGGATGAAGCATCATCTTTTCGGCCTTGGCATATGGGCACATGAAAATGGCCTGCGCGCATACGACATCGCCGAAGAAAGTTGGGAAGAGATAGTTCTTGGCTATCTGGTCGGTAAGCTGGGGCGGCTTAGGCGCGTGCCGGAGCTGGAAGCGTTTGTAAAACGGGTCAGCAAACTGGTCCTGGTTGTCCAGGATCTCGGGAGCGATCGTAAAAGTTGGCTTCATTCCTCCTCCTTTATGATGTAGCTAGGATCAGATAATTTCCCTTTCCTTCTAAAACGATATCACTTTTTAAATTGGTTTCAACCTTGATTTCTTTAGGAATTTAAATTCCCCCCTTCCTCTCGAGCCTCTAACCCAGTCAGGCGCATATCCGGCTTTGCCGTCTATCCAGTTTCGGGAGGCTGGGCTATCCAGCCTCTAGGCGCCTCAATAATTCTTCCGCCCCGCCAGCCTCATCCTGGCATCCTCAGGCTCGGGCAGACCGGGGTCGGCGTGTTCATTTCTTCCCAGTGGGGACGCGGCGCTTCAGTTCTTCGAACCAGTTCAGGACGACGTTGATCTTCCGCGACCGGACCACTCCCGATGCAGCAAGCCCGGTCTCTTTCATCATCAAGAACCGCCGGCCGTCCGGGCTGATGTCCCACGTGGACTGATCCCAATCGTCGTACCATAAGACGGAGCTAACATACGTCCCTTGAAAGAGCGTCTTGGGCGTTCCGGGGCTGAACGTCGGGTCCGTTTTCACCGGGACGTCCATGACCGTGTCACCGTTGCGGAAGAATATCTCGCGGCCGTCCGGCGACCAGAGAGGGCTGTCGCCGCCGGACGTGGAAACCTGCCAGCGCCCGCCTTCGACCCCAGGGAACGGCCGCACGTAGACCTGATTCTGACCCGACTCATTGGACGTATAAGCTATCCAGCGGCCATCAGGGGAGATCCGAGGCTGAGCCTCATTATGTTTTCCTTTGAGCAGCAGGCTCAGTTTGCGGTCCCCCTCCAGGGGCATAATTCCAAGGTCATAATTCACTGCCTCCGCATCCCATTCCGTGAGGACCATGGTTTTGGCATCGCCGGACCAGGAGGCCGGGTAATGTCCCGCACCCAAAAACTCGTCGTTCCCGGTGCCGTCGGCCGCCTTCCAGTAGATGCCTTTCTTTTCGCCGCGATTCGACCAAAAGGCGATCCGCTGGCCATCCGGTGTCCAAAGTGGGCTCACTTCCGGGGCGGCATCGAAAGTCAGCTTCGTCATGCTCCGGCGAACCAGATCCCAGATCCAAATGTCCACCTTATCCGACGTTTGAATGGTCAAAGCGATTCTTGTTCCGTCGGGAGATATCCTGGGATCGAGGTAAGAGCCGGGTTCGGTGGCGATGGGTTCTTCTTTCCCCTCCCGATCGACCCACACGAGCGTGCGGCGAAGATAGGGGATCCCAGGCTCGGTGCGCGGAATATAAGCCATGGTCCCCGAGTCGGAGACGATACAGTCGCTCACACTTTCGACGACGGGGACCGGTCCACCGATGACCTCGAGTCTGTCAGGGTCGAATCGAACGGCGAAAATATTGTCATCGAGCGCGTAAACGAGATGTCCGGTCGGGAGAAATTGGGCGCCATAGCCCTCAAAAAGGTCTTTGGCCTCTCCCCCCGTTGGCGGCTTCACCAGGATCCTCTCGTGGCCGGTCTCGATGGATGTGTACAGAACCGATTTCCCGTCCGGCAGGATCTGTGGATAGACGATGAAATATCCGGTTTTTAATTTAGCCAGAGATTCCGGGGTCCCGCCGTTGGCGGAAATCCGCATCATCTCGTTGGGGGGCTGGCCGAAGACAATGGTATCATCTTTCGGCCAACTTGCGCCCAAGAGCTCCGTGACACTGCACAAGACGACGGGTACGCCTCCGTGAGCGGAGATCTTTTTCAACTTCCCGTCACTCGGAGAAGAGTAGCCGATCCATTTGCCATCGGGTGAGAAGAACGGATGCTGGGGATTCACCTCAGTTCCCGGAATGAGTTTGGAGGTCAATTCATCCATCGAGCGCAAGTAGAGCCCTTGAGGTGTGCTATAGACGATTTGTTTGCCGTCGGGCGAAATGGCAAGGGGCGGACCAGGCGTTTTGATGAATTCCTGGCCCTCCGGGAGTTGGAAATCAAAGCGTATGACCTGACGCGGTTCGGGCTTTCTTAAGTTCCAGATGGCCATCCCGCCAATAATGACGCCCAGAACGGCGACGGCTGCAATCCACGGGAGTCCGAACGCCAGCTTCCGTCGAGGTTCTGCAATTGTGATTAGCTGCGCTAACCCGCCTCCGGGTTCGCTTAGAACTTTCTGCAGGTCCACCCGCACATCCGAAATGTCATGGTAGCGATCCCGCAATTCCTTCTTCAGGCAGCGTTCGAGCACCTCTCGCAGCCGCCCATGCAGGTTCGCGGGAAGACTGCCCCACTCCGGTTCTCCGCGGATCACGGCGGCAAGAATATCGGTTATGTCTTTTCCGGTGAATGCCGCATATCCCGTCAAAGTCTCGAACAGTACACAGCCGAAAGCCCAAATATCGGCCCGCTTATCGACCGCCTTTCCTTTGGCCTGCTCCGGGCTTACGTAGGGGGCCGTCCCAAGAATTACGCCTGGCCGCGTCATATCCGCTGTGATGGTCGGGGATTTGACGAGATCGACCTCCGAAATCTGATCGTACGCGGCTCTGGCCAGCCCGAAATCCAGGATCTTGACTTTCCCCCCTGGCGTGATTTTTACGTTCGATGGCTTAAGGTCCCGGTGAATGATATTTTTCTCATGGGCGCCTTCGAGGCCTTCGGCAATCTGGAGGCAAACCTCGAGGGCTTCTTGGACAGGAAGACGACCTTTGCTCAGCCGTTCGGCCAGCGTCTCGCCTTCGACAAGCTCCAAGACAAGAAAGCGCTTGCCGCCGGCTTCTTCAACACCGTATATGGCGGCAATATTCGGATGGTTGAGGGAGGCGAGGACTTTCGCTTCCCGCTGGAAACGCGCCAGCCTTTCCGGGTCCCCGGCGAAAACTTCTGGCAGTACTTTAATGGCCACTTGCCGGTTGAGACTAAGGTCTTCGGCTCGATAGACTTCCCCCATCCCGCCTGCGCCGAGTTTATCTAGGATTCGATACTTCGCCGCAATAAGAGTTCCTTTTGCTAAATCCCGGCTGATCTCACCAATGGTCTTTCTCAGGGCTTCGGAAGTTTTACCTGGCGCGGCAGGAAGCGGGGTAGCACATTTTCCGCAAAAATTGGTATCGTCGGGATTCTCGAAGCGACATTTCGGACAAGTCGTGGCCATTGCTGACCCTTTTATTTGGGATGGCTGAAGATTATCAGGGAATGGGGGCAGAGTCAACTGGGCCGGAATCAGACCGGCAAAGATTATCCAAAGCGAGGAATTTTAGATCGTTGCATCGAGGGCTCTATATTGTGATTAAACTACTTCAGCCCCGCCAGCCTCTTCCTGGCATCCTCGAGCTTGGGGAGGCCCGGATCGGCGTCCTTCCAGAGGTCGAGGAATTTGCGATAGTTCTCGCGGTCCCGCGTCTTATCCCCTTGCTGCTCGGCGATCTTCCCTAGCATATAATACGCCTTGGCGTAGATATCGCCGTGGCCGACCCTGCCAAATGTAAGCAAAGTGATTTTTTCGTATTCTTTCCGAGCTTTATCCAGGTCTCCCGATTCATAAAGTGCCCGGGCCAGGGCATCGAAGAATCGAGCGTAGTCAAAAACATCCCCGCCATAATATTCGAAATCTAGCCGGCCGCATGCTTTGTTAAAGAGATCCGCGGCCTGACGGTATTCCTTCTTCCCCAGGTCGATCAGCCCGAGTAGGTATTCATACCAATGCAGCTCCTTGGCGTTGATGCCCTTCTCGATCAAAGACTTCATCTCTTCGGCAGTCTTAAGGGCATCATCGAAGGATTTCATTTCAGCCTGAATCCTTCCCTTGGTGAAAAGGTCGGACTTTTGCTCACTTGGCAAATAAGGCAGGCCGGATTCGCTAGTTGATTTTCGATACTCAGCAGAGAGCGCTAGATAGTGGGCGAAGGCCTGATAGGCTTTTTCATAGAGGCCGTTTTTTTCCAGCGTCCATGCCAACCCCCAATAAGCGTCTCTCTCCTTTTCCTTGTCCCCTTTCGATTTCTCGAGGTTCCGCTGGCTGAGCCCGATTGTCTCATTAATCTTTCCCCGAGCTAAGAGAAGATCCATTTGCCAATCGGCGTCAAGGATTTTCTCCGCCCCGGCGAGATCGTCTTTGCAGAGAAGGAAGACGCCCCTCAAACCCGGCAAGGATGTTGGATCAAGGAGATAGGCTTTTTCCTGCTCGACAATAGCAGGGTCGAACTGCCTCCGACATAGGTAGCTCCAACCTAACGCAAAGTGAATATGAGCATTATCCTCGACATCCTTGAGGAAGGACCGGCAGAGGTCTTCTGCTTTCTGATAAAGCCCTTTGGCCATATAGTACTGAGCAAGGCCAGTTACCTGGTCTGCCGTTTTTTCGTTTTGGACAACGAACTCCTGGTGTTCGATGGCTTTGTCAAGATTGCCCGCAGCGAAATAACTTGCGGCCAGCCAGCTATATCCCAGGAAATGGCCAGGGTAGACATTCACTAATCTTTCTAAGACGTCGATCGCTTTCGCATAGTTTTCCTCCCCAACGACAAGCCAAATGGCTTCGATGAGCAAACGTTCATTTTCAGGAAGACGGTCGCTCAGATCAAGAGCCCTCTTGTAGTAATTTCGCGCCTCAGCTACATGCCCAAGAGTCTGGTGGGCAACGCCCATGGATCTATAAGCCATGGCGAATTCGGGGTCTATCTCCACTGCTTTCTCCATGTAGGCGATAGATTTTTCGTTTTCAACATTCTCCTGAAGTCTCCGGCCCTCGATGTAATATTTGAGGGCTTCGGGAGAGGAAGTGGTGATCTTGCCAGCCTCTTTATCAATTTCGCCGGCAATCTGAGCCGGAGTAAGGTTAAGCCCTTCCTTGACCTGACGCGTCAGCTCGTCCACCTTGGGGATGATGTCTTTCTCGTCACGGGCTTCGAACCGAAGGGACGTTGAGCTTTCGCCCGTGCCGGGTTTTTGGAGGCTGGCCGTGATGACGAAATTCTCCCCGGCTTTGATATAGCTGCCCCTCAGGACATGTGTAGCCCGAGTTTGGGCGGCGATCTTTTCGATGTCCTCGGAGGAATATTTCCGGGCATCAGCCAAGCCAAGTCTCTTGAGGATTGTGTATAATTGGTCGCTCGAGACAACACGGATATATCTCGACTGGCTAAGGGCTCCAATGAGCAGCTCGGTCAGGCCATCGCGCCAGTTATCTAGCTTCGGGTCTCCTGATTTGTTCTCGAAGTATAGGACCGCAAGAGTGGGCTGGCCGGAGGCGGTGGAAGACGGAGCGGCCTTTTTCGAAGGGAGAATGCGCCAAACAATGATTCCGACAGCCATCAGAGTAAGGAAAACGAGGCCGGGAACCAAGAGCCTTCTCGGAGTGAACTTCAGAGTGATCTCCCGCGATGTGATCGGCTTTATCTCAGGAATAACGCGGTCTGTCGTTGGGATGCCCTTTTCGATCTTTTCAAGCTCGGAATCGACGTCGGAGGCGCTCTGATATCGCTTCGTCTTATCTTTTTCCAGGCATTTCAGGATAACCCCACTCAAATCGTCGGGGATATGAGGATTGAGTTGTTTTGGATTTCTGGGGATCTCCCCTTTGTGCTTCATGGCGATGCTCAGGGCGGTCTCTCCTTCGAACGGCACATGGCTCGTCGCCATCTCATAAAGAATAACTCCCAGGGAATAGATATCCGAGCGATGGTCGATCTCTTTGGCTTCGGCCTGTTCCGGACTCATATACTCGGGCGTTCCGATCATCACGCCCGCGCCCGTCATCCCCTTATCCCTGAGCGACCGGGCGATCCCAAAATCCATGATCTTGGCATTCCCGTGCTTGTCGATCATGATATTTTGGGGTTTTAGGTCCCTGTGGACAACGCCAAGGCTGTGGGCTTCGGCCAGCCCGTCACAAGCCTGCTTCCCAACGCTTAGCAGCATACTCAGGCTCAGGCTCCCGGACATGTGGATCATGCTCTTCAGGTCTTCGCCATGGACATATTCCATGGTGATGAAATGGGCCCCATCCGCTTCGCCGATATCGAACATCTTGCAGACGTTCCGGTGGCCGATTCTGCGGGCCAGGCGGATCTCATTGCTGAACCGCTCGATCGTCTCTTTATCTGAAGCGACCTCGGGCTTGATAAGCTTCAGGGCGACTTTCTCCTTGATCTTGGTATCGAAGACTTTGTAGACCCGGCCCATGCCGCCGTAGCCAAGCTCTTCGATGATCTGGTACCGGCCGGCAAAGGTATTGCCTGTGGTCAGCTCTTTAATCGGCGTTCGAAGAGTTTCCGTCGCTTGCGGATGGACATCTCTAGGCGAAGGAAGTTGTGTCCCGCACTTACCGCAGTAAAGAGTATCATCGGGGTTCTCGTGATGACACTTCGGGCAACTTGTGGTCACTGCTGACCCCTTAATTTGGATGGCTAAAGACTAACAGGGAAAGGAGGCAGAGTCAACTGGCTGAGAATTTAGCCCTCCGCGGACCTTAAATAACAAAGAAATCCCTTAGACATTCCATCAATAGTTGCAGACTTTCTTCCCTCTAATGTGTCACCTATCTGCATCCAACAATGCAAATAATGCAAACAATGCAGACAGTGCAAAACTCCCTCCTTTTCATGTAACTCATTAAGTTCTCAGTAAGTTGCTGGCAATATTGAGATTATGCGTAAAAACTCACTTCTTCTTCCAGGCGAATTTTAAGTCCCTTGCGTCTACCAATTCCGCCACCCCGGCGAAAATTGACCATCGTGATTATAGCATAAGGGCGGATCGCAAGTATCTCGGAGCCTTCCGGCAGGTCCACAGTTCAGCCGACGGCTCTATTGTTTTGGAGCCGTTGTTTCAATATGCCGGGCCATCGCTCGGACCAACTCGGTGTTGCTCATCGGCTGCCAGCCGTGCCCCTTCATCGGCCGTCCATATTCGAATACGGCATCCGCCCGCGGGTCGACTGTCTTCTTAAAAAAATCCTCAAGAAGATACACGGCCAGGTTCAGATAGTAGTTGTCCATATCGCCCACATAGACACGGATTTTGCCAACGAGTTCTTCTCCGATCTTGGACCAGTTCTTCTCGAGGTTATAGCGCAAGTCGTATCCATTGTCGCGCATATAGGCGGCAACCTCTTTGTCGATTTTCCCCGTCAGATTATCCCAAAGCGGTCTGGGATAGCCGTCCGGACCAACGGGCCCGTAGGCGGCTTCCCATGCCGCCAGCTGCTGCCCCGATCGCTCGTGACTTCCGAGAACTGATTCGAGCTGGCTCATCTCATGCATCGTCAGGGTGACTTGGCCCTCAGCCGTCCGCGAGAGCGGCCGAATCATTTTCGCCCAATCTCCGACTGTAACCTCGAAAGCATTATCGTCTTCATAAATGTTCGTCATCTGGTAGCGCCTGAAATCTACGGGATCGGGGTAAAAGACCCAGGCGCCATTGAAAAACGTTGGATGAAAAACCTGCAGCGCGAGGGCTTCCCAGCCGCCCGTGGAACCTCCCGTCAACACACGCGCGTAGGGCTGCGGCAGAATGCGGAACGTCCTTTCCAGATATGGGATGAGTTCTTCGAGCAGTGCATCTCCGTAGGGACCGTTATTCGCAGAGTTGACGGCATACGAATCATCGTAATACGGTGTCGGGTGTTGAAACGTCACGGCAATCATTCGAGGGAAATCTTCGGAGGTCCAAGCCTGGGAAAACTCGTATCCTGTTTCGCGAGCGCTGCGCTGCTGCCGAACCCTAGCCTGCTGTTCGGAGATCGGACTGGGTGGCGCTGTTGTCGAAAATCCGAACGGCGGGCCGAGTCCAAAATGGCCCTGAATGTAAATCGCGGGATATTTCGCTGCTGTGTCGCTGCCGTAGCCTTTTGGCAAAAGGACTGTCGCCCCGATATAGATCGGCTGTCCCCAGAATTCCGAGAGGAGTTTGCTCTGGATTTTGATCCGCTTGACCCATTCGGTGTCCGGCGGAATCGGAATTTCCGGAAGCTTTCGAGACAGCATCAATTTGATGTTGAAGCCGGCTCCGGGATCCAACCGGACCTTTTGAACCTCGCTCACCAGGTTCCCCGGCGAAGTATTCCACCGCTGGCCCTCCCAGCGATCCATGTGGGCCCAAATCACATAGCCGTCCTGGCGATGAAATTGACTGTAGACGTTGAACACGGCCTGGACATAATAGTCGCCCGCTTGGAGATTTTTGAGGCTCGACAGAGGAAATCCCAGCGTCGATCCATCGATCACGGCCTTGTCTCCCGGCTTCATGTGATCCATGTCGAGGCCAAAAAACGGAACCGATCCGCCATAGGAGCCCGCCTGAAACCTGGGCTCCCGCAGATTGTTTTTCGAGATGATAACAAAGACACGGCCGGTGATCGGACCTGGATCCAACGAGGCTGCGAAGGAGATCTCGAAGAGCGAGTTGGCTCGTGATGTGGCCTGGATGATGCTATTCGGCAGCGAAACACACAACGCGAAAAGGATCAGAATGAGGGCACGGCGTTTCATGTCGACCTCCTGGAAAAGTTACAAATATTTTAGTTTGACAGGCCTTCAAAACGCAAATTCAGTTTTGTTGACTTAGGCTTAAATTCAAAAATCTGAACTGGCGATTCTTTTGTTCTTGACTTCGATCCGCAGCCCCGCCGGGCTCTACCTGTCATTCTCGACTTGGGGCTTGCGGGAATTGGTATCTCTGTCAACAGGCATTCAATACTGAATACACTTAAGGATGACCTCGCCTTCCGCATCTTCATATACCTAGACCATAAGATTCTTATTCATTAAAGCGAAGGCCTGTGTATTGCCATTAATTTCGATAGGGCGGATAACCCGGAGGGTTTTCGTATCGATCGCGATGATCTTGAGGAATTATCCCTGGAAATCAAACACCAGGACTCGATGGTTCCCGGAGTCCGCGATATAAATTATGGATCGGTGCGGATCGACTTCAATATCTCAAGGTTGGTGAAAAAAATCATCTTTTCCGAATGAAGATATGGACCAGAGGGTCCTAATTGGATCTTTCGAAACGATCATTCCTGCAAGGAATATAGACAAGCCAAAAAAAATTGCGAGTCTTCTTTTCATGTCCATGCGACCAGCTTTTTGATATCGAACCTCAGCCAGGATAACATTTTTAGGTGAAGGCCGGCGCTAGGGCCGGCCATAATAAAGGGGAGATTACTTCAGTGCGAAAGAGCAAATTTTCACCATATCCCCGGCACCAGCCTGTATCTGGTTTTCTGGGTGTATTCCCTGTAGCCTTCGAGGTTCTGGAGCAGTTCCCTCTCCTCCCCGATTATTCGGAATATTAAAACTGGGATGATGGACAGCGCTGGAATCAGCGCCCAGTATGAGCTTAACGCCAGGGGGCTGGCCCCGTAGAAAATGATAATTGACACATACATCGGGTGCCTAACCAGCGCGTATGGTCCCGTGGTGATGACCTTTTGCCCCTTATCAACCTCGACTATTCGCGAGGCGTATCTGTTTGCCATGAATACTTTCAGTGTCATTAGGTAACCGAGCAGGACCAGGGCCATCCCGGCAATTGTCACGGGGAGGGGAACATTTGACCAGCCGAATCGCCTGTCAAAACCCGGCACGATGAAGGTAAGCAGGAACGGCAGGATTCCCAGCGCCTGTATCAGTTTTTGTTCTTTCCGTTTTTCATGTATCCTCATCCTGCGTTCAAGGAGTTTCGTATCATGCTTGAACATGTACGCCCCGAAGATTGTCATAGGCACGGCAATATAAATGAGATAGGCCCACCCTTCCCAGTACCTGAGCGTCCCCGCCGGCAGGAAAAACATCAGCCCCAGGATAAAAAAGACGAGCAAAACGCGCGCAATCGCCACTCTCTTCAGTTTTTTAAGCTCAATCCCTTCCAATTCGCTCTTTTCCCCGTTCATAAATCCTCCCCGGGCTCCTCCATTAAAAAAACCCGTAGGGCCTCATCAAAAATTTTTTAGGTCCCACAGGTTCCCCTGTTGTTCCTGTACTTTATTTGCATGCTTATTGACAAAGCTAATCCCTCGCCAGACGGAAGCCGAGGAGGTCGTAAGCGTGGGACGGGACGTGGAGGTTGCGAAACGAGGCGCGCGCGGCCACGGCTTCTTGGAGCCAGGAGCCGCCTCGAAGGACGCGGTGGACCCCTGAAGAAGGCCCCTTAGGATTTGTCACCGATTCTGCGGAGTACTCCCCATACCAGTCCGCACACCATTCAAACACATTTCCCAACATATCATAAAGCCCAAAACCGTTCGGCGCCTTTCCGCCGACGTCGTGCGTCCGGCCGCCGGAATTATCCGAATACCAGGCGATCGAATTCAACTCCCCGTACCGATCCCCCGTCGTCCCCGCCCGGCAGGCGTACTCCCACTCCGCCTCCGTCGGAAGTCGATAATTTTTTTTTGTTATCGTATTGAGTTTTTGGATATAGGTTTGAACATCGTCCCAGCTCAGTTGTTCGACAGGGAGCCGATCCCCTTTGAAAAAAGACGGATTCGAGCCCATGACCGCTACCCACTCCGCTTGCGTCACCTCATATTTCCCGATCTCAAAGCCGGAGAGCGTAACCTGATGCACGGGTTTTTCCTCGGGATAAGCTTCGCTCGATTCGGAGCCCATCATGAACGTCCCGCCGGAAAGGCGGATCATGACGGGTTCTTGAACTACGCTCGGGGTCAGGGTCGCCGCGATCTCGGCGGTTTGTCCCTCTTGAACAATAACGGACTGCTCGTAATCGTCATATCCCGTTAGAACCAGCTTTATCGTATGATTTCCTTGGGGGATACCACTCATTGTCGTGTTGGTCGTATTTCCCGTATCGTTTCCGTCCAAATAGATTTCCGCCCCGACCGGCGTCGACTCCGCTTGGATATTCCCCGTCGGCACCTTCGGCTGATTCGTATCCTTCTTTTTTTTAGAAAGAAGAATCGCGGCTACAGCACCCACGACCACAATCCCACCCACAAGGAGCCACGGAAACTTTTTCTTCTTGATCTCGATTAAAGATTTCGATTTCCCGCCGATGGCGATAGGTTCGAATATTTCGAGTTTCTTATCGTCAGCTTTCTTGGCTGGAGGTGGAACGGTCTCCTTTTTTGGAGTAGGTTTCTGTCCATCCATATTGCCGACGGGCCTCACATCGGCCTGGCCGAAACCAATAATGTTTGTGAAAGTTATTACAAATACTAATAGAACTGCGATGCGGCTCTTCGAATACTTCATTGGTTCATTAGCCCGTTTTGTCGGGTTTCCTTTCGAGCGTCAACGGGGCAGGCCGAGCCTGTCGAGGAACGCCCCGAAACGCGGATCTCGGGCCAGCAACGTCCCAAAGATATTGACAACGACTACCATGGAATCCCGCTCCTGGACCGCCGTCTCGAGCCACTCAAAGGCGCTGTCGAAATCCCCGAGGGCGGCTAAGCCCAGGGCCAGACACGTTGCAGAAACCGGGAGCTTTTTCCTATCCTCGAGCATTTCCGCTAGGGTCTTTTCGGCCTTTTCGCGTTCGCCCTTTATGATATGGCAGGTGATAAGTGACGATTCGGCCCAGCCCGGGGGGGCGGAGAGCTGGCGGCTTTTTTGGAGCGTCTCGATGGCTTCGTCGATGAGTCCCTTGAAGAGATAGGCGTTCCCGGCCTGGACATAGGCTAGCCCGAAGTTCGGCTCGATCTGCTGGACTCTTGAAAAATCCGCCAGGGCTTCGTCGCAACGGCCGGCGGCCCCATGGAGGCCGATCGAGTAAGCATAAAGGAGAGGAACCAACGGGTCGACCGTAAGCGCGCGCTTGATCTCCGCCAGGCTCTCCTCGAACCGTTTCCTCGACAACAGCAGCCAGGCGTACATCCCCCGGGCCATCGCGTCGCCTGGGTTGAGCGCCAACACCCGGCCAAAGCTCTTCTCGGCCGCCGCCCAATTCCATTCGAACCAGAGCTCCATATTGGCGGCCAGTCCGTGGGCCTCGGCCAGGTCCGGGTCCAGGGCCAACGCTTTCTCGATCGCCGCCTTGGCTATGGGGAATATCTCGGCCGGAGGGGATAAGTTAATGTTTCCCATGGTAAAGAAGACATTCGCGACACCGGCATAAGCTTGGGCGAAGTTCGGGTCTCGGTCCAGGGCTTGGTGGAAGAAATCCAGCGCTTTTTGAATGGATTCGGGATTCGGCCGGGCCATGAAGTAAAGCCCTTTCAGATAGAGGTTGTAGGCTTCCGCATCGGCCGTGGACTTCTTGCGCATAGCCGTTTTTTCGCCGCTCAGTAGCGTGACCCTGAGGTGTTCCACTATAGCCGCCGAGATCTCGTCCTGGATGTCGAAGACGTCGCGCTCCTCACGGTCGAACCTCTCTGACCATAGATGAAGGCCGGTTCGAGTGTCGACCAGCTGGGCCGTGACGCGCAGGCGGTTGCCGGCCTTGCGGACGCTGCCCTCGAGGACCGCCAAGACATCGAGCATCTTCCCTATCTCGCGGACATCAAGTTTCATGCCCTTTAGGGTGAACGCTGAGGTCCGGGCCACAACCCGCAGGCCTTGGACTCGGGCCAAAGCGTGGATGAGCTCTTCGGCTAGCCCCTCGCCGAAGTAATCCTGGTCTTTGGCCGGACTCATGTCGGCAAAGGGGAGGACGGCCACGGACGGGATGGTGTCTGGAGAAGGCGCCGGTGCGGCGGCGGCTTTCGGCCGCCGGACGCTTTCGCCCTGGAGGGCGGCTAGAAGGCTCTCGAAGTCCGGGAAGCGATCGTCGGCGCTTTTCCGGAGGCACTTGAGGATAACTTCCTCCAGTCCCGCCGGGAGTTCGGCCCTGAGCGAGGAAGGGCTCGGCGGAGCCTCGTTCTGGATCTCGTTCGAGATGGTCTGTCCGTGCTCTCCGACGAACGGACGCCGGCCGGTCGCCATCTCAAAAAGGGTGCAGCCGAACGACCAGACGTCGGTCCGTTGGTCTGTCTTCTCGCCCCTGACTTGCTCGGGCGACATGTAGGCCGGCGTGCCCAGGACGGTCTGGGGACGCGTCAGGTCCACCCCGCCTTCGAGCGAAGCCAGGCCGAAATCCATAATCCGGACCTGGCCCTCACGATTGAGCATAATGTTGGCCGGCTTAATATCCCGGTGAACGACGCCTCTCTCGTGGGCGGCCTTCAAGCCCTCACAAACCTGCACCGCGATGTTGAGCACTTCGATGAGAGGGAGCGGGCCTTCGGCGATCCGGTCCTTCAAGCTGCGGCCTTCGACGAAGGCCATAGTCAGGAACATCTCGTCCCCAGCCTCGTCGACTTCGTAAACCGGGCAGATGTTGGGATGGTCGAGGATGGCGGCTGCCTGGGCTTCGCGGAAAAATCGCTTCTTGGCTTGAAGATCGAGGCCGATCTCCTCCGGCAAGAACTTGAGCGCGACCATTCGACGCAATTTCGTATCCTCGGCTTTGAACACGACGCCCATCCCGCCGTGGCCGAGGATGTTCATGAGCTTATACCTGCCTCCAACCAGGTGTCCGGGCTGATGAACGTCGGCGGGCGTGGTCATGGACTGGGTAACAGAAAGTGCGCCATCCGCCGGGAGCAAAATCCTCGTCCCGCATTGAGGACAAAAGTGGCTATCGGACGTGGTCTCGAATTGGCAACGAGGACATTTCATCGGGATGACTCCTTCCCGCCGTTGCGCCTATTATATTTAAATTCAAATGGCCGTGTCATTCATATTCAGGGCCATTCGGCCGCGCTCAGGACGCCCTCCTCGAAAAATGGCACGGCGATTATGTGAGTTTGAGCGAGAAAACTCGTTTTTTCTTCACAAAGAATTTTATGCCCTTTGCGCTAAGGGCTCAGAATTGTGACCAGACCACTTCAGCTCTGTCGGCCTCTTCCTGGCCTCCTCAAGCTCGGGCAGGCCGGATTCGTCATCTTTTTTGCGTTTCCCTTGGAGCTCCGAAAGCCTCAAAATAAGGCTTACCAAAATTTCTAATCAATGAATCAACAACACTTAAATTAGACATTTCCCGGCTAATGTTGGGGATGTTTGCCATCTGGGTCCGACACTCTAAAAGCTTTATCCTGTCTTTCTTAATAAAGGCTATGGTGGCCTCAACATAGATATTCCACTCCTCGAAAAAGGCTTTCATCTGAACTGGATCCACTTCAGGGATCGGATCATATTTAGCTTTTTGGAAACGCTCCAAAGCTACATCATTGCGATCCGCAAAAGCATACAACTGGCCGGCATGAAAATGAAGATTTGCGAATTGCGACACATCCAAGTTTTTGTGTCTCTTGAGATATCGGTCAATTAATTCTGCTGCTTCCTTGAACCGCCCCTCTAGGGCCAACTGACGCCAGCCCAATTTTTGAGTTTGGTCAAATGATTTATAATCTTGATCAACATATTTATTCCGGGCGCAGCTCTGAAAAAAGACCAAGAGAAATAGCGACAACAGAATATTAATCTGCGGAAAAGAGTCAAATTTGGCCAGTTAACTGCCCTTCAGTCCCGCCAGTCTCTTCTTGGCATCCTCAACTTCAGGCTGCCCGGGATCGGCGTCTTTGCAGAGGTCGAGGAATTTTTGGTATTGTTCGATGGCTTTGCCCTTCAAACCCTTTTGCTCATAGAGCTTGGCCAGCCTGTAGTGATAGAGCGGATGGACGATAAACCGCGCCCGGCTGTTCGGGTCAAAGGTGACGAGCCTCTCATACTCAGTGATGGCTCGATCGACGTCGCCTTTTTGAAGGTAAGCCCTGGCTACTATGTCTTTGAAAAACGGCGTATTGTAGCTAATGAGAGGGGTAATATCCAACATCCCGGGCGAAATGGGCAGAGTTGTCTTTTCAAAAAGCTCAATGGCTTTATCCGGAAAGCCCTGGGCCAGCAAGACCTCAGCTTGAAAGAGATTAGCAATGAAATTCCCCATCTCTCTCTGACTGGGAGCAAAAGCAGGCAAAAGGGACATTATCTCGGTCGCTCTTGCTTTGGCCGAATCGATCTTTCCTTCTTTTAATTCTATCGAACCCAGGACGCACAGGTAGCCGCCTTTATAATACGCTTCGTTTCTTGGATATTGGTTCACAAAGACATCAAACCACTCTTTATTGTATTTCCGAGCGGGACCAAAATCACCTTTGGATAAATAAATGAGCGATCTGAGATAACTGATCTGAGCTTTTCCTATGGCGTCCCCCACTGAAGCTAACATTTCTTCCGCTTTTTTCAGGTTGTCCAAGCCCTTATTCACATTGCCGAGCCAGCATTGATAAAATCCTTTGAACGCGAATCCGTCTCCTTTCCAGCCTGCGTTGGGCGCTTGGGCAATGAACTTTTCCAACCAGGCCGTAGCCTCATCCGGGTTCTCTTTCAAAGCATAGATGTAGGCAATACAATAATTGGACGTGAGAAAGTCGGGTTTCACAGCCAGGGCTTCTTTATACTTGGCGATAGCCTCGTCTAATTTGCCCATAAGAAAATAAGCTTCAGCCAGGGAATCAAGCGGGTTGGCATCGTTGGGATTCAAAGCAGCATATTTCTGGAAATGTTCGATGGATTTGTCAAATTTCCCAAGATAGAGATAGACGTAGCCAAGCTCATTATGAGCTCCTCCATATTGGGGATCGAGCGCCAGGACCTTGTTCTGCTCTTCGATGGCCAGCTCGAAGCTATTGGCCGCGCGATATACAACTCCTAGCCAGTAGTGAGCTATTTTCTCCTTGGGGTATTTCTGGATGAGTTCCTGCAGAAGCCGATTTCTGGCTTCCCGATTGCGCTCTATCGTGTCGGCATAGGATGCTTCTATATAGAGTCTTTCTCTTTCGGTGACTTTATGGGCTAAAGCTTTCGCTTTTTTAATGACCTCATTTTCCGCCTGAATATTGCCCAAAGACCCCTGCGTATTGCCAAGAATAAAATAGGCCATGGCAAACTCAGGGTCCAGCTCGACGGCTTTTTCGAGCGATTTTATGGCATCAACATAATACATTTTATCAAATTCTTCACTGCCTTTTAGAAAATACTTATAAGCCTCCATCGAGCTGGTCGTAGCATCTACGACCTGGATTCTTTCCGCTTCGATTTTCTCTTTAGCTGAGCCGATGCCCGCCGCAATGGTCCTGCTCAACTCGTCAATCTGGGTTCTCAGGATGCTGTCCGCGCCTTCGCCCCGGGAGCTGGCGCTCTTGAGCATTTTTCTGGTCTCGACATCCAGGACCTTGACTTCCGTGGCGAACATGTTTCCGGCCTTGACAAAGCTTCCCAGGACGATGGCTTCGACTCCTTCTTTGCGGCAGAGCCGAAAACCTGATTCCCGGTCGATGGTTTCTGCATTCTTCTCGCCCAACTGCGAAAGAAGGTCGGCCATTCTCTCCCAGGTGACCACATACAGCCCGCCTCTCTGTTCCAGGCTGGTGATGAGAAGGTTGGGGATGGCCTTCCTGAGATAATCGAAGGCCTTGTCGCCGGTCTGGTTTTCAAAGCTGATGACGGCGATAGAGTTTTTAATCTTGGGCGAAGGCGCAGCTTCTTTCCGGGGGAGAAATTTCCAGATGAATATACCGAGGAGGACGACAGAAATCAGAATGATCGCCGGAACCATCAGCCGCTTTGGCTCAAATTGAACCGTAATCTGCTTGGACGTGAGGGTTTTCCGCTCAGGGACAACGCGTTCGGTTGTGGGAATCCCTTTTTCGATCTTCTCCAGTTCTTCTCCGACTTCAGCCGCTGTTTGGTATCTCCTGACTTTATCTTTCTCCAGACATTTAAGGATAAGGTGTTTGAGGTCATCGGGAATATGGGGATTGAGCGACTTGGGGTCTTTGGGGATTTCTGTCTTGTGCTTGATAGCGACACTCAAGGCCGTCTCGCCTTCGAAAGGAACCCGCCCTGTGGCCATTTCATAAAGAATGATGCCCAGAGAATAGATATCGGACCTTTGATCTACATCCTTGGCTTCTGTCTGCTCGGGCGACATATACTCCGGCGTGCCGATCATGATCCCTGCGCCCGTGATCCCCTTCTCCCGGATCGACCGGGCGATGCCGAAGTCCATGATCTTGGCGTTCCCACCCTTGTCGATAATGATGTTTTGCGGCTTGAGGTCTCTATGGACAACGCCCAGGTTGTGCGCTTCGGCCAGACCCTGACAGACCTGTTTCCCGACGCTCAACACCGTCCCTATGGTGAGGCCGGTGGACATGCGGATTATGGTTTTAAGGTCTTCACCTCCGACAAATTCCATAGTGATAAAGTGGGCCCCCTCGGACTCTCCGATATCGAACATCCCGCAGACATTCTTGTGCCTGATTTTCCGGGCCAGCTTGAGCTCATTCGAAAAGCGTTCGATGGTTTCTTTATCCGAAGCGACCTCAGGCTTGATGAGCTTTAAAGCCACCTTTTCTTTAATCTTGGTATCAAAAACTTTATAGACACGTCCCATTCCGCCTTTGCCGAGCTCCTCGATGATCTGATAGCGTCCGGCGAAGGTGGAACCGGTCGTCAATTCGTGGATGGGCGTATGAAGGGTTTCCGTAACTTTTGGTTGGATGTCCCTAGAGGGCTCAAATTGGGTCCCGCAATCAGCGCAGAACTGCTTGGTTTCGGGATTCTCAGAATGACATTTCGGGCAAATGATGGTCACTGCCGGCCCTTTCTAACCAGTGTGGCTAAAGACTAGCACGGATTGGGAGCTCAGTCAATCGACCTACTAATTTTTCAGTAAGATGCTGGCAAATACGAGCCTAGTGATTCCGAGCGGCTTGACAGTGTTTTTTAATAATGATTATGATTTCTGAGCCGGACGAGATATTTAACCATGATCAATGATTCCGAGAAAGCTAAAACTCTTGATGTCCTATCTGCTTCGGCAAAATCTGAAATCGGCGCCCTGCGGACACGCGTCATCCGCCGGGCCAACGGCGCCCTCCCCTACGATTACATTGTGCCGAACGGCGTTTACGAAGAATTATGGGATTGGGACGCGTTTTTTGTCGGCCTTCACTTGATTTCAGAAAATCCATCGAACGGGATCTACCTCAAGAACTGGTGCCTGAACTTCCTTCATCATGCGGAGCCTGATGGACAGACGCCAGGCGGAATCAGGCCCTGGGCCGGCCGCGATGCGCGCCTTTATCATATCAAGCCCCTCATGGGCCAGGCGGCCTACTACGCCTCCAAGGCACTCGGCGACTTCAACTGGATCAAGCCGCTTTGGGAAAAAATGCAGTCGTGCGTCACTTATCGGGAACGCATGATGAGCGATCCAGGAACGGGTCTTGTCAAATGGTGGGACAGTCTCGAGTCCGGCGCCGACAACAACCCGGCCCTCGTCCTTCACTATCACAATAGTGTCGCCGGCGCTGACGTCAATGCCTTCCAGGTTCTCGATTATCGGGCCATGGCGCTCGTCGCGGAAAAAATCGAAAGGCGCGATGACGCCAAAGATTTCCGCGAAGGCGCTCATCGCCTCGAAGATGCGGT
>Ga0315268_10002377_pt1 | contig 21228 bp, 20 predicted proteins | sample C1_top_MG_FD_204535 | JGI IMG/M metagenome (GOLD analysis project Ga0315268, IMG submission 204535) | Sediment microbial communities from Yellowstone Lake, YNP, Wyoming, USA - C1_top | ecosystem: Environmental > Aquatic > Freshwater > Lake > Sediment | place: USA: Wyoming | collected 2017-08-01 | reverse complement strand
CGCCAGGGGGCGCGTAGCGGGGTCATCAAAATGGAATAGATCGAGTACCACATTGGTGTCGAGCACCCAAAGGGGTTGACCCGGGCGCAGTTGACTCAGCTGTGATTTATTCAATGCCAGCGTGCTCGGCGATAAAGTCGTGCACCCAGTGTTCCGGGTGGGCACTGGAAAACCGCCCGACGATTTCGCCCTTGACGAACAGCAGCACAGTGGGAAACCCGCGCAGCCCATAGCGACCGGCCAGCTTCATGTTGGTGCCTTCGTCCACCTCGACCTTGGCCATGTGCAATTTGCCGGCGTAATGCGCGATGACGCGTTCCAGCACCGGTGTCAGCGCGCGGCAGGGCGGGCACCAGTCGGCCCAGAAATCGACCAGGATGGGGCGCGTGTGCGAAGCCTCGATCACGTCGCGGTCGAAGTGCTCGAGGTGGGTATCGAAAATCAGGTCTGCCATGGGAGAGTCATCCGGAAAGTGTCGCCATTTTGCCTCAAACCCGGTGCCGTCAACGTGCGCCCGAAACCGGATGAAAACTCCGGCTCCACAACCATCGCCAAGCCTGCTAACGTTGCGTTTATGGAAGAACGCTTTTATCGCGAACAGGAAATCGAACGGCTGCCCGCCTTTCTTCCAGCCGTCACCTACAACCTCGCGCACACCTTGCTGACGCGCGCGGGCAAATGCCTGTTCGTGCCGATCCGTTCCATGCAGTACATGGCGGTGCTCGACCCGGAAGAATTCATTTTCGTCGACAGCCAGAACAAGGCCTGGGTCGAACTGGCCTGGCAGCATTTCCGGCCGCAGGCGCGCACCGCGCTCGATGAACGCGTGCCGTTCGAACTGGTGTATTACGCGCCGCAAGCCGCAGAAACCATGAAGCGGCTGCCCGGCGAATTTCATCAGGCGCTGCAGCAACTCGCCAGCCGTCAGATATCGGGAACCCCTGCTACCGTCCTTGACCTGCACGCCGGGATCCGGCCAGACGCCAAACCAGGCTAACGCAATCCATCCGGGTTTCAGGGCAACCACCCCGTGCCGCCCAGTCCGGGGACAATCTCGTGCATGACGGACGCGCCCATACGGCCAGGCCTGTTATCAGGCGAGCGGGGGCGCCCGGGCTGGGTCATCCGCCGCGAATGCATTAAAATGCGGCCACCATGCAAAATACTCTTACCAAATTCGCCCAGGTTTGTCCGCTCTGGGTTTACAGACTTTTCCCCTTTCTGCGCTGGTGGCCTTCGGTCAACGGCAGCACCGCGCGCGACGACGCGATGGCGGGTCTTACCGGCGCTCTCATCGTGCTGCCGCAAGGGGTCGCCTTCGCGACCATCGCCGGCCTGCCTCCGGAATATGGTCTGTACGCGGCCATGATGCCCGCCATTGTGGGCGCCCTGTTCGGCTCGTCGTGGCATCTGGTGTCCGGCCCGACCACTGCGATTTCCATCGCCGTGTTCGCGTCGGTCAGCCCCTTTGCGTCCCCCGGCTCACCGGAATTCATCAGCATGGTGCTGACGCTGACGTTCATGGCCGGGGTATTCCAGTTGATCCTGGGGCTGGCGCGCATGGGCGTGCTGGTCAACTTCATTTCCCACACCGTCGTGATCGGCTTTACCGCGGGCGCGGCCATGCTCATCGCGGGCAGCCAGATCAAGAACTTCTTTGGCCTGGATATCCCGCGCGGCACGCCCTTCTTCGAAACGCTGGCCCTGTTCGCCAAGCAGGTCGGCGACATCAATCCCTACGTCACGGCGGTGGCCGTCATCACGCTGGCTTCGGGCATTCTGGTCAAGCGCTTCGTCCCCAAATTTCCCTACATGATTGCCGCCATGCTGGTGGGCAGCTTCGCGGCGCTGTTTCTGAACGGGGAATACGGCGTGGACGTCACCCACGTCAAAACCGTGGGCGCCTTGCCGGCCGGCCTGCCGCCGCTGTCGGCGCCCGACTTTTCCTTTGGCTCGCTGCACCAGATGCTGTTCCCGTCGCTCATCATTACCATGCTGGCGCTGACGGAAGCGGTCTCCATCTCACGCGCCATCGCCACCAAATCCGGTCAGCACATCGACGGCAACCAGGAGTTTGTCGGACAGGGTTTGTCCAACCTGATCGGCAGCTTCTTCTCCAGCTACCCGTCCAGCGGATCGTTCAACCGCAGCGGCGTCAACTACGCAGCGGGCGCGCGGACCCCCCTCGCAGCCGTGTTCGCTTCGCTGTTCCTGGTGGTGATTCTGTTGCTGGTGGCACCCCTGGCCGCCTTTCTGCCCAACGCGGCAATGGCCGGCATCCTGTTTCTGGTGGCGTGGGGGCTGATCGACTTCCACCACATCGGCCTGCTGCCCAAAATCAGCCGGCAGGAAACCATCGTGCTGTGGGTGACTCTGATCGGCACGCTGGTCGATCTGGAAAAGGGCATTTTCTTTGGCATCGCGCTGTCGCTGGCCTTCTATCTGTATCGCACCTCGCGCCCCATGCTTGAACCGGTGCTGCCCGATCTCGATCCGGAAAGCTATCACTACGTCCCCCTCGACGGTCGACCAGAATGCCCGCAGATCAAAATGCTGCGGCTCAACGGTTCCATCTTCTTCGGTGCGGTGGCGCATCTGCAGCAGCAGCTACAGGAGCTTGAAGAGCAGGAGCCGGAACGCAAGCATGTGGTCGTGATGGCCAGCGGCATTAATTTTGTCGACCTTGCCGGGGCGGAGTTTCTGGCTGAAGCCGCGCGCCAGCGGCGGAAAATCGGTGGCAGCCTGTATTTTTATCGCATGAAGGACAGCCTGGCCAACACCCTGAAACGGGGCCACTTCATGGAGGATGTGGGTGAGGAAAACCTGTTCCCCGCCAAGACCCGTCCCATCGAAAGCATATACTCAAAGCTCGACAACGAGATTTGCCGCAATTGTCCCGTGCGTGCCTTCGCCATCTGCCACAAGCGCCTGCCCAACGGCGAAGCACGCCCTTCATGAAACGGATTCGCAACGCATTTCATGAACTGAAACGGTCATGAGCACGTAGGAGACAGTACTCTTTTTCAATCCTTCAGCGGGAGATGGAAATGGCAGTGAGTCAAACCACTTGGGTCAAGACGCTCGGTTGGGGCGTCGTGACCGCAGGGCTGTACGGATTCCTGTTTCAGTATTCAGAGATGTTCGAGCACCTGGCGCACACCACGCTGGATTCCTGTCTGATTCACAGCGGCACGGACACCGCATACCATCACAAAGTCACAGCCGAGCAATGCGCGGCACAAAACGGATCGTTCATCGAAGGGACCTGGTGGTACGTGTTCGCGCCCATCGCCATGGCCCTGGCTCTCTCCTTCACGCACGGCATCTTCACCGGCCTGTTCTGGGACGTGGTTGGTCTCAAAGCCAAAAAATAAGGACAAAACATGGAACACGGCATGGAACTGATCAACTTTATCGACATCACCCCGACGACCGCCATCCTGCTCATACTGGTCGGCTTTATCGGTGGCATGGTGTCGGGCTTTATCGGCTCGGGCGGCGCGTTCGTCCTCACACCGGCGATGATGGCGCTGGGCGCGCCCGGCATCGTCGCGGTGGCTTCCAACATCTGCCACAAATTTCCCAAGGCGCTGGTGGGTTCGGTCAAGCGCCACAAATATGGTCAGGTCGATGTGAAACTGGGCCTGGTTCTCGGCTTGTTTGCCGAAGCCGGGGTGCTGCTTGGCAAGCATGTGATGACCAGTATCAAGCACACCTTCGGCGCGGTCGGCACCGACCTCTATGTGTCGGCCGTGTTCATCGTGACGCTGGCCATCGTCGGCGGCTTCGTGTTCAAGGACTACCGCAAGCTCAAGGCGCTGGATGACGCGGGTGAAGGCGAACAAATCGCGCCGATCACCCGGATCGCCCGCTGGGTTCAATCGGTGAACATTCCGGGCACGATGATTTATTCCAGAGGCGCACAGGCCGAACTCTCGGTGCTGTTCCTCGTCCCCATCGGCTTTGCCACCGGCTTCCTGGCTTCGGCCATCGCCGTGGGCGGCTTCATCGGCGTGCCGGCCATGATCTATTTCCTGGGCCTGCCGGCAATCATGGCGTCCGCGACGGAACTCGTCATCGCATTCGTCATGGGCCTGGGCGGCACGCTTTTCTATGGTCTGGAAGGCGTGGTGGATATCCGTCTGGCCATGCTGATCCTGCTCGGATCGCTGTTCGGCATACAACTGGGCGCAATTGGCACCACTTACGTCAAGGACTATCAGGTCAAATTCACCATGGCGGTCATCATGCTGACGGTGCTGTTCTCGCGTTTCTTCTATATTCCCAACTACCTCGTCGAGCTCGGCTTGATGGAATCGCTGCCGCAGGCAACGGGGAAAATGCTGAAGTGGGCCGGGGACGGCGTGCTGGCGCTGGCCCTGATTCTGGGCGCGTACACCGTGCTGCACGCGCTGTTCAAGGGCATGCGCGAACACAAGAAGCAACACACACCGCATACGGATACGGTCGGCCTGGCCGAGTAATTCGGCCCCGGCCACCGACGGGTGCGATGGTAAAATTCAAGAGCCGGATTTTCCGGCTCTTTGTTTACCCGCAGTTGCTTGAGGCTCAAACATGATTCGCAGAAACCCCTCCGGACATTTGCCGGTTGTCCACGACAGCGCCTTCGTCGATCCCACCGCCATCCTGTGCGGCAAGATCATCGTCGAGGAAAACGTGTTCATCGGACCCTACGCAGTCATCCGCGCCGACGAGGTGGATGAACAGGGCGACATGGAACCGATCGTCATCGGCGCCAACTCCAACATCCAGGACGGCGTGGTCATCCACTGCAAGGCCGGCGGCGGCGTCAACATCGGGCGCGGCTCCTCCATCGCCCACCGTTCCATCGTTCATGGCCCCTGCACCGTGGGGGACAACGTGTTCGTCGGCTTCAACTCGGTCCTCTTCAACTGCATCGTGGGCGAAGGCTCGGTCATCCGCCACAACTCGGTGGTAGAAGGCTGCACCGTGCCTCCGGGTTTCTACATTCCGTCCACCGTCAACATCCACTCCGATGCCGAACTGGCGGGCATCGAGCGTGTCTCGCCCGATGCAGCCGATTTTTCCGAGAGCGTGGCACAGGCCAACAATGAACTGGTCAAGGGCTACAAGCGCATCCGCAACGAGTTCTAAGGGCTGACATGATTGCCGCGCTAGAGTCCTGGCGGGCCGGGTTGTTTCACCGGCGCCATTTCATGCGCAACACTGCCGCCGGCCTGGTGGTCGGGGTGGTCGCGTTGCCGCTGGCAATGGCGTTCGCGATCGCCAGCGGGGCGCGCCCCGAGCAGGGCATCTATACCGGCATCGTCGCCGGCGTGCTGGCCGCGTTGTTCGGCAGTTCGCGGGTATCGATCAGCGGGCCGACCGGCGCGTTCATCGTCATCCTGGCCGGGATTACCGCGAAATATGGCATCGACGGCCTGCAGATCGCCAGCCTGATGGCGGGGCTGATCCTGCTGGCGATGGGTCTGGTGAAACTCGGCGGCATCATCCGTTTCATTCCCACCCCGGTGATCACCGGCTTCACCGCCGGCATCGCAATCATCATCTGGGTCGGGCAATGGAAGGACTTTTTCGGCCTCCATCCCGCCGCATCCGGCCCCCATTTCCATGAAAAGCTGGAGGTGCTGATCGAGGCCTTGCCCGGACTGCATCTGCCCACCACCCTGCTATCCCTGGCGGCGCTCGCCATCGTCGTGATCGCGCCGCGCCTCACCCGGCGCATTCCCAGCCCGCTGATCGCCATGCTCGCCGTCACCTTTGCGCAGGCCTACTGGCAGTTCGACGGCGTCGCCACCATCGGCAGCGCATTCGGCGGCATCCCCTCGGGGCTGCCTGAACTGCATCTGCCGCAGGTCAGCTTCGCGCGCCTGCTGGAGTTGCTCGGCCCGGCCTTCACCATCGCCATGCTCGGTGCGATCGAATCGCTGCTGTGCGCGGTGGTCGCCGACGGCATGATCGGTGCGCGCCACGACCCCAACCAGGAACTGGTCGGCCAGGGCATCGCCAATATCGCCGCGCCGATTTTCGGCGGCTTTGCGTCGACCGGCGCGATCGCGCGCACCGCCACCAACATCCGCAACGGCGGCGACAGCCCGCTCGCCAGCATCGTCCACGCGTTGACCCTGCTCGCCGTCATCGTCGCGCTGGCGCCGCTGGCCGCGCACATTCCACTCGCCGCGCTGGCCGCGATCCTGTTCGTGGTGGCGTGGAACATGAGCGAAGCACGGCATTTCATCGACCTCTTGAAAGGCGCGCCGGGATCAGACAAATCGCTGCTGCTGATTACGTTTCTGCTGACCGTGTTCGCCGATCTGGTGATTGCAGTCAATGTCGGCGTGCTGCTCGCTGCGCTGCTGTTCATGAAGCGCATGAGCGAGACGGTGAAAATCGAAGGCGAAAGCGCTGAGACGCTGGCCAGCGTATGCCCGGTCGGCGTGCCACCCGGCGTGCAGATTTACTCCATCGACGGCCCACTGTTCTTCGGTGCCGCCGCCACCTTCGAGCGCACCCTGGCCGGCCTGCACGACCAGACGCGCGTATTGATTTTGCGGCTGGGTCTGGTACCGATGGCGGACGCCACCGCCATGCAAACCCTGGAGGACTTGACCCGCCATTTCCAGAAGCGCGGGGTGCGGGTGCTGCTGTGCGAAGCCAATCCCCGCATCAATGCCAAGCTGGCGAACTTCGGCCTGCTCAAGCGTCTGAACCAGACGGATGCCACGGTCAGTTTGCTGGATGTGTTGCCGTCTGCGTCCAGCGTAGAGACAACGGATCGCTGAGCAGCCGCTTATTCGTCGTCGCCCAGTTCCGGGTTCCAGCCCTTGGTGCGGGCATCGGCCACGGCTCTGGCGTAAATCTCGGTATGCCGCGCCAGCAATTCCGGCGGCAGGCGGCTGGGCAGGTTGGCGTACTTGTCCCATTCCGCGCTGATTTTATCCATCAGCATCTGCATCCGGCCCAAGTCCCAGCCAGCACAGTCCTCCGACTCGGGGATGAAGCCGAACACCCACCCATCCAGCACGATGCGGCCGAGCTGGGTGATGCCGTGATGGTCTTGGTGGAAGCCGATGTAAGTGTTGTTCATGGGGCAAAGCCTTTTCTGTCCGCACACTTCGCGGATAACGATTTATCGAGTCAGCCCAGCATACAGCAGGGGCGGTTTTTGGCTATGGCCGCTGCTTCGCAGCTTAACGCCGACTGCGTCGGCATTAGCCTGTACCGAAAGCTCCTGCTCATTATCTTGTCAAACCCGCATAAAGTAGCGGGAGCTTTTCCGGCAGGCGCTGCACGTGATCGACGACCATGAAGTTGTTCTGGCCGAAGATGCGGCTGACATAATTGTCGGCGCGCGGATCGAGGCTCATGCAATAGGTGGTGACGCCGTGTTTGGCGACTTCTTCCACCGCCTTCTTGGTGTCGTAGCGCAGGTATTGCGGGTCGCGCACGTCGATGTCGGCCGGCTCGCCGTCGGTGATGACGATCAGCAATTTCTTCGCCGAGCGTTGCAGCTTCAGGTGATGGCCGGCGTGGCGAATGGCCGCGCCCATCCGGGTCGACAGCTGCCCGGTCATGCCCGCGAGTTTGGCTTTCGGCTCGTCGTCCCAATGCTGGTCGAAATCCTTGAAGCGGTAATACTCGACGTCGTGGCGGCCATCCGAGCAGAAGCCATGTATCGCGAACGGATCGCCCACCTTGTTGATCGCGTCGGCCAGCAGCACGCAGGCTTGTTGAGTGAGCTCGCGCACCGAGTATTCCTGATCCTGCACTTTCTCGTTGGTCGACTCGGATAAATCCAGCAGCACCAGAATCGAGAAGTCGCGGGTTTTCCTGACTGAACGCATCATGATGCGCGGGTCGGGCTGGTTGCCGAGGCGGATGTCGATGAAACTGGCAATCGCCGCGTTGATGTCGATCTCGTCGCCGTCTTCGAGCTTGCGGATACGCTGCACGCCCTGCGGCTGCATCGCGTCGAGCAGGAATTTCATGCGATGGATTTCGCGCTTGTACTGCGCGGTGATGGCATCGATGACCTGCAGGTCGCCGACTTTCGCGCGCTTTTCCAGCACCGTCGCCCAGGCCGGGCGCTCAAGCTGGATCTGGTAATCCCATTCCGAATAATGGAAGGGATCGGACACCGGCTCCTTGCCTTCCATCTCGTTGAAGCTCTTGCCCCCGCTCTCATCACCGATATTCTCGTAGGGATACAGTTCGGTGCCCAGCACCCAGATTTCTTCCGCATCGTCGCCGGCGGTCTCGACGTCGATCTCGTTCGCCATTTCCATCACGCTGACGTACTTGCGCACCTGCTTGACGCTGTCGTAGCCGGCGTTGGCCGCCTTGTTGAAGTCGAACTCCTCGAATTCCCAGAAGTAGCGGTTGTCGTCGCGGTACGGCGCGGTGAGCAAATCGGTGCGCGCGTTGAAGGCGATTTTCTTCTGGGCGAGGCTGTGCGCGAGCTGGACACCGATCTCCCACGACGTGTGGTTGTTGTCGAGGCGCTCCTGAGCGGCAGCGAACAGCGCGCGGCCTTCGTTGACCCACGCGTCGCTATCGACATAACGCTCGTCGAGCAAGGCGCGCGCCAGACGGTTCAGGTAATCGCCCACGCTCGCATTCATCTCCGGTGTGGCAGTGTGCAGCTTGCTCCAGAGCTGCTTCAAGCCCGGAAACCGGCGAATCGACAAGGCCTCGACCCGCGCATCCTCGATCACCGAGATCACCGCCATCTGCATGGGGTTCAAGGCTTCGGCGGAAATCGGCTGGCGGGTTTCGACGACGTGCGCGGCGCAATGCGCGGCGGTGGCGCGATACAGTTCCAGGCCGGACACCGGCTCCTGTCCTTCGACGCTGAAATCGTCGAAGGCATCCGGCACGTGCAGCAGATAGTCCTCGATGTAAGGCCGGTAGCCCTCGCGTGATTCGAAGTCGCCCGAAGTCGGGCGCATGAAAAAGTCGCGCGCCCACAAGGCCCGCAGATACATGTTGATGCGGCGCTGCACGTCGATCAGCAGGGTGCCCTTGCGCTCCTTTTGCAGCATCGCCATCGACTCTTTCGAGTCGAGGCTGAAGTACTTGATCTGCTCTTCGTAGTTGGTGCGGTGCGCGTGCGCGCCCCACAGCGCCCAGCGCCGCAGGCCGCCCAGCGTGAGGTGCTGGAACAGCACCTCCAGCTTGTCGAGCATCGGCCGCACGCCGCGCGGCGCCTGCGCGATCAGGGTGTTGATGAATTGCAGATACTTGAGAAACAGCTCGGCGTCGCCCAGCCGGTTGGCCGCGGTCGGCGCGCTGGCGAGCAGCAGTTCGATCACCGCGCCCGAGGTTTTCGAGGCCAGCATCAGCGAGGCGGTCGCCAGATCGGCCACCACGTCTTCGCCGACCTCCTTCGCCACCATCGGCGCCTTTTCGATCCAGGTTTCGATCAGCGAATCGCCGCGCCCCAGGCCGCGGATGGCCGACACGCCCTTGAGGTAGTTGTCCAGCCCGCGCGGCGAGAACACCTTGGTCGCCTCGTGCCAGGCAGCGTTGAGCGCATCCCGCGTGTGCGGCGACAGGTCTTCCAGCAGTTCGGCGTAGTCAGCGAGATTGATCGACATGGCGTAGTGAGCAGTGAGCGGTTAGCGGTTAGCGGCGAATGGTGGGGGCCAGCGATTTTTCCGCTTGCTGCTCACCGTTCACCACTTACGAATCAGAAGAACGTCGATACCGCCGCATCCAGCGCATCGCGCATGTCGGGATCGTCGGTGATCGGGCGCACCAGCGCGACACGGCAGGCAGCCAGCGGGGCGACGCCCTTGGCGATCAGCGAGCCTGCGTAGATCAGCATGCGGGTAGACAGGCCTTCGTCGAGGCCGTGGCCCTTGAGGTTGCGCGAACGCTCGGCGATCGACACCAGCTTGCCTGCGATGTCGGCGTTGACGCCGGATTCGTGCGCGACGATCTCGGTTTCGATGGCATGGTCGGGGTAGGTGAAGTCGAGCCCGCCAAAGCGCTGTTTGGTCGACTGTTTCAGATCCTTCATCAGCGACTGGTAACCGGGATTGTAGGAAATCACAATCTGGAAATCCGGGTGAGCGTGAACCAGCTCGCCCTTCTTTTCCAGCGGCAGCACGCGACGGTTGTCGGTCAGCGGGTGGATCACCACAGTGGTGTCCTGGCGCGCCTCGACGATTTCGTCGAGGTAGCAGATCGCGCCGTAACGCGCGGCGATGGCCAGGGGGCCGTCCTGCCACTCGGTACCTTGCGCGGACAGCAGAAAACGTCCGACCAGATCGGATGCGGTCATGTCTTCGTTGCACGCCACGGTGATCAGCGGCTTGTTGAGCTTGTGCGCCATGTATTCGACAAAGCGCGTCTTGCCGCAGCCGGTCGGGCCCTTCAGCATCATCGGCATGCGCACCGAATAGGCGGCTTCGAACAGCTCGACCTCGTCGGCGACGGGACGGTAATAGGGTTCCGTGGTGATGCGGTATTGATCGACGATGTTGCTCATGAGGTCTCCTCAAAGGAAAAGCTTACTGTTCGAATTATCCAGGAGTCCGTTCGTGTTGAGCCTGTCGAAACATGAATGGGCTCTTGGCCTTCGACAAGCTCAGGCCGAACGGAGGTCAGGTTTAATTCGTCCGGGTCAATATTTATCCGCGAATGACTTGCCGGGCTCGGCGCGGCATTCGCTGGCAAACAAAAAGCCCCCGCGCCCAGCGGGCGACGGGGGCGTGAGGGCCTGTTAACGCTAATTTCGCAGCTGCGTTGCGGCGATAAAGCGATGGATCCAAGGCGCGGTGCGCAGGCAAGGGCCATCCCTTGCCAAGCGGCGCAACGCCGCAGACGCGCTTTCTCGCCACAACCCTTCGGGACGGGACCGATTCGGGCGCATCCCTTTGTCGCGTGCCGCTTGCAGTGGCCTGCACTGCGGCGCGGCTCGCTTCGCTGTCTGCATCCCGAATCGGTCCGTCGCAGATGTGAAATTAGTGTTAACAGGCCCTCTTGGTCACCCGTCGCGACTTAAACAGTCTTGCCGCGGAAAATCACCATGGCCGCGCCTTGCGACTGGTTGAAGTTGTTATACCCCACCAGACGGACGTGGTTGTTGGGATTGGCCTTGCGGCAGGCTTCTGCCTCGCCCAGGATGCGATCGACATCGGTTTCGCCGAACATCGGCAGCTTCCACATGTACCAGTACGAGTCCATCAGGTGCTCGGGCTCGGTGTGCTCGATGGCCGGGTTCCAGCCTTTTTTCACCAGGTACTCGACCTGCTTCTTGATGTTGTCCGCGCTCATGGCGGGCAGGTAGGAGAAGGTCTCGAATTTGCGGCTGGCAGGATCGCTCAGGCGGCTTTTGTAATCCATCACTTCAGACATTTCATTTCCTTTCAGATTGATGAGGGGTCAGGGGTCGGGATTCAGGATTCAGGGGTGGCGGCTACGCCGCGCGTTTTCCCTGAATCCTGATCCCTGAATCCTGAATCCTGATTACTTGTGCGCAACGTCCAGCTTGTCGACGGTGTCGAATTCGAACTTGATCTCTTTCCACGTTTCCATGGCGATCTTCAGTTCGGGGCTGTTCGCAGCGGCGGCGGTCAGGATTTCCTTGCCTTCTTTTTCGATGGCACGGCCCTGGTTACGGGCTTCCACACAGGCTTCCAGCGCGACGCGGTTGGCGGCGGCGCCAGCGGCGTTGCCCCAGGGGTGGCCCAGCGTGCCGCCACCGAACTGCAGCACGGAGTCGTCACCGAAGATGCTGACCAGCGCGGGCATGTGCCACACGTGGATGCCGCCGGAAGCAACCGGGATCACGCCGGGCATGGAACCCCAGTCCTGATCGAAGAACAGGCCGCGCGAACGGTCTTCCGGAATGAACTCGTCACGCATGGTATCGATCCAGCCCAGGGTCGCTTCGCGGTCGCCTTCCAGCTTGCCGACAACGGTGCCGGAGTGCAGGTGGTCACCACCCGACAGACGCAGCACCTTGGTCAGCACGCGGAAGTGAATACCGTGGTGGGGGTTGCGGTCGAGCACGGCGTGCATGGCACGGTGAATGTGCAGCAGCATGCCGTTATCGCGACACCAGTTGGCCAGGCCCGTGTTGGCAGTCAGACCACCGGTCAGGTAGTCGTGCATGATGATCGGTGCGCCGATTTCCTTGGCGAACTCGGCACGCTTGTACATCTCTTCCGGAGTCGGCGCGGTCACGTTCAGATAGTGGCCCTTGCGCTCGCCGGTTTCACGTTCGGCTTTCATCGTGGCTTCGTGCACGAAGGAGAACCGGTCACGCCAACGCATGAAGGGCTGGCTGTTGACGTTCTCGTCGTCCTTGGTGAAGTCCAGACCGCCGCGCAGGCACTCGTACACAGCGCGACCGTAGTTCTTGGCGGACAGACCCAGCTTCGGCTTGATGGTGCAGCCCAGCAGCGGACGGCCGTACTTGTTCATGCGGTCACGCTCGACCTGGATACCAGCGGGCGGGCCGCCACAGGTTTTCACGTAGGCGATCGGGAAGCGGATGTCTTCCAGCCGCAGGGCGCGCAGCGCCTTGAAGCCGAATACGTTGCCGACCAGCGAGGTCAGCACGTTGACGACCGAACCTTCTTCGAACAGGTCGATCGGGTAAGCCACGAATGCGTAGAAGCAGGTGTCATCGCCGGGCACATCTTCGATGCGGTAGGCGCGGCCCTTGTAGTAGTCGAGGTCGGTCAGCAGGTCGGTCCACACCGTGGTCCAGGTACCGGTCGACGATTCGGCAGCCACGGCTGCGGCGACTTCTTCGCGATCCACGCCCGGCTGCGGGGTGATCTTGAAGCAGGCCAGGATGTCCGTGTCCAGCGGGGTGTAATCCGGGGTCCAATAAGTCTGGCGGTACTCTTTCACGCCAGCGTTGTAAGTTTTAACAGCCATGATTCCTCCTAGCAAAAGGTAAGGTTTACGCGCCATGCCAGAAGTGGTCATGCACGATGAGATGCATCATGCAGGAGTTAAACCATCAATAACAGTCGATATTTTCTATTTTCAGGATAGACTTTTATCTATGTACAGCCTGGAACCGTAACCATACCATGCGCCAACACACCACCTTCCGCCAGCTCGAAATCTTCGAGGCCATCGCCCGCCTGGGCAGCTTCACCCGGGCTTCCGAAGAGCTGTTTCTCACCCAGCCCACCGTCTCCATGCAGATGAAAAAACTGGCGGAAACCGTCGGCGTGCCGCTGATCGAACAAGTCGGCAAGAAAATCCACCTCACCCCCGACGGCCAGCAACTGGCGCAGGCCACGCGCGAAGTCTTCGGCATCATGGATCACTACATGATGTCAGTGGCCGAACGCCAGGGACTCAAGCAGGGCAAGCTCAGCCTGATGGCGATCACCACCGCCTCGTATTTCGCGCCGCGCCTGCTCGGCGAATTCGCCAAGCTGTATCCCGGCATCGACGTGTCCCTGCGCGTCACCAACAAGGAGCAGGTGCTGGCCAGCATGGCCGACAACCTCGACGACCTCTACTTCGTCGGCCAGCCGCCGGAAGACATCGACGTCGTCGCCACCCCCATCATGGACAACCCCATCATCGTGCTCGCCGCGCCGGATCACCCGCTGGCAGGCAAGAAGAAAATTTCGCTGCAACGCATCGCGCAGGAATCGTGGCTGATGCGCGAACGCGGTTCCGGTACCCGCAACGCCATCGAACGGCGCTTCGCCGAACACGATCTCAATATCCACCCGCGTCTGGAACTCGGCAGCAACGAGGCCATCAAGCAGGCCATCCTCGCCGGCCTCGGCATCTCCGCCCTCTCCCGCCATGCTCTCACGCTCAACCAGCCCGGCCAGTTCGCCGAGCTCGACGTCGTGGGTTTTCCCATCCTGCGCCACTGGTACGCCGTGTATCCGGCCGGGCGGCAGCTGTCGGTGGTGGCGCGGGCGTTTCTTGATTATTTGCTGGGGCGGGAAGATGCGGCACCTGCCGCACAGGACAAAAGGAAGTAGACGATCGGTGTGGGACGTCTGGCTGGGCTGGGCGACACATGCCAGGGCTTGTTCAGGATGATCTGAAAACAACTCTTCTCGAGCCCACTGGAGCCATAAAAATACGGCCTCCGTCGGAGGCCGTATTTACTGTGCAAACAGCATTCAGGGAATGGTAAAGCTGAAGTCCGTCACCACGTCGCCACCCAGCAGCAGGTTGATATCGACCTTCTGGGTGGTCAGCCCTGGGATCGACGCTTTCAGGGTGTACTTGCCTGCGGCGGTCTGGTCCGTGATGCTCGAGTCGGGAGGGAAGCTGATCGACAGGGGGTTTACGGCAAGATAAGACGTGACTCTTGGCGATGCGGTCGGCAGCGAGAATCCATACTCTCCTGTATCCGCGTCCACCGGCATGCTCGCGACTTCAACAGAGGGGCCGTTGTACAAGGTCTGCAAGGCACGAACGGTGGCACCGGTATTGACCGGGGCGGCGTTGACGCTGACGGTGCCCGTGGCGTCATGGGTATTCGAGCCCGTCAGCGCAATGCGCACGCTGTCGCTGCTGACATTGGTGTAGGCGGTGGTGACCACCGGCACGCCGGTCATCACCGCGGTCGCTTTACCTGTCGAGGTGATCACCAGATCATAGGTGCCCGGGGGAACGGGGTAGAGCACGAACCGGCCGCCGGCATCAGGTGCCGTGGCCTTGATCACGACACCACCGCTTTGCGCGCTGACCAGGGTCGTTGTGCCAAGGGTGGTCGTGTCGAGATAGCCGACGATGCGCTGGCCGGCATCGCTGAGAACGGGTATCACGCTCACGACCGGCTTGAGGAGATATTTGCCGGAGGCGCCGGCCTTGACGATCGATTTGCAGGCATCGAAATCGATCACGAAGTCGGCCACCTTGCCCGGCTTCACGGCGATGTCCACGTTCATCTTCAGTCCGCTCTGCTGAGCGCTCGGAGTGGTCAACCCCACTTCATTGCCGCTGCCCGTCAACACCACCGAGTTGGCCATCGGCGTGGTGCCATTGCTGGCGAGCACCAGGCGCATCTGGGTATAGCTGCCGGTGGGGAGCGTGGTCTGGCCCAACTCTTCGAGTATCCCATTGGTCAGCGTGAGCAGATCGATGCGCTTGGCCGGGTTCAGCACGATCTCGTGCCAGCCGGCATCGGTATCCCCAGCGTTCGCGCTCTGGTGGACACGTACCTTCTCAACGGTGATAAACACATGGTCATATCCGCAGGCGGGCTGATCAGTGATCGAGAAGCTCAAAATTCCAGTATCAGCAGCGATAACGGTATCAGTAGCGGAAGCACCAGTAGAGGAAGCACCATCGCCTCCCCCGCATCCTGACAGAAACGCCAAACTGGCCAGCAAGACCGCTGCAGCGCAAAGAAAGTTTGATAAAGGTTGCATTGTTATCTCTGCAAAATTGAGTTGATTTTCTAAAAGCTTTTGCCGACCTGATTCAGGCTGCCCGGGTAATCACCCCGACCGACAGGTGCTCCATCCCAACCCAAACAAAAACCCAAGCATTAATTGTTAAAGAGCAAGCCGCATACCCGTTTTTTAACTTATTGATAATTTTAAATTATTTAGCTTGACCGACATTAAGCCGTAAAGAATCCTGACATATTTTCCTGGTCGCGGATCCTGTCTGCTGCCCGTGTTTGATCTGAAGCCCGGACATATCGTGCGTACCACCAGACAAACTGGTGCGAGTCGATCACAGTCCTCCGCACTCCCGCCAGCAGCCCCTCTCGTGTAACTTTATGCATCCCCCCGCCCGCACAGGATCTGTCCACCATGCTCACCCTCGTCATCGGCAACAAGAACTACTCGTCCTGGTCGCTGCGGCCCTGGCTGGTGCTGCGCCAGGCGGGCATTCCCTTCGAGGAGGTGCGCATTCCGCTGTACCGGCCCGAGTCGGCTGCAGCGCTGGCGGCCTGGTCGCCTTCGGGCAAGGTGCCGGCGCTGCACGATGGCGACATCCGAGTATGGGATTCGCTGGCGATCTGCGAAACCCTGCACGAGCGTTTTCCCGAGCATGAGTTGTGGCCGGCCGATGCGGCTGCGCGGGCGGTGGCCCGCTCGGTGAGCGCGGAGATGCATGCCGGCTTCGATGCGCTGCGCCAGAGCATGGTGATGAACATTCGAGGCCGCCATCCAGACAAGGGGCGCACGCCGGAATGCCTGGCGGATATCGAACGCATCCTGGCGATCTGGACGGATTGCCGCGCCCGCTTCGGCAGCGGCGGCGACTTCCTGTTCGGGCGCTTCAGCATCGCCGATGCGATGTTTGCGCCGGTGGTGCTGCGCTTCCAGACCTATGGGGTTGCGCTGGAGGGCGCGGCGCGCGACTATGCCGACGCGATGCTGGCGCTGCCCGCGCTGCAGGCCTGGGTGGCGGATGCAGTGGCGGAAGCCGAACGCATCGAGAAGTTCGATCTCTACGAATAAGGCAGTGCCCAGAAAAACAATGTCATGAAACGCATCACGCCCGGCGGCTGGAAAACTTTTCGTTTATTTGCGCTTTTGTTTTTGTTTATTGCGTCGCTCGCCTTGCTTGCCTATGGTTTGCGCGATGAACTTTTGGCCGTGGTCGGGTGGGTGGGTGGGCGAGACGATACGAGCAGCGCCTGTCTGGGGTGCCATCGTTTTCTTCTTTGCCTCGGCCTGTTCGGTATTGTTTCTCTTCCTCTCCAGCGTGCTGCTGGTCCCTTCGGCCATTCTGGCCAGGGGGAAATGGGTGACCTTTTTCCTTCTCTCGGTGGGCTGGTTGTGTGGATGGATGGTGACTTATGCCATCGGCAGATTTTTTCGCGATCGTGCGTTTGTCGAAAAGAAGCTGAATGATCAACACATCGACAATTCCCTCTTCCTGTCGGGAAAACTCCCTTTTTCGTTCGTGCTGATCGTTGTCAGCTCGCTTCCAGCCGAGATCACCGGGTATGCCCTGGGGGCCCTGCGATATCCGTTTGGGTCGTTCTTACTGACTTTGGCACTTGTAGAAATTCCGTTTGCATTTCTCCTCGTATTTATCGGCGAGTCGTTCTTCCTTGAAAATGTCGGCTTGCTCATCGGTCTCCTGGTTCTCCTTCTTGGCATCCTTGCATGGGAAGTCAAAAACGCCCGTCGCATGAGACGTCCTTCATGAAAAGCCATTCCCCCGCAGACACGGTGGGCAGGACCGAGGCGTGACGCTGGAGGGCGCGGCGCGCGACTATGACGATGCGATGCCAGTGCCCACGATGCAGGCCTGGGTGGCGAATGCGCGCTGTCATCACATCCTTACCGGGCGTTTCGTTCCGTGATTTGCAGCGGATGGCCAGCGGCCTTATTGGGTGATCGCCATGAACAATTACGGCAGCCGCTCGATGTGATCGATGACGGTATACTCAGCCCCCTTTTATTCATGCCCAGAGCAAGAAGGCCTAAATGGCCCGCGCCGGCGCTGCGCGCAAACGAATATGGGCACGCCACACATGCAAACCGAAATCAATGAATCCGTCTTTGTCGGCTTCAAGCAGGTGCTCCGCAAGGGCGCGCTGATCTTCGCACTCATCATCACGGTCCTGTTCGCCCTGATTTTCTACCAGCACCAGCGCTCGGAAGAGTCCGTTCGCGCGGTGGAGCACACGCGGCAGGTCATCGCGTATATCGACGCGCTGCGCACGTACCTGCTCAACCTGGACACCGCGGTTCGCAAATACGCCGAGTCGCAAAATCCCGCCTATCTTGCCCCCAGCCTGATCTGCCGCCAATCGCCGTGTCCCAGTGCCGGGCAACTGATCGTCCTGATCAATGCTGACGGCGCCCTGGCTGCTCGCCTGGCGCCTCTGCCGGCACTGCAATCGGCATTGGAGGCTGGATTCAGCGCGCTCCAGCAACGCGCGGCGAGTGGCTATGCCGCCCCCCCGGAACGGGAACTTGCGGGATTCGACCAATCCGCCATCGAGCAGATTCACCGCATTCTGATCGAGACCGGACGGGAAGAGATGAACCAGCTGGAAACGCGCGAAAAGGCACGCATTCACGACCAGAACGTGTCGTCTGCGCTGCTGGCAATGGCCGGACTGTGGACGGGATTGGTACTACTCGGACTGTATCGGGAAACCGGTCGCCTGATCAGGGCAGGCATCCATGCCGAGCAGACGATCAGGCAACTCGGTCTTCGCGACCCACTGACGGGCCTGGCCAATCGGCGGTTCCTGAACGAAAACGAAAAGCATTTGATCGCCGGCGCGAAGCGTTCAGGGAAACAGATGGCTGTCCTGGCCGTCGACCTGGACGACTTCAAGGCGGTTAACGACCGTTATGGGCATGCAGTCGGCGACGAGGTTCTGGTGACGGCGGCGGAACGGATGAAGCAGCTACTCCGCGAGTCGGATGTGATCGCCCGTTTCGGCGGCGACGAGTTCGTCATCGTGCTGGGACAGGTCGCCGATGCGGAGGCTGCGCGTGAGGTCGCACGCCGCGTGGTGGAAAGTCTGAGTCAGCCCATACCGTTTGCCGGAGGGGGAACCGCACACATCGGGGCTTCGGTGGGGATCACCCTGTGCTGCGCTGACGGAGAAACGCTGGATGAACTGCTGAAGAAAGCAGACGCGGCGCTTTACGCTGCGAAACGTGAGGGCAAGCACACCTTCCGTGAGGCGGATGCTTCAGGCGTGTAAGGCGCGCTAGCCATGGGACGCCGGGACCACTATCACGTCTATGTGATCGAACTGTCGAAAGACGTTTTATACGAAGGCCGCTTCAGGAAAGCCAACCCCGGTTACGTCACGGGCAAGCCGTGCGTTTACGTCGGCATGACGGGACTGGATCCCGACGTGCGCTTCGACAAACACAAGGCCGGAATCCAGTCCAACCGATTTGTAAAAGAATTCGGCCTGCGCTTGTTGCCTGATCTATACGAACTGTATAACCCGATGTCCTATGACGCCGCGCGCGACCTGGAAGTGGAGTTGGCGATCGATTTCCGTGAAGCGGGGTACGGAGTTTGGCAGGCGTGAGCATGCTGCCAGCCAAAGGAGGCAGCAGTCATCCTTGAGAAGCGGAACGCAATGCTGAGCCAGCCCGGGTTTCCCGGACAGATCGACAAGGGTCGCGCCTGAAGATTGGCTGGGGAAAGTTGGCGCATAATCCTGAGGACATGAGCGCACATCACAGGGAATCACCCCATCTGTTCATGACTGAACAAGCGGATAAGCGTGACCTTGTGCCCACCAACCTGTTCGGCGAACCACAGTGAACCCTGAAAATTTATTGTTCATGAGCATCCCTGCGCTTGTGGCGCTCGCGGGCGGTATTCTGGCTGCGTTTTGGCACCCCAGCAGAAATGCGCGCAGCCTGATCCAGCACTTCGCGGCCGGCGTTGTTCTGGCGGCGCTCGCCGTTGAGCTGCTTCCGGAAATCTCGAGGGAACATGCGCCCGGTATGGTCCTGGCCGGCAGCTTCGCGCTTGGCAGCCTGTTCATGTACACGCTGAAGCTGTGGACGATGCGACTGGAACACCAGAACGCTTCATCAGGCAATGCCGGCACAGGGTCGCAAGGACTCTTCGCAGCCACCTTCATCGACATTGCAATGGACGGATTCATCATTGGCGCGGGGTTCGCGGCAGGGGGCGAGACCGGTCCGATCCTGGCCATCGGTCTATCAGTCGAACTGCTTTTTCTCGGCCTTGCGCTCACCTCCGAGACGATGAAAGGATGGCGTATCGTGGCCATTTCGGGGGCGCTGGGCGCGGTCGTGCTGACGTCCTCGCTGATCGGCAACTACCTGCTCAGTGGGGCCTCTCATGCCGTCATTGGCGGCACACTGGCTTTCAGTGCCGCGGCCCTGCTTTATCTCGTTACGGAAGAATTGCTGATCGAGGCTCACGAAACCGAGGAAAAACCGATTTCGACGCTGGTGCTATTCGGCGGCTTCCTCGCTTTCTGGAGCATCCAGCTTGTAGGCATCTAGCGCGCCCGCGCCTTTGCGAGCTTGGCCTTCAGCTCCGGCATGATGGCGGCGGCGGCCTTCTCGCCCTCCAGGATGGCCAGGTGCCGACCCTCGAAATCGGTGCTGCTCACCGCTGCCGTTTTCGGCCGGATCACTATGTCCGCATCCTCCAGCTCGTGGCGGCTGATGGCATGGCCCATGATGGTGAAGGTCTGCAACAGCACGTCCAGGGTGCCGGTGAGCTTGTCCCGGCGGCTCACGTTGGAGATGTCCACGGCGATGACGAAGTCCGCCCCCATGGTGCGCGCGGACTGGGCCGGTACCGGCGAGGTGAGGCCGCCGTCCACATAATCCCGGCCGCCAATCTCGACGGGTTGGAACACCCCCGGCACGGCGCTGGAGGCACGCACCGCCATGCCCGTGTTGCCCGCGCGGAAGAGCAGCATCTCGCCGCTTTGCAGATCGGTGGCCACCACGCCCAGGGGCTTGGGCAGCTTCTGGATGGGCAGGTTTTTCACTTTCTGGTTGATGAAATCCTGCAGGGCCTCGCCCTTCAACACGCCCCGGTTGGGCAGCGTCCAGTCTTCCAGCATGCCCTCTTCCATCTTCAGGGCCAGGCTCTGCAACTCGAAGCCGCTCATGCCCGAGGCGTAGAGCGCGCCCACCACGGAACCCGCGCTGGTGCCCACCACGATGTCCGGCACGATGCCCTGGGCTTCCAGGGCCTTGATCACGCCGATGTGGGCGAAGCCCCGCGCTGCGCCGCCGCCCAGAACCAGCGCAATCCTGAGTGGCGGCTTGGGTATCGGGATGGGCGGCGTCGGCGCCGGGGGGGGCGCCGCACATGCGGAAAGCAGGGCGACGAGCAAGAGCAGGGTCAGACGGCGCATGAAACAATCGATCTCGGGTTGGATTCTGGATGATGGACGGGCGATCGAACCGGCAGGTTTCTCTCCGCCTTGCCGGGGAATCGAACATTCTACCGGTGAGCGCCATGAACAACTGCGGGCAGCCGCCAGCGCGCGTTATCGCTTCTCAGGGATGTCTGGCGCCGAGCCACTTCAGCAAGTCCGCTTCGGAAAGCGGTTTCGAAAACAGGTAGCCCTGGAAGTTCTCGCATCCCAGTTTGAGCAGAATATCGTGCTGCATGGTTGTTTCCACACCTTCAGCGATCACGTCCAGCCGCATGTGCCGGCCGATGGCGACTATCGTTTCGACCAACGGGTGGTCGATGGCGCCGTCGAGTTCATGGACAAATGCCTGGTCGATCTTCAGCACGTCGAGCGGCAGGTCCCTGAGATAGGCGAGAGACGAATAG
>Ga0315268_10002376_pt1 | contig 21238 bp, 17 predicted proteins | sample C1_top_MG_FD_204535 | JGI IMG/M metagenome (GOLD analysis project Ga0315268, IMG submission 204535) | Sediment microbial communities from Yellowstone Lake, YNP, Wyoming, USA - C1_top | ecosystem: Environmental > Aquatic > Freshwater > Lake > Sediment | place: USA: Wyoming | collected 2017-08-01 | reverse complement strand
GAATCCAATATGGTCCGTGACCGCCATGTAATCAGCACCCGCTGCCTCCGCTGCGGCGTAGGCGTCCCATGGTGTTCCCTCCCAGCCATCGGAATAGGAAGTATGGGAGTGCAGGTCGCCGAAGTACAAGTTGTACGTTGTCGGTGCCTTGCCTCCCCGAGCAGACACAACGTTCGCGCTGAGACACGGTGCAATCAACACAAAAACAGCGACAGCAGACACGGTGAACAATAGCGAGCCTTTTCTCGTGTTATCCCCCCTAAGCTGCGGGGGTATCTCAGAGTACAATATAATGTGCTTTCGCCACTGGCGATACCCTCATCAACAGAATGACTCCAATCACAAAGGGATTGACGGCGGGCCCAACTATGTAGACACAAACATGCTCAATTCAATGTCTGATTCACTTCATGAGGTCCTGGACGGCGGTCCGTGTGGCTGACTTCGAAATGAACCTCCTCCAGCTGCCTGAGTAGAACTTCCTCACTTCCGGATCTTGTATCTTCGGATACCTCCTCCTCACGCCTTCTATGTATCCAGCGAAGAAACCCATCGACGCCCTGCAGCCAACAGCCCTCGCATAGACAATCGCCCACATGATCGCGCTGACGAAATCCATGCCAAGGACATACCTGATAACCCCCCGTGACCGCAATCCGACATTTCCCGTGATCTGAGATGACTTCCTCCTGTGCAATCCAGTCGCCTCGTTGACCACAACGAACTTCAGGCCCCGGTTCAGGGCTTTGATCTCGAGGACCGTGTCGGGTGCGGCGGTCATAGGGAATCCTCCGACTCCGTCCAGGAAATCGCGTCTATAGACCCTCGCGCAGCCCCGAGGAGAGGGTTTCTTCTCGAGCTCTCCTCCGCCCTCGGTGGTTATCATCCCAGATGCGATCGCTGCCTTGGGATCGCTTTCGATAGCCTGGAGCAGCTTCTCAAAATAGCTCGGGTCAACGGTCGTGTCCGCGTCTAGGACCGCGAGATATGCAGGCGCCATGATAACTACCGTCGCGAACTTCACTGCCTCGGCAACTGCGTATGAGACCGCGGAGCCATATCTCAGCCAATGGGGGTTCTCCACTTCGGATCTGGTGACCACGGAGATCCATCCGTGTTCCTTTGCCAGCGCTTTGGCCTTCTCCAGACCGTCGTCTTTGCTCCCGTCATCCATTACCATCCACAACATCGGCCTGAGCCTCTGCGAGACGACAGACGCGAACAGCCCCTCGAGCATAGAACTCTCGTTCTTGAAGGGGGTCACTAGGATGTAGTTGCCAGATTGGGCAGCCATACCTCTTCACGCTGAAATGAGACTGAGAGATATAGAGTATTCTCTCCGGGACTGCAGCTTGTTGGAGAGGACAAGACTCTCTGGCATATCACTTCTTCTTCGTGAACCAGAACATGCCGCAGCCGTAGTCGGACTGGTTCAGAGAATCAGTGGGGATGTTCGCTGCGAATCCTCCTCTATCGTCTACACCAGAGAATTCCTTCAAGTCCAAACCAGAGCAGTAAGACAGAATGGTCTTCGATGAGTGGATCCTGTGCGCGTTGAAGCAGACCCGTTCTCGACCAATCGGCGTCGATATGAGAAGATTACCTCCAGGGGCGAGAACCCTCTCTAGCTCTCTGCAGGCCTTCTTGGATCCCTCAGGATCAAGCTTGTCCCCATACCTACCAAGGCCGACATGCTCAACAACATGAAGACAGGAGATTGAGCCTCTAGAATCATCCTCGAAAGGCAGTTTTGTTACATCGCCAGCAATTCCCCTAAATCTTGGGATTGAGACTTCGAGCGGTCTCAGGTCGACATAGGTCACATCGCACAAGTTGCTCAGGAGACTCACGAAAGAGATGTTGGAGCCGACATCCAGATGCTGAGCTGGGCGTACAATGGAAATCTTGTTGGATGCCCACCAATCCTGATAGAAATAGTGCGGGTCAAATGGATGAGCTTCTGACCTGTCACCCAGCATCGGTCGAAGGTCGGCTGCAGCTATCTCCTCCCCAGGTGAGAGCTTCCTATAATTTGACAAGCCCGAGAAGTACTTGAAGAACACGGGGAATGACCGCGCCAAATTCCGAACGTCAATGAGCTCTTTGGTGAGAGAATACAGCTGCCATGCCAGCGATGCCTTATGCGACTGATTGGACATCTGATGCTAGAATGGCCAATCCATGATAAAACGGTTCCCGAAGAATAGGGCAACCCGCCTAGCCTATCCTTCTCATGTTCTCAAGGTACCAGTCGATGGTTGTCCTCAAACCCTGTTCAAACTTGGTCTTCGCTCTGAAACCAAAGAGCTTGTCCGCTCTGCTAACATCGAGCATTCTCCGGGGCTGGCCATCTGGTTTGCTCCTATCCCATAGGATCTCCCCATCAAATTCCATGAGTCCCGAGATGAGCTTCACGAGGTCGCGAATCTTGATCTCGAATCCTGCACCAAGGTTGACAGGATCTGGTCCGTCGTACTTCTCGGCAGCCAAGCAGATGCCCTCAGCGGCGTCCTCTACGAACAAGAACTCCCTCGAAGCTTCCCCTGTTCCCCAGACCTCGATCTTCCCGCGTCCATGTTCCTTTGCCTCTGCGAACTTGCGAATCAGAGCAGGAATGACATGGGAACTCCGGGGGTCGAAATTATCCCCTGGGCCATAGAGGTTGACCGGAAGGAGATAAACCGAATTGAATCCATACTCAGATCTGTAGGCCTGGGACTGAACAAGCAGCATTTTCTTCGCGAGGCCGTAAGGGGCATTTGTCTCTTCCGGGTAGCCGTTCCAGAGGTTGTCTTCCTTGAATGGAACTGGCGTGTACTTCGGGTACGCACAGATTGTTCCAACCGCGACGAACTTGCCGACCCCGGCCTGCCTGGCTGCCTCCATGAGCTGTATGCCCATGACAGCGTTGTCATAGAACAGGGTTCCAGGGATGGCCTGGTTGAGACCTATCCCGCCGACCTTCGCGGCGAGGTGAACGACAACATCTGCGCCTTTCACTGCTTTCACGCAGTTCTCCCACTTGCGCAGATCGGATAGCCTGCTTCTGGGCACCTTGATGCTCTTCTGGTCGGCTCCGCTTTCCACAAGCCTCTTGACAACGAACGACCCGAGAAAGCCTGATCCACCCGTGACGAGGACCTTCTTGCCCTTCCAGAAATCCAATCAGTCTGCCCCCCACCACCTGTCCTTGAACTTCCTCTTCAGCAAATTGTCACCTTCGCCAACCGGCTCAAGACCGGCTGCACGCATGTCTGCATCAACCATTATCTTCGCCAGGTCCTCGAAACCGACCTTGAGGTCCAACTTGAGCAACCTCCTCGCCTTTGATGCGTCCGCCACAAGATAATCCACCTCTGTAGGTCTGAAGTACCTCCGATCTATCTTCACGTGGTCCAGGTGATTCAAGCCTGAGTATTCGAATGCCGTTTCCAGGAACTCGCGGACCGTGTGTGCCTCTCCTGTCCCGAGAACGAAATCGTCTGGCTTCCTCTGCTGGAGCACTCGCCACATTGCCTCGACGTATTCGGGAGCGTAACCCCAGTCCCTCCTGGCGTCCAGGTTGCCCAGGTAGAGTTTGTCCTGCTTGCGTGCAAGCATGGCAGCCACAGCACGCGTTATCTTCCTGGTAACGAAGGTCTCACCTCTCCTGGGGCTCTCATGGTTGAACAGTATACCGTTGGAGGCATGCAGTCCGTATCCATCCCGATAGTTCTTGACCATCCAATAAGCATAGACCTTGGCGCACGAGTATGGACTCCTTGGCTGGAAGGGCGTTTCCTCGTTCTGAGGGGGCTTCGCTGTCCCGAACATCTCTGAGCTCGAGGCCTGGTAGAATCTTATCGGCAGGCGGCTCCTCCTAATCACCTCAAGAAGCCTTGTAGTGCCCAATGCGGTCACATTCCCTGTGTATGTAGGAGTGTCGAAACTAACCCTCACATGGCTCTGGGCGCCTAGATGGTAGACCTCTTCCGGCTCGATGTTGTAGATTATGCTGGATATCTGCTCGGAATCCGTGAGGTCGCCATAGTGAAGAAACATCTTGACGCCCTTCTTGTGAAGGTCAGAGTAGATGTGGTCTATCCTCGAGGTGTTGAACGTGCTTGCCCTGCGGATTATGCCGTGGACCTCGTACCCTTTGTGCAGAAGCAGCTCGGCAAGGTAAGACCCGTCCTGGCCGGTTATGCCTGTTATCAGCGCTTTCTTCAAGTTCATACCTCCTGGACCCAATTTGAACTAGAATCCTGTTCCTCGTAGTTATGCCTGTCTGTCGGCTCAATAGCCTTGGTACTCTGAAATGAAGCCGAGGTCGCCCTTTCTGATCTCTTCCCTGTGCTCCCGGCAGTACTTGTAGGCACCGAGAAGGTCCCTGAAGCTCAGCAAGACCTGCCCGTGGGGTTCTCCGGTCAATCTGCTCTTGCTCCGCCTGATTATGGCCTGGGTAGCCCTTCCGAGCCTGCTCCATGAGAAGGCCGTCTTGTTCACGAGAGTCTGGGGGATGTTCTTCCTGAACAAGTACTCCATGTACACGCTCTGGATGTAGGCAAGCTCCTTGCGAGGAGCTCTCGATGAGGGAGTGTACAGATGCGTATATCGGGAGCTGGGCGTGATGTACAATGATCCTGGATACTTCTTGTGGACCCTGTACGATAAATCCAGGTCCTCTCCGAGGGTGTACCTCTTCAACTTCTCGTCGAACATGAACTCTTCGAAGACCGAGCGGACATACGCATGGTTGCAGCCAGAGAGCCACTGACATTCGACTACGCCTGTCAGAGTGTGCGGGTATATCTGGTTGAAAGAGCGCATCATCCCGCATCTATCCTTGGCGTACCCGAACAACAGGAACATGCGGTCGAACGCGTTGAGCAGACGAAAGCTGATGGTAAGCTTTGGGGTGTCTTTCCTGAAGCCCTGAACGCCCTTGGCACATGGATGTGATCTGAGGACATCCAATATGCCTGTGACATAATCTGGTTCGAGGAGCACATCGTCATCCAGGAACATGAGCAGGTCCCCCCGAGACGCGCTAGCACCGACGTTCCTCGCAATCGTGGCGCTCTTCTCCCTCTGGTTTCGCAGATACACAAGGGCAATCGATTTGGCAGTGAACTCCGATCTCAAGGACTCGACTGCTTTCTCAACCTCGTCCGTGGTGCTATCGTCGACGATCAACACCTCAAGTGGCAAATGGCTTTGTCGAAGAACCCCACCGAGCGTGCGCTTGAGCTCCTCAACTCTATTGTAGGTGGGAATTATGATTGAGACGCTCGGAGAGGACATTCAGCATCCTCCAGGTAGATGGTGTGCGGGATTCACCGTCTGGATATTAAACGCTTTGACCATGTGACAGCAACCATAGAGCCTATCCCTTGGCAGCCTCCTCATAGATTCTGCGAAGCTTGGCATTCCTGACCTTGACCGAGGCCTTCCCCTCCTCGACCTCCTTCTTCCCCGCGTCGCCCATCTTTCGACGAAGGCCCTCGCTCTCGATCAACTTGACGAGCCTGTCAACGAGGTCCTCGATTACCCTCGGATCCTGCATCTTCATGTACGGCAGGAACGGCCCGTCATCCATGCTCCAGTTCGGGACATAGCCGGGCAGATAGTATGGCACTCTTTCGGACGGCTTGACGAGGAAGCCGTTCACGCCATCCTCAATTATCTCCCTGTTCGCCCAGATATCTTTCGTGACGACAGGCAGGCCGAACCTCATTGCCTCCAGGAAGACCATTCCCGGGGTGTTGTGGGATGGGAACAGGAAGATGTCGGACTCCCAGAATAGCCTGTCGAACTCCTCACGCGGCATGACATCCGTTATCATGTGCAACCCAGGAATAGATGCATACTCTGCCCTGAGGTCCTCCGGCATCCAGCACCTGAAATTTAGCTCGACGGACTCGCCCAACTTCTCTCTCAGGACTCTGTAGGTCTCGAGGACCTCGTGGCCGCCTTTCGACCAGAACTCTCCGCGGTAGTTGGAACTCCCGACGAAGAGAATCCTGACCTTCTCGCTCTTCTGAATGTCACGAGGTTTTGGCGGGGCAGGCCTTATCGCCAAACGCACTACCTCGGTCTTCTCAGAAACCTTCTTGCTCTCCAGAAGGCCTTCCACAGTCCTACGAGACGCCTCCGTCCAGGGGATTATTTTCCTGCAGTACTTGGAAGAGAGCTGTTTCGTGAGCATCTGCCTCGCGCGGCTGGTGTACATCCGCTTCCTCCAGTTGCCGTAGTAGCCGAACAAAGACGCAACGGATTCGAAATCGACTACCCACCTGATGTCCTTCTCGACGATCCAAGGGATGTTCTCAAGCATCGACGAGCCTGCTGAGTGAAGCAAATCGAAGGGCAGAGCTTCCTTCCCCCTCCCCTGCGAACCAATGACGGCCCCTCTCAGGCCCTTGATGACTCGAAAGGTGAAACCGGGTCGACCGCTCTTGGCATCTGGTAGCGCTCTCGCGAGAAACGGATCTGCAATGGAGCGGACAACTCCGTTCCTGCGCATCCTCCAAACGAGCCTGCTCCTCAGTGGCGCTGGCCCCGTGAAGGAGTTCCCGCTCGTCAGGTAGTTCACACCCTCAGGAGGAGCTGCCAATAACTCTTCGTAGAGGGAGTGGTCCTTTCCTTCAATCACTGCCAGCCGGACTCTCAGCTCTGCCATTCAGACACGCCGACCAAACTCTTACTTCTCGAGGTCAAGGACTTTCGAGGGATCCTTCGTGATCAGGTTCAGGATCTCCTTCATGTCGGCCGTCGCGATTGGATCCTCTTTCGCAGCCTGCTTAAGCCAGTTCCTCATCGCCTCAGCCGCCGGTCTGACCTCTTGGTTCTGCTTCGCTAGCTGGTCAAGTACGGGCAACCAGGTGATGCCGTAGATCACCAGCTCCTTCGAGGTCATCCGCTCCTTTGCATATGGGTTCCTCTCGACCACGACTGCCATCTGCTCCCGCCACATCTTGAACCTCATGTCCCAGATGATTGCAAAGCCCCAGATGATCCCAACGGTCACAAGGAGAATCATGGGCACTCCGGAATAGGGCGTGGAGAAGAGCGAGCCCTTGCGCCAGGAAATGAATCCATACAACTGCAACGAGAGGTTGATGGCAAGAAGCATGATAGTCAGAACTTGAGCGACCTGCTGTACTCTCCACACTTGCAGCATAAACCATTTCTTCAGACCACGGGCCAAGAGAAACACCGTCCTATCTTGCTGGCACGCCATCACCGTCAACACTATATGAGAATTACCCGCAATCCATAGTACGCGTCAGAACTCGCTCTTGAGTATCCTCGTAATCCTTTCGCCGGAATCGCCCCTTCCGTACGGGCAGGGCTTGAACCTGATCCTCGGGTTTCTGAGGAAGGACCTGATCTCCTTGAGGATCCTCTGGGAATCCGTCCCAACGACCCTGCAGTAGCCTGCCCTCACAGCCTCCGGCCGCTCGGTGGTCTTCCTCACGACGAGAACCCGCTTCCTGATGACAGGGGAGGTCGCTTCCTCCTGGATCCCGCCGGAATCTGTCAGGATGAGCTTCGAGTTCTTCATCAGGACTAGCATGTCGAAATACCCCACTGGAGGCACGAGCCTAACGTTTTCAGATCGCGCCAGCTTGCTCGCGAGTCCCTGCTCTCTGAGCCGAAGCTCGGTCCTGGGGTGCAGAGGGAGGACGACGGGCAGTTTCGAATCCGTGAGCACCTTGACCATACTCCTGAGGGTCATTGGGTCGTCGACGTTCTCCGCCCTGTGAAGCGTTGCAAGGGCGTAGTCGTCCCAGGGAACCTCGTCCATAATGCTCGAGCTCTTGAGCGCCAAAGGCATGTATCTGAGAGTCGCATCAATCACCGTGTTCCCGGTCTTGAAGATCTTGCCCCAGACCTTCTCTCCTCTGAGGATCTTGACCGAGTTCGTTGTGGGGGCGAACAGGAGGTCTGAGGCGTGGTCCGTGAGCCTTCTGTTCAACTCCTCCGGCATCCTGAGGTCGTAGCTCCTCAGGCCGGCCTCCACATGCCCGACCTTGATGTGCCCCTTGACCGCTGCCAGCGCGCCCGCAAGGACGGTGTTGGTGTCTCCTTCTACGAGAACGCAGTCTGGGCAGGTCTCCTTGAACTCGCGCTCGAACTCGGCAATCGCATCGCCGGTCTGCCTCCCTGGGGTATCGGAACCGACTCCTAGAAACGAATCCGGCTCCGGCAGCCCGAGCCCTTCGAAGAACACCTTCGACATCCGATCATCATAGTGCTGCCCTGAGTGAACGAGCCTCGGTCCAAGCCTGGCCTTCTTTAAGGCGAAGTACACAGGAGCCATCTTGATGATCTCAGGCCTGGTGCCGACAACGACCGATACGAGCATCTTTGGCAGGGATTAGTGTCCTTCCTGATAACAATATTGCTGGCCTCGACCCTTTCTTCAGAGGCTAGGGCTACTAAGCCGTCGCAGCCAAAGAGCGAAAAGCGGGTCGACTATCTTTCCTGCCTCGGTGAGACCTCGCGCATCCAGTTGTGTCTGAGCACGCTGAACATGCGATCTGGATTTCAGCCCGTGCTTCTCTATGAATTCCGACCCTATCACAGATCCTGTCTCCTCAGCAACTGCCTTGAGATACATTCGCTGCAGCGGGCTTTTGATGGAATCCCACACATACGAGAACGCGGGCGACTGATGTTCGAGAGCGGAACCTATTGCCTCCTCAACCTGCTTCTCTGACGGACTATCCTTGGAGATGCAGTACAGTTCGTGGGCCAGCTGCTGAGAGTAGTAAGGAAAACCCTTGCTAACATCCACCAAACGCTTGGCCGCACGTCGGTCGATCGTTCCACCGGCTCTCTTGAATTGCCTCACAATGAAATCAATGAGAATCGGAGCGGGCATGGATCTTAGCTCCATCGGCTTTGCGAACTTGAAGAAAGCTCCTTCATGCTCCTCGAATATGTTGTGCAGTACGTGGCGCTTGCTCCCCGAAAAGACATAGACGGCATCCTTATGAGTCTGGAATCTGGCCCTCATGCTCTTGAGCAAGGGGACGCCACCAAACGCAGACGTCTCCTGGAACTCGTCAAAGATCACAACGAACCTCTTGCGTCTCTTCCTCGCTCCCTTCTCTGGAAGATCGAGCATCTCGCTCAAGTCGGATGGCCTGGGCTCCCTCTCAATGAGCTCCACCCCCAGGGACCCTTTGTCCGTAATCACGGCGCGCAATCCGGTACCCCTCAATAGCTCCCACAGACCCGATGCAAATCTGCCTGCTCGACCGTATGTCGCGCGCAGTACTGCGTTGGAAAAGACCTCAAGGAACAGCCTCTTTTCAGTGATCCCATATAGATCGACTGTAACGAAGATGAATTCCCTCCGATACCTTCTTGCGAGCTCAGCCAAAAGGGATGATTTCCCCATCCTCCTGTTCGAATACACGACTACGCTCTTGCCACTTCCGAGCTCGCGCACCAATTCGTCCAGTTCTTTCTCTCTGTCGACGAAGTCCTTGCCAGTCACGATGACACCATATTTGAACGGATTGTCCATATCGGTCATGCTCCCAATCACTTCAGGTCATGAACATGAAGTCGTGCGCTGCATGTATTATGCAGTTCTGTAATATACATTTATGTTTCACATTTAAGTATAATACAGTATTGTATTCTCTAGGATATACATTTATGTACAAAAAGAGGGCTTAGGCACTGCGATACCATGACTTGGGCAGTCGAAAACCACGCCTTGGGAAAGTCGCATGGCAACTATTTAACTAAAGACAGGCTATGACATCGCCGAAAAAGAGCAAAATGCAGGGAGAGATCAAGCATGGAAATCTTCGTCACTGGCGGTGCGGGATTCATCGGGAGCTTCGTGGTTGACAAATTCGCACAAAGGAACTTCGTCACTGTCTATGACAACCTCAGCTCCGGCAAGGAGGAGTTCATTCATCATCACTACGGCAGAAAGAACTTCAAGTTCGTCAAGGCGGACCTCCTGGACGTCGAGAGGCTCAACAAGGAGATGAAGGCTCACAACACGGTCTGGCATATGGCCGCGAACCCTGACATTCGCAAGGGCACAGAGTCCACGATGATCGACCTCCAGCAGAACACGATCGCGACCTACAACGTGCTCGAATGCTCCCGAAGGAACGATATCAAGAGCGTCGTGTTCTCTTCAACGTCGACGATCTACGGGCGAGCAAAGGTGCTGCCAACGCCCGAGGACTATGGTCCATGCTTGCCAATATCGCTTTACGGCGCCTCCAAGCTGGCATGTGAGGGGCTCGTCTCCGCCTACGCTGAGCTATATGGCATCAAGGCCTACATTTACAGGTTCGCGAACATCATTGGCCACAGGTCAACACACGGAATCCTGTACGACCTCGTCGAGAAGCTCAACAAGAACCGCAAGTCCTTAGAGGTCCTCGGAGATGGCAAGCAGAAGAAATCTTACCTCATGGTCGAGGAGTGTGTCGATGGGATGGTCTTCGGCTTCAACCACGCCAAGGACAGGCTGAACTACTTCAACCTCGGAGCGAGCGACCAGATCTCCGTCAAGAGGATTGCCGAGATACTGCTCGAGGAGGCTCATCTACCAGACACGAGAATCAAGTACACCGGAGGCGAGAGCGGCTGGAAGGGCGATGTCCCGAGATTCCTCCTCTCGACCGACAAGATGACAAAGCTGGGCTGGAAGGCGAAGAGAACGAGCGAGCAGGCGATCAGGGAAGCCGCGAGAATTGTCGTGAAGGAGAGGCTCAAGAAGGTCCCTGAGACATGGACTCCGACGCAGAAGTTCTAGTGCAGCTGCTTGAAGGAACGGACACCCTCCATCCTCTCAGCGACGCCCTCTGCTGGGGTCTCTGGAATCGCCTTCTTGTTAGTGAGGAACAGTGCGAAGAACACGCCAATGGCCATCACGATCGAGCTCATGAGGAAGATCAGCTGGTACGCGTTGTCGTCCGGTACGATGCCTTGCCCCGCAACGAAGATCGAGTGCTCTGATATAATGACAGCCGCGACGGCTGGCCCCACGACGCTCCCACTGGTCCGCACTATCATGTTCATAGCGGTCGAGATTCCGGTCTCGTGGATCGGCGTGCTGATTATGATCATGTTTATGCTCCCGACCATGGCGAACGACATGCCACCACCCATGACCGCGACGCCCGTCATTACTTGGAGCTGGGTGGCGTGGTACAGAAGTAGCAACACGTAGCCCGTGATCGAGAGCAGCATGCCCATGACCATCGGCCATTTCGGACCTATCCTCTTCACCAGGAAACCCACGGTGGGACCCAGGATAAGCGAGATTATGGAAACGGGCAGGCTCAGAATCCCTATCTCCGTGGCGTCGAGATGGAAGTTGAAGCCCGCAAGCGCGGCGATGGTCTGGTTTGCCGTGAACATCGCGAAGCCTATCATGAACCCGATCGCGTTAGTCAGGGCGATGTCCTTCTGCTTGATGAGGGATGGCCTGACCAAGGGCTCCTTTGCCCTGGTCTGCCAGTACCCGAAGCCGAATATAGACGCAGCAGATATTGCGAATAGCGAGAGTATGAGGTCGTCCGTCCAGCCGCGGTTCTCTGCTTCGGTGACACCCACAAGGAACGATACCAGCGTCATCGCGAGCAGGCCAGCGCCTATGAAGTCGATCTTGGACTTCAAACGCACAGGAGACTCCTTGACCATGAGCGCAATGAGGATCGTCGTGAACACTGCGAATGGAACGACTGTGTGGTAGGTCCACTGCCAGCCAAGGTGATCGGTGACGTATCCACCGATCAGAAATCCGATAGCGGTTCCGACACCGAACATCGCTGAGACAATCCCCTGGGCAATCGCGATCTTCTCTCTCGGGAGCTCGTCCCGGATTATGGAGAAGGCCAATGGGAACATGGACATCCCCAGGCCCTGGAAGGCTCTGAAACCGATCATCACATAGATCCCGTTTGGCACCCTCGACCCAAAAATCAGGTCGGAGAAGGAGTCGGAGAAGCCCGTGAGGGTGACAGCGACGCAGTAGATCGACATTGCGATCAGCAGCATCTTCTTCTTGCCGTAGATGTCGCCCATCTTGCCGAATACCGGGATGGACACTGCCCCAACGATAAGGTAGATCGTGATGACCCATGAGGCCAGAGCGTAGTCAGCCGAGGTCAAGTGGAAGTCCGCCATGACCTTAGGGAGGGATGGGAACGCCATCGACTCGACGTACATGATGATGATGGCGATGGCCGCGAGCAGGAGAACTACGAACGTCGAACCATTCCCGTTCGACGTTCCATTGTCCTTGGCGGTCTTGGTCCCGGCCATGCTTATTGTCCCCTGAGCGATGAAATCGGCTTGATTAGCACCGTGCGAGGCGGGCACCCATTAATTAACTTTCGACCTAACCATCACACAGGGGATGCAATGGCGCCTGACATCCCCAAGAGAGAAACAAGGCTTTTTGTAAGCGCTTCCCATACCCTCAAAAACTCATAGACTCAGGGAGCGCCCGCACAGCACTCCCAGGAGCCTTGGGGGCTAAACGCATGGAAGGCGTCAAGGTAAGGTTCAAGCTGAGAGTCCTGACGGACGACCAGGTAGAGAAGATACACGAAGCGACGCTCAAGATCCTCGAGAGGACTGGGGTAAGGTTCGACAGCGAGAAGGTCCGTAAGAGACTCATCAAAGCGGGAGGGACGCCTCATTCGACCCGAAAGAACGTGCTCACGTTCCAGAGGAGCATGGTCGAGGAATCGATCAAGAAGATCCCGAGATATGCGAAGTACTTCGCGAGGGACCCGAAGAACGACATGGTTTACGACGGAGAAACTCAGTACGCCCATTGCCTGGGGGGAAACCCGGCAATGCTGGACATGGAAACTGGACAGCCGAGAGCAGCCACATTGGCCGATGTCCAGCTCTCGACCAGAGTCATGGACGCGCTTCCGAACTGCCACTCGATATCCAACCTGGTCGTCGCGACCGATGTACCTAGCAATCTGCTCGTTGTCAAGTCCGTCGAGGCTATGATGAGGAATACTAGCAAGTGCCTGTCTGGCTACGCATTGACAGAAGAGACTGTTGACATACTCGCGAACATGTGGGCGTGCGTCACAGGGGGTCTGGAGGAGCTCAGGAAGAGACCACCGTTCTCGGTCTATGGCTCTCCGAGCAGCCCTTTGACCTATGATGAGCACGCAGCTGATGTCATGCTTCGGGGAGCGGAGTACGGCGTCCCGGTCGACCTGGTGCCCTGCCCCATCTGTGGCGGGACATCACCGATCACGATCGCGGGAGGCCTAGCTCAGCAGAACGCCGAGATGCTCGCAGGAGTGATGCTCATCCAGCTGGTCGACTCAACTCTCCCGATCCAGTACTCTGGGAGGCTCAGCATGATGGACCTGCGAACAGGGAACAACATCTGGGGAGTCCCGGAGATGGGCCTTGCCTCTGCCGCTACTGTCCAGATCGCCCACAAATACCACATGCTCGCGGACGTCTACGGAGTAACGACAGACGCTAACAACTGGGACATGCAAATCGGCATCGAGCGGATGATGACGGGCCTTATCCCAGCCCTTGCCGGTGCAGACAACTTGTCGGGCATTGGCGGGGCTTGGGAGAACGCTGCCAGCTACGAGATGCTTGTGATAGACAACGAGATCTACGCCGATATCTTCAGAGCGGTCAGAGGTTTCGATGTAGATGCTGACCACTTGGCCCTCGATATCATTGACAAGGTCGGCCACATGGGCAATTTTCTCGCCCAGCCTCACACTATGAAATGGCTCAGGGCTGGGGAGATGAGGATATCGAAGCTCTATGACAAACGCACTGGCGAGAGGGTCCGACACGAGGGATTGAAGACACTCCAGCAGGTCGCGAAGGAAGAGGTTATGAGGATTTTGAAGGAGCACCAGCCCATGCCTCTCGAGAAGGACGCCGAGAGAGAACTCTCTAGGGTCGTCAAGGACGCAGAGAAGTCGCTCAGAAGATGATTGTGAGCTGTTTCACTGCTGCGTGGGCGGAGGAGGCTCTTGTCCTCCCGCTGGCGGCGCAGTTCTACGACGCATGAGGACAAAGACTAGCAGGAACGCAACGACCAAGATCACTGCCACCAAGGCGAGTAGGCCGGACAATGTCAGACCTAGGATGGTTGTCCTGTGCTCAGGTGTATCGATCATGACATAGGTCGTCTTATGGCTCTCTTCCTGACCGGCCCTATCCACAGAGTAGTACTGGAGGGTCTGGTTTCCGTTGGCCGATACGACGAACGGTGCGGTGTACTCCAGCCAAGGACCGGTTCCGAGTTTGTAGTACGTGTGGTTCACACCGCTCAAGTCATCTGTAGCGTTCAGATAGACAGTCACGGGCGAAGTGTGCCATCCATCGTCTCCTGAGGAGCCCCTTATCTCGACCTCCGTTACTGGCGGACGACTGTCGACCGGTGCCAGGTCGAACCACAGGGGATTCGCGCCCCAGTATGCATCGATGCTCCTGCCAGGATCGGCCGACCAATTGCCCCATCCAGTGAATCCGTCAGTCCTCCAGACATATGTCTGGTATGGATACGCCAGGATGATGCAGGCTGTGTCCAAGTAGAATATGTACTGGCAGCTATCGACATACGTTTTTCTTTCAGCCTGATCAAGCGCGCTCACCGAATTGCTGTAGTTCTCTTCGAAGTACGGATCAGAGTAAAGGTTTTCAGACCAGCCGTTCCATGCTGCCTTGGTCTGGGTGAAGAGTATGGGATTCGGATCGGGGTCTGAGTTCCGGTCCCACAACGCCATGTCGTAGCTGTAGCCGTATATGTCTGACGGAAAGATGGTCTCATCCACCACCTGGATTACTAAGTCTATTCCAATCATGTCGTAAACCGCCTCTAGGAAGAGCGCTGTATCTATCTCCTCGGGGTGACCGTTGCGAACGATGAGCTCGAATGTCAAAGGCTCGCCCAACGGCACCCAGCCCTCGATGTACGCCATGCTTTCGTTCGTGCACTCCCTGATACCGTTGGCATTCACGTCCACATAGCCGCTGAGCTCAAGGATAGCTGCCGCATAAGTGAGGTTAAATTCGAACCGCTCATCGGCCGAGAGGTCGAGGTGCCAGAATGAGTTCACGGGTGAGATGAGGGTCGACCCTGCATCCGCAAGACCATGATAGTAGTTGTCGACGATGGTCGCCTTGTCCGTGGCCATGGCCATCGCCCATCGGACAAACGGATCTAGCCTCGCAGGGTTCGGTCCGGCGGCATTCATGTTGAAGATGATATCCGTGAAGTAGTTCGTGCACTTTGGGCCGTCGAACGTATTGACGGAAGAGATGTTTCCTGAGTCGACATCGTCCTTTACGGCCAAGTAGCCTTCGGGGGAGAGTTGAGCGATATCCAGTACCCCTACATGCAGATCCAATACCATGGCTTGCGATTCGTAGTACCTATGGAGGACTATTTTGTCGAAGCTGATGCTCTTGCCATAATCTGAGAATCCATGATAATCAGGATTTCTCACCAGAGCGATGTTCTGATCGGTTATCCAATCATTGTAGAGGCCTGCAGCCGCAACGAATGGTCCCGTGCCGACAATCGGATGATCCGTGGGGAACACTCCGGACCAGTTGAATCCGATGTACGCCTTTGAATACTGATCAAGCATGTGCTTGGGCATGATGGGCATCGTCAGAGAGCCTCCGAAAGCAACTGGCTTCGGCTCAAATGTTAATCTGTCGAAGAAGTGTATTCGAACCTTCTCAGCTGACAGGCTCTCGGCATAATACATGAAGTATGTGTATGGCTCATTGGCCCAAATCACTTCATAGGTGTATTCATTGTTGCATTGCAGATCTATCGTGAAGACGACGTCGTCTGCGGTGAATGGTGTGCCATCGCTCCAGTTCGCGTTGGTCGTCAAATTGTACTCCCACACCGATCCGTAAGGCTCTCCTGACGCGACGAGTTCGGGATCTGTCACGGGGACCATCCACCAGCTGGTGGCGAGATTCGGCTCAGGTTCGAGGTCGTTCCCAACCGACTGAAGACCGTCGTACACCATGCCGTAGAACACGTGGGACATGTCATTCAGTCCCATGAATGGATTTAGAGAGTCAATCACCTGCGCGTAGCCGATGTCTAGCACAGTCTCCGGAGGAGACTGAATCGCGACGGGATTGGCAACGCAAATGACCGAACTAGGAACAGCCATGAGTACGCCCAGGAGGACAACCGCACACACACACCCTGTTTTGAGACCTTCAGATTCCATTTACTATACCCCTATGACCCCAGGTGGAGCGGTTGAGCGCCAAATCGACTGATCCAGGCAAAACAAGAATCGCATTGTGGACGTTGCTGAGACATCTGATAGAATCGAGACGAAACAAGTGGACCAATCAACCCACCATGCTTTGGTGATTTCCCCCGCTCACCAATATCTGAAATCACACATTGATTCTGAGCTATATTAGACATAGTACCGCGGCAGAAAGTGACGAGCCGCTTCGTCGGTTTGACAGCCGTGATTCTGCAGCTCGCAGCCAGCCTCGAGAGATCAATACCATTCCTGCCAATTGCCCTTCACACAGATTTCATAGACTCCGTCGATGACTATTGCGAGCTCACGGCGCAGTCGACGGAGGAGCGTGTTGTTCTCCTGCGGGTGGTACCTTCTTCCGTCGCATGAGAACATAGGCTATCAGTATCACGACGATGGCTACCACTCCAGCAATGGCAGCAAGGCCGATCAACGTGAGGCCGAAGATGATCGTTGTTTCCTCAGACTTGGTGATCGTCAAAGAAGATTCGGCGTAGTTGCTTGCGTTGTCCCACACCTTGATCATGATCGTATGAGAGCCGATCTCCTGGAACGAGCTGGTGGTGTTCACGGAGGTAAGATCGTCAACTTCTGTCCATGATGTGCCGTTGTCAAGACTGTACTGGCTGCGGTTGATGCCGCTGTTGTTGTCCCGAAGAGTATACCACCAATGGGCAGTCCCATTGCCATCTGATATCTGGCCGATCTTCACGACCTGAGGCGCTTGAGTATCTATCTTGAGAAGGGTCGAGCTGACGATCTCCTCATTTCCGTCCGTATCGACCGAATAGTACCGAATAGTGTAGCCTCCGCTGTCGGCCACGACGAACGGGGCAGTGTATTCCTGCCACGCCCCATAGTCAATCTCGTAGTAAGTGTGATTCACACCGCCCACACCACCGGAAGCGTTCAGATAGACCGTCACGGCTGAAACGAACCAGCCATCCTCTCCGGCAGTTCCTCGGACCTCGATCTCAGTCGAAGGGAGGAGGGCGCTCACAGGTGTCAGGTCAAACCACAGTGGGTTCGCGCCCCAATAGGCATCCATGCTCCTTCCAGGATGAGCGCTCGGGTTTCCCCAGCCATAGAATTTATCAGTTCTGAAGGCGTAGTTCTGATTCGGATACGCCAGTATGATGTAGCTGCAATCCGCATAATGAATCCGCTGACAGTTGTCGACATATGCCTTCCTGTCGGCGGGATCCAGTGCACTTACAGACTGCGAGTAGTTCACTTCGAAGAGAGGGTCGGAATAATGGTTGTCGGACCAGCCATTCCAAGCCTTCTGAGTCTGCGCGAACAGGATGTAATTGGGATCGGGATCAGAGCTCCAATACCAGATGAGCGTATCGTAGTCGTAGCTGTATGCGATCGTCGCCAACGTGGCCTCGTCAACTAACTGGACATTGAGATCTATTCCGATCTGGTTCCACTGTTGGTCTAGGTAGAATGCTATACTGTTCTCCTCAGGGTGCTCTTGGCGGACAAGCATCTCGAACTGCACGGCTTTGCCAACTGGCTCTCCATACACTGTGTGCGCAATGCTGTTCACGCCAATGACTCTCACTGCGCCGGGACTTGGACGTGTGTAGTCCGCTGCGTCAAGAAGCGCCTCCGCAGCTGCCTTGTCGAACGTATACTTCTCAGTCGCATTGGGCTCGTAGTGCCAATCACCCACTAATGGGGATATCAGTGTCGAGCCCTCTTGGGCGAGGCCGGAATAGTAGGTATTGACAATGAAGGTCTTGTTCGTGGCCATGGCCATGGCATGTCTCACTGCTGGGTCCAGTCTCGCATTGTTGGGTCCTCCCGGGTTCATGCAGAAACTGACATCGGTCCAGTACTGATTGCATTTCAGACCGTCTACGCAGGCCACGTTCCAGAGAATTCCATCATCGACGTCTGCCTTGATTGCCCTGTAGGTCTGAGGCGGAAACGCAGCTATGTCGATCACTCCAGTTTTCAGAGCCGCAGTCATCGCCTGTGCGTTGTCGAAGAAAACCATCCTGACCCCATCGAACTTGACGGTCACATTCCTATCAGCGCCTCCGTGATAGTTGGGATTCCTGTCAAGGTCCAGATAGCCATAGTTTCTCCAGTCGTTCAAGATCGTTGGAGTTGCCATGAATGGTCCAGTTCCCACAACCGCTGGGTCCTCCCCTTCAAAGACGCCGCTCCAGTTGAAGGCGATGTGCGAAGGCGAGTATTGTTCGAGCTTGTGCTTCGGCAGAATATGAATGAACAGAGAGTCGCCATAAGCTACCGGGATAGGAACCTCGGAGACCCTATCATAGAAGTGAATCCGCATCTTGTCGGCTGTTACAACCTCGGCATACTTCATGGAATAGGCGTAGGGCTGATACTTCCACATAGAGTCGTAGTTCAACGGGTCACTATTCAGGTTGATGGTCCACACAGCGTCATCCACTGTGAAGGGCTCACCATCCGTCCAAACGGCATTCTTCGTCAGGTTGTACTCCCAGACAGAACCATATGGCTCTCCGGAAGCCACCAGCTCTGGGTCCGTTGTGGGCACGGTCCACCAGCTCGTTGCGAGGTTAGGAACAGGGTGGAGGTCCTCATCAACGGACTGGAGACAATCGTAAACCATGCTGTAGAAGATCTGCGATATATCGGTTAGGCCAACTAACGGATTGAGGCTGTCGACCGCCTCCATTGTGCCGAGAGTCAAGATATTCTTCACAGGCAACTGCGTCGCTGTGGACTCGTTAGCAGAGACCACAGAGCTAGGAACAGCCATGAGTAGACCCGCGAAAATAGCCACACAGAAGGCTCCAATCCTCAGACCTGTACGCATCATATTCCTCACCGCGCCCTCTCAGGGGTTCTGGACGTCCACCCGACTCTGGTAACCTCCCCAAGTCACCAGATTTACGAAAGATGGATTAAGCTAACGCTATATAAGCAGAAGGAACTTAGAGAGAAGGAGGGATTATCGCTCAGGTTTGGTAGCCGTGATTTTGTAGCTCGCAACTAGCTTCGAGAGATCAATCCCCTTTCGGCCGACAGCCTCTCGTACAGCCTTCATGGAATCAATCGGCATGTCCTCATTCTTGAGGTACTCTCCAACCTGTTCGTGAGTGAAGATCGCACGCTCCTCAACCTTGATCTTCTCGAACCCCGCCTTCTCCATGGCGCCGAGGTACTCCCTCTCCGATATCGCGCCGCTCACGCACTCCGACCACGCGGACATGTTGTTCCTCAACTCGTCTGGAATGTCTCTGAGCAGCACTATGTCTGAAACCGCTATCTTGCCACCAGGCTTCAGGACACGAAAAGCCTCCCTGAAAACCTGCTCCTTGTCCGGAGACAGGTTGATCACGCAATTGCTGATGACTACGTCAGCAACGCCACCGTCCAGCGGCATGTACTCGATTTCGCCCAGCCTGAACTCAACGTTGGTGAACCCATTCTCCTTGGCGGTCTTCCTCGCCCGCCAGATCATCTCGGGCGTCGCGTCAATGCCAACTGCCTTGCCTGTCTGGCCGACCTTCTTCGCTGATAGAAAGACATCTATGCCGCCCCCGCTGCCGAGATCGACAACGGTCATTCCCGGCCTCAGGTTTGCGATTGCTGTCGGGTTCCCACAGCCTGCGCTGACTGCGATTGCCTCCGAGGGCAGAGAGATCACATCCGCCTTTGGATATAGCTGCTCGCAGTTGCACATGCGCTCGGTCTTCGGACCGCAGCATGAAGCTTCCGTCAATGCGAGATTTGTATACCGTTCCTTGACCGCCTTGCGGATATCTTCTTCCTTGGGCTTGCTCCGCTTGGCATCTTTCTTTGGCTTGGCCATTCTTGTTGCCCCCAATACGTAATGAAGGATGTCACAACCGAGGTAAAACGGTTGCGCCTATCTCTCCTGTCTGAACTCGTGCACGCAGTACGATCTCGGGCATCTGAGGTTATCCATCTTCTTCAGCTTGTCTTGGTGGATACTCCTTCCGATTCCTATTGACATTCTTCTTCGCTCCTTCTTGGTTTCCTATTGTACTCCCAATATTGGATATACAATACTGAGTATATATAGATGTTGGACGCACAATATTGTTTGCCCAACAGGTTAAGTACCCCTGAACAGATATGTACGTGGATGCAGCCAAAGAGGAAACCAGAGGAGAGTCAGGCCGTGTGCTGCAGGGCGCCAGCATGCTGCGACATGAGAGGCATGCTGAGCTTCCTGATACTGCATGTGCTCTCAAAGGGGAAGATGTACGGGATGGAGATCGCCGGGGAGATAGCGAAACGCAAGGCAGACAAGCCGAACCCGGGGACCATTTACCCGACGCTGAAGGAGCTGGAGCGCAAGGGCCTCATCGAGGTCGTGAAGCAAGACGGGATGAAGTACTACAGGCTGACTCCTACTGGCAAGGTAGGACTGGAGGAGGCGAAGCGGTTCTTCGTCCAGGCATACGGAGACATAGTCAGTGAGCCAGACTAGGGCTGCTTTGCGTCGAACATGGGAGGGATTGACAGACGCTGTCAGAAACCGACATGCGGAGTCTCGAGCACAAGTTCGCCATCCAGATGGTGGACGAAGTCACCCTTGTCGTATTCGTTGACGAGAGCATTGCCGTCTCTCAGGATATGGTCGAACTTGCTAACACGATGGTCAAGACCAGTCCCAAGATAAAGGTTGAGATCGAAAAGGTCGTAGAGGGCAAGAACCAGCGAATGAAGGACATGAAGATCGAGAACTGGCCTGCCCTGGTGCTCAAGAAGGGCGATTTCACCAGGATAAGATATTATGGGATTCCATCCGGGCTCGAGCTGCTCCCGCTCGTCGACGCCATTGCTGAGCTTTCCAGCATGAAGACTGGCCTGTCACCAAAGGGTAAGGAATTGCTGTCTAAGATCAGGCGCAGGGCGAACATCAAGATCTTCGTGCTGACGACATGCCACTTCTGCCCAATCGTCGCCAGGCACGCATACAGGGC
>Ga0315268_10002375_pt1 | contig 21246 bp, 19 predicted proteins | sample C1_top_MG_FD_204535 | JGI IMG/M metagenome (GOLD analysis project Ga0315268, IMG submission 204535) | Sediment microbial communities from Yellowstone Lake, YNP, Wyoming, USA - C1_top | ecosystem: Environmental > Aquatic > Freshwater > Lake > Sediment | place: USA: Wyoming | collected 2017-08-01 | reverse complement strand
GAGAGTGTAAGAAGTTGGGTTTTTAAGGGTTGGGGGAAGACTTATATATTCATGGTTTCATTCTTATCATGATCTGGAAGTTGCTGTGGATCATGTTGAAAAGGGAAAGAGGAACACAGGTTGCGGTTGTCATCTTTCTCTTATTTGCAGCAGGGGGGATTGGTTCGCTATCCATTCATGAAAAATCAATGTACCATCCTCTCACAGGCAGCGATCCTGATATCATAGGATTTTCTCAACCTTCAGTAAAGCACCTCTTGGGGACTGATTACGTGGGGAGAGACATTTTCTCTCAAATTCTTGCAGGTTCATGCAATGCCCTTGTCAATGGAGTCTGGGCGGGGGTTTTTATTGCGGTACCTGTCTTCATCTTTGCCTTTATAAAAGTAGGACGAGGCTATGGACCTTATCTCGATCATTCCCCGTTGTATCTTTTTATATTTCTCCCATTCTGTGCCATTCAAGTGTGGTTCGCACTCGCATTGCCGATTATTAGCATGACTGGCGGGAGCATTATTAGCCTTGTATTTTATCTAATCTTAGTTCTTCCTTTTCTTTGGCTTGTGACATGGAAATCGTTTGGATATCTGTTGGTCGATTCAATAGAAGAGAGGAGAAAAAAGATATCATTCCTAAGACTCCTTTTTGATATGGTTCCCATATTTTTTCTCATCCTCCTCTTTATGATGTCGTGGACGAATATAGGAAATAGTCAATTTTCATTTTTTGGGTTAGGAAATCCCAACTCCGTTACTTGGGGCATGATGTTGCGATGGTGCTTTTCCACAGGCTACCTCTTCAATGCACCGTTTTGGCTCCTTACCCCAGGCTTCTGCTCTTGGCTTTTCTCTGCAGTTACCGTTTATATTGCATGGCGGGGGTATGATACCCTCCTCCTTGTCTCCCCTTAGTAACAATGGCATATCCTCCGTTCATTACCATCGAGGTAAATAAATGTCAACTTTGCAATAAAGTTAATCAATATCGCAAAGGAAGGAAAGTGTGAATTGGCAGGTTTGCGTGGTTAAATATAAGAATAAGGCCAATAACCCTACCTTCTCCTCTTTATTGGGCTTTTTCTCCCTTCTCTACTTCTTCTGCTATCTTTCTGAAGAGCCCTGAAAACTTCTTCCTATCCTTTTCAGGATAGGTGGAAATGATCTTCAAGTGAGGCTGTATGGAATTCTGGAGTATGTTGTAGTGCTCATCAGGGGTTTCTATGGCTTCCACGAGCTGCCGAGTCTTTTCTAGAAGCACATGCTGGGCATAGGTGAGTTTTGTTGAGACGTACCACAGCTTTGCCATGCCTACCTCTTTGTAGTCGAGGAGCCCTGTGGCCCTCATTACTTCGAGGTATTTGACTGTCGTCGTCCTTGACATCCCAAGCTTATCAGCTATGTCTGTCACTGTTGCCCCCATAGGCTGCCTCTTCAGGTATTCAAGAACTACTCTTTCTGTGTCGGTTTCCATTAACATTATTTAAAAATCACCCTATATAAACATTTTGCTTATAAATACTAACGAAAGCTTTATAAAGTATTGATTAGCATCATTGCTATGACATACAGAAATAACAGAGAACAAGAGATTTCAGGAATAGTCATGGTACAGCTTGTGCTCATGGTACTCATAGATTTCTTTCTTGGCAGAAGACCACAACTCAAGCGATAGGCAGCCTTAAAGCCTTCTCCGAAATGATGGCAGAATATCCCTGCGGGTCATGTAAAATGAGCGTGGCTCTCATCTCTCCTTTTGTCAGGCCAAGAATCTGTTTGAGCACGAACCTCCCTCTCTTCTTCTGCTCTTCATTTCCCCACCTCACAGCCGTCTTCGTCGCCTCCCGCATGCGATAAAGGATGCCTTCTATATTTGAGATATACCCCTGCGAGGCAGGTCCCGGCTCCACGAGTATGCCGAGTTCTGGGATTTGTATGGTGCAGAAGGAGGACTTGACAATTCGCACAGTCATGTCCTCTGCCCCAAAATTCATCGTGTACTCTGAACCTTCCTTCTCCTCGACAGGAGAAATATCCGTGAATCGCCAGCCACAATGCTCGCACGAAAAAGAGGATTGCATGACAAGACCAAAGTAGGGAATATCTTCCGTAAAAGTGAGTAATTGCAGGGGATGACCACATGAGGGGCACGCACTGATGTCTTCAGATATTTCTTCACGATGAGAATCCGAAGACATCTATCTCATTCTCTCTGCCTGAAGACCTTAATATTTGTGGGTGTGATAAGAACTTTCGATTCTCCTATGCCTATTATGTCTCCCCCAATGCCCCGGCAGATACCTTTTATCTGGTCGATTGCACGCTTCAGTTCTGCTGGGTCTCTGTTGAGAAGGGGTGTGATGTCTCCCAAAACGATGTTTCCATCATTCAGTTCCTTAGAAACCTTTTGGACATCAGTGAGGCTTCGGAGCTTTATGGGTTTCACGTAGGTGACGCCGTACTCCAGAAATTCTTCTGAGGATAAAAGGTCTTCGTCATATTTCTCTGCCTCAATGTTCTTGAAGCCACGAGCCAAGTCTGATCCTTCATCCCTGTCCTCACTCTTGTAACTCTCTTCTTTGTATGTTCCACTCTTATACTTGTCCTTTGACTTTTTTGTCTCGCCTGGTGACTTGTCGCCAAAGATCTCAGAAAGCCTCCTCACCGGATCACCTTGATGTATTTTAGCCTATTATGATACCCTCCCTTTATAAATGTTTGCATTACCATTTATCATTATTAATTATCAATAATGATAAGAAATTACCCCTTCTTATAAGGGATGAGGTCTGGTGAAAATATCAAAAGAGCCAAAGAAATCGCATATTTTGAATTCTTAGATTTTATGAGAGTCTTATGGTTTCAAGATTCTGTGGGGGTGTGGTGGGTATCTTGTATTTCCTGTAGATCGCCGAGGCAAGCTCTATGCACTTGCTCTCCTCCCCATGAACACAGAGTATCCTCTCGAGCCGAGAGTCTATGTGCTTGACGAAATTCATAAGCTGGTTTATGTCTGAGTGACCCGAGAATCCCTTTATGGTGCGGTGCTGCAATTTCACCTGCAGTGTTTTTGTCTTTCCCGTGTCGCTTCGCAGGGGAAGCTCTGTCATGCCCCTCTGCACCTTGGCGCCAAGCGTGCCCTCGGACTGGTAGGACACGAAGATGAGCATGTTCTTCTCGTCATCGGCCCACGTCTTGAAGTATTCCACAGACGGTCCTCCTATGAGCATGCCCGAGGTGGCGAGAACCACGGCGGGGTCTCCTTCCTTGATTTCCTGTCTTCTGCTGTCTGTGCCCACTGCCTCGAAAACGTCTGAGAGGAAGGGGTTGTGACCGAAGTGAAATATCTGGTCGCGAAGCTTCTTGCATAGGTACTCGGGATAGGTCGTGTGTATGGCGGTGGCTTCCCATATCATGCCATCAAGAAACACAGGGCATTTCTCCATCTTGCCTTCGGCGAAATATTCCTCGAGGACGACCATGAGTTCCTGTGCCCTTCCCACCGAGAGAACGGGTATGAGCACCTTGCCCTTCTTGTCCAGAGTATCCTTTATTGCCTTCATGAATTCCTTTTCTGCGACACCCCTCTGGGGCATCCTGTCGTTTCGCGAGCCATAGGTGGATTCCATTATGAGCGTCTCGAGTCGCGGAAACCGAGAGGTGGCTGGCTCAAAGAGGCGCGTGTAGTCGTACTTGAAGTCCCCCGTGTAGGCAACGTTGTGTAATCCGTTTCCCACGTTCATGTGCGCAATAGAACTTCCGAGTATGTGGCCCGCGTTATGCATGGTGAGCCTCACATCGGGAGCGATGTCACGAACTTCGCCGTAGTCAAGAGGAATCACATGCTTTATGACCTCCTTGATTTCCTTTTTACCATAGGGAACGGCTCTGTCCTCTCTCTGTGATATGTCTATATAGTCGAGACAGAGGAGAGACATCAAATCCCGCGTGGGGGGTGTGCAGTAGATAGGACCGTCGAACCCATATTTGTATATGAAGGGGACGAACCCCGAGTGATCGAGATGGGCATGTGTGAGAATGATGGCATCAAGCTCACCGTCATTTATGGCGTTTTTAAATTCCGGTGCAGAGAGATATGGATATGCCAAATCAGGCGTATCCGCAGCAACATTGACTCCGCAATCTATGAGTACCTTGGAGTCAGGCGTCTGCAGGAGCATTGAAGATCTCCCCACCTCGCGCCAGCCGCCAAGAGAGGTGACGCGTATCCAGTCGCTGCGTGTGGATTCCTTTCTATATATCCTGTGCCCTATTTTTTTCAATATCTCGCGTATATCCTCACTCTCGCGTTCCATTGTGTCTCGTATGCCGCGCACTGTCGAGGATTCGAGGGGTGGTGTTCTCATGACGCGTGGCGCCCACCTTACCTTCTTTATTATCTCCCTCATGACCTCGCCGTTTCTGCCGATGACGACCCCTGGTTTTTTGGCCTCTATGATGACCTCGTAGATGGTGGGGTCGAATGTGATTCCTGTGATTTCTGCCTCCGGCGGAACGATCTCACGTATGAGACGGGTTGCCTCCTCTTTTTCCACAAGCACAGACGCATCGGGGCGTATGACAATCCTTTTCTGTATCTTTTTTGCTATTTCTTTGACGACATCTGTTTCCTCGACGAGCATGCTCGGGTTGCGTGTGTAAATGACCACCTCGGGTCCCTCAAACTCCACCGCCGTGACCACTGTTCCTATGGGAACAGTCTCAGAAACAACCTTTTTTATGTTCTCAAGTATTTCTTCCGAAGACAAGCCATCACCTGTTAAAATGAGTTGCTCTTATTCTCATCCAGATAGTAACTGTAGAATTTCATATGTTGCGATTCATCCCTAGTTCATAAACTCAGGAGAACTAGCACCCCTCTTTTATAATGCCCTTTATAAAGATTTCGGATTCTGGGTCAAAATGCCCCAAGATTTAAAAAACATTAATGCGTCTCATGGAGTGAACGTTGGCAGAGCGAATATCTAAGAGAGAGGCAAACGTCTGTATCGACGTCAATGCACGGGCGCGGGGGTTGCCGAGACTGGTCAAAGGCGCAGGATTTAGGGTCCTGTATCGAAGGATTTCGCGCGTTCAAATCGCGTCCCCCGCACTTTTCTTTTTCCCGAAATCAGCCCTTCATATATAGAATATTCATTCATAAAAATAACAGATGTGTCCTGAATCTTCTTCATAATCTTATCAGAAAAAATGCAAAGAATTTTAAGGCATGAAGCCAGACCCATGCAAATGAACATGCAACGAATCACAGACCGCCTCTCACTCGTCGAGGGCAACAATGGCGGGAGGTTCCCCTTCTCTCACTCATTGCTCATAAAAGACGAAAAGACGGTGTTGGTCGATACAGGGTGCGGTCTTGATGTGCTCCAGGAGTTGAAGAAAAAAGAGAAGGTGGATTTCATAATCAACTCACACTCGCATGCAGACCATATTGCGGGAAACTGGATGTTTGAGGGAATTCCAATTCATGTCCCGCAAGAGGAACTCTCCTTCAACGGCAGCCTCATGGCCCTCTCGCAAAGGTACGCGGAGGGGGAATTCATGGAAATATGGAGGGAGTTGGTGAAAACCTACATGGGGTTCAGGGATGCCCTTCCCACGGACGCCTACCACGACATGTCTCTCTTCACCCTGGGTGAGACACAGATGCGCGCCATCCACACGCCGGGACACACCATAGGGCACTGCTGCTTTTTTATGGAAGAGGAAGGGATACTCCTCTCCTCGGACATCGATTTCACCGAATTCGGTCCGTGGTACGGCAATGAGGAGTCAGAAATCGTCGACTTCAAGAATTCCATAGAGAAGATGCGAAGTCTGCACCCCTCCCTCGTCGTTTCCTCACACAAAGGCATCATTAGGGAATCAATCGATTCGGAATTCGAGAGATACTATGCCAAGTTTGAAGAGAGGGATAACAATATACTCTCTTTTCTTGGACAGGAGAGGAGTTTGAGTGAAATTGTCGATATGGCTCCTATTTATGGTCAGAAGAGTTTTGCGGGCATACCACTCGAATACTGGGAGAGGAAGATGGTTGAAAAGCACCTCGCCCTCCTCGTGCGTGAGGGAAAGGTTTTGAAGAGGGGGGAGAGGTTCGAGAGAATAACATAAATCTCTGACGCATTCAAAAACGTATGACTCCGGAGATGAAAAGAATCATCACCATGCCCTGCGCGAGCGCGAAGGCTATCCCAATGCCTGCCAGTCCCATTGAGAGAAGGAGTGCATACCCCAATCCCAGTGTGACGATTGCGCAGAAGGCGTTTATGAGAACGACGGTGACAATCCTGTTTTCCAGGTTGAGGCGGGAGGCGCCTATGCTGTTTATGACGACGGGAAAGCTCGCAACCGCCATGATGCGTAGAAGAGTTGCTCCCTGTAAGGCGTAGGACTCTCCAAAAAGGAGAAGGATGTAGTGGGCACCGAAAAGGACGAGGAGTACCGCGGGAATGAGGAGCCCCACCGCAAAGAGCAGTGCCCTCCTCGTCGTGCGCTCTATGTCACTCGTGCGCGCACCCTCGGCGAGGAAGTTGAATGCGATGGAGTTGGGGATATAGAGGATGAGGGTGCCTATCATCCATGGCACGTAGAAGTATGCCGTCATCTCTGAGGAGATGGTGCTTGTGATGAGGAGGGGAAATATCATCGTCGCCATGCCACCGAGAAAGGAGGCGAAGTAGTTGGCGACCGAGAAGGTGAAAAGGCTTTTGATCCTGCCCATATCGAGACTGAGAAAAAAGGAGTAGTCGGGGATTGCTCTCTTCATGAAAAAGATGAAGGATGCGAGGAAGGAAACGGTCAACGCGACGCCAAAGGAGGAGAATATACCAAATGTCCCCGTGAAAAAGAGGGGAAAGAGGAGACCCACCTTGAGGAGAGATTGAATGGAATTCTTGAAAAAGGTGTAGAAGGACACCCTTTGCGAAACATAGATTGTATCGAGGAACCCATTCTGAAGGGCAAAAAGGCTCGTGAGCGGGAAGGCGAACATATAGAGTGGCGTGCGCAGGAATGATAGCTCGTGGGAAAAGGAAGAGGAAAGAAAGCAGAAGACCAAAGAGAGGATGAGAATGAGCATGCCCGAGAAGGTGATGCACGGGTTTATCGTTCCCTTCTTGTCTTTCTCCACAGGGAGGAACCGTGCAAAGGTGATGCCGAACCCGAGACTCGCAATCAGGACGAGGAGGTTGACAGAGGAGACAAGCGTCGAGGCGAGCCCCACGTCTCTTTCCGTGTAGAGGCGCGCGGCAATGGTCCAGAAGAAGAACCCAAAAAACGATGATATGGCATAGCTTCCCATATACCAGAAAGAGTTGCGGAAGAGGTCTGTCCTGTACATTCTCTCTGCCCACCCTACAATCTTTATGGAACCACCTTCGACAATGGATGCATGTGTTCTTAAAAGGTTAATGCAGGTGCGGGCAAACAAAACATTTTTATATCATGATGGGGTGGAGGTGGCATGAGACTGCTTGCGATACACTCGGACTTCTTCGAGTATGAGGTGACGGGCAAGACAAAGGTTGCAGAAGAGGTCACCTCAGGCATGGAACGCGCAAAGGTGGAGGAGGCGGTGGTCTCCTTCCTCACCGTCGAAGATGTAGACGAGGGAAACCCTCATGTTGTCGAAGATACGGCATTCGCCATCGAGGAGATTGCAGGCACCGTGAAGACAAAAAAAATAATGCTGTATCCCTACGCTCATCTCTCATCGGCGCTCGCCAAACCGGGCAGGGCGATAGAGATACTCAAGGGATTGGAGAAGCGTCTCAGGGATAAGGGGTATGAGGTATATCGTTCCCCCTTCGGATATTATAAAAAATTCATCATCTCGTGCAAGGGACATCCCCTCTCAGAATTGTCGCGCTCGATTTTGCCCCGCTCCGAAAAGGAGAGGGAGGAGGTCGTGTCTCAGGCGGTGAAGGCGGAAACCGTACTGAAGTCGAGCTGGAAAATCCTTACACCAGACGGCGCACTTCACGAAGCGCGCGAGTTTGACTATTCCAGATACCCCAATCTCTTGCGGTTCATGAAGTATGAGACGAGCAAGGTGCGAGGCGTCGATGTCGTGCCCCCCCATGTTACCCTCATGCAGAAACATGAACTCGTCGATTATGAGCCGGGCTCCGATGCAGGCAATCTGCGCTGGTACCCGAAAGGCACGCTCATAAAACGGCTCCTCGAGCAAAAGATAACAGACATGGTCACATCCTACGGAGGCATGGAAGTTGAGACGCCCATCATGTATGACATGGAGCATCCCCTGCTCTCCAAATATCTCCAAAGATTTCCTGCGCGGCAGTATGTGGTGAAGTCGGGGGAGAAGGATTTCTTCCTTCGGTTCGCTGCATGTTTCGGACAGTATCTCATGAAGCACGACATGACCATTTCTTACAGGAATCTCCCACTCAAGATGTATGAACTCACCCACTTCAGCTTCAGACGCGAGCAGTCGGGAGAGCTTGTGGGATTGCGGAGGTTGCGCGGGTTCACCATGCCTGATCTGCACACCCTCGTCCCCGACGTCACGCAGGCGAAAAAGGAATTTTTCTCCCAGTTCAAGTTGTGCATGCAGTGGATGGACGGGCTCGGTCTTGAGTATGAGGTGGGGCTGCGGTTTGTGAAATCGTTTTTCGATGAGAACAAGGACCTCGCAGACGAACTCGTTCGCCTCGCGGGCAAGCCGGCACTCGTGGAGCTGTGGGACGAACGATTCTTCTACTACATCATGAAGTTCGAGTTCAACATCGTAGACAATCTCGACAAAGCCTCGGCTTTGAGTACGGTGCAGATAGATGTTGAGAATACGGAGCGGTTCGACATCACCTATACCGACGAGGAAGGAAGGAAGAAATACCCCCTCATGCTGCATGCCTCAATCTCGGGAGGCATAGACCGCGTGCTCTACGCACTGCTTGAGAAGGCACACGAAGATTCGACGAAAGGCAAAAAACCGTCTCTCCCCTTCTGGCTGTCCCCCACGCAGGTGCGCGTGGTTCCGGTTTCAGAGAAGTACAATGAAAATGCAGAGACCGTCTTGACGCAACTTTCCCCCTTCAGGGTCGACATCGATGACAGGTCGGAGAGCCTGCAGAAGAAGATTCGCGAGGCAGAGATGGAATGGGTTCCCTACATTGTCGTCATCGGTGAAAAAGAGGAAGCATCGGGAACGCTGTCCGTGAGGGTGAGGGGAGGGGGACAGAAGGTGATGAGTGCAGAGGAGCTTCTCTCAGAACTCACCACGCAACAGATGGGCAACCCGGAAAGAAGGCTTCCCCTCTCCAGGCATGTTTCTGAGAGACCACGGTTCAGATGAGAACTACCGAAATCTTTTAAAAAGAACGATGGGACATTGAGGCATGGACAGATACCTATGCACCAAGTGCGGCTTTTCTGCGGTCTCAGAGCAGGAAATCTGGGAGTGCCCGCGTTGCTTCGGTGCCCTGGAGAAGATGCACATATCCGAGGAGGAATCCATACAGGCGAAAAAGGAATTCGACACGATTCAGAGCCTCGCCTCACCACTCTTCTCCTACTCTTCGTTCCGGTTTCTCTTCGACGCGTATGAGTTTGTGGGTGTGGAATTGAGGGAGAAATTCGACTACATCGCAGAAGTTTTCTCCCGAAACGGGTTCTGGGCGTTTCTTCGCGAGAAAGACAACATGAGACGCATCGTCCTCCTGCGCGCACCGCCGCAGAAAAAGGAAAATCCGACGTGGAACATACTCCTCTTTGCAGCGACACTCCTCACGACTACGCTGGTAGGTACCATGCATTTTCTGTCATTCTCCCATTCTTTAGAAATCACAGACCCCTCACAGTTGCTGCCCCTTCTCCTCGACCCAAAGATTTTCTTTTATGGCGCGCTCTACTTCGCATTCCCCCTCATGCTCATTTTGGGCATGCATGAGATGGGACACAAGCTCACCTCCATGAAAAATAAGGTGGATGCCACCTGGCCCTACTTCATACCATTCCCGAGCATCTTCGGCACATTGGGCGCGGTCATACGTTCCAAGTCCCCCATGCCCACGCGTAACGCCATGGTGCAACTTGGGGCATCTGGACCGCTCTGCGGATTCATAGTAACTATCCCTATTTTGTTTCTTGGTTTAAGCATGTCAAAGATTGTTCCTTCAGGCCAAATGACAGGAGGCATGAGACTTGGAGAAAGTCTTATTTTCACATTTGTGTCCTCTCTCATTCTCAAAGTGCCTGAGGGATACGATGTTATACTCCATCCCCTCGCATTCGCAGCCTGGGTTTCACTCCTTGTCACGATGTTAAACCTAATGCCCATGGGTCAACTGGATGGAGGTCATATCGTTCGTGCCATCGTCGGGGGAGAATACCACAGGAGGATTTCCTATGTGTTTGTCGGCATACTCGTCGTTCTCACACTCTTTGTCTCCTCGGGATGGTTTATATGGTCGCTTCTGGGAATCCTTGTCTCTTCTATGAGGTCGCCGGGTGCTTTGAATGAAGTGGAGAAGCTCGATATGAAATCACAAATCCTTGCCCTCCTCTGTCTTCTTGTCTTCATACTCACCTTCGTCCCTATACCATTTCCGGGATGATGCCATGAAATTCATCGTCTTTGAAGGCATTGACGCCTCGGGCACGACGACGCAGGCATTACTGTTGGAGAAAGCCCTAAAGAAAAAAGGCATCGATGCCATACGCACCAAGGAGCCCTGCTATGGCACCCCCACCGGAGATCTCATAGGGGGATATCTGCATAAAAAACACGAGTTTTCCCCTCAGACCCTTGCCCTGCTTTATGCGGCGGACAGGTTAGAGCACAATAGAGAGATACAAAAATGGCTTTCGGAAGGGAAGACGGTCATATCAGACCGCTACCTGCACTCCAACATGGCATACCAAGGGGCGCATGGTGTCGATGAGGAGTGGATACGTATCCTCGAGCGTCACGCACTTCCTCCAGACCTCGTCGTCTTTCTGAGAATCTCTCCCGAGGAAGCCTCCAGGAGGAGACAGGAAAAAGACAGAAACGAGGAAAATCTGGCCTACCAGAAGAAGGTGGCGGAGATGTACGAGAGGATTGTCGAGAAAGGGTGGCTCGTTGTCGATGGCACAAAACCGAGAGAAGAAATACATGCAATCGTCCTCGAGAGTGTTACCTCTGCCCCATGAAGATGCCGTACCCCACCGTCTTTTGCCGTATCAATTCCTCCCCATAGATGATGAGGTCATCGAACTCCTTTTGATTAACCACGGAATTCTTGAGGAAGAAGCTTGAGAGGAATCGAAGTTTCTTCCACTTCTCGGTGAGTATTTTATACTGGTCTTGCGCCAAATCAGACTTGTCCAGAACCTGGACATCTTTATACCCTGAATTCTCCAAATACTCCTTGTACTCATGAAGCGTGGGTGAGGAGAAAAGGCATGTCATGGGGGCAAACTTCCTCTTTATCTCCTCGTCAATCTTCTGGTTTACGGTGCCTGAGAATATTATCCTTCCCGCTTCTTTGAGAACACGGTTGCATTCCCGAAAAATCCTCGTCTTGTCGGGAAAGAGGCATATGGTCTGCTCGCAGAATGCGATGTCGAAGGTTTCGGGGAGAAAGGTCATCTCATAGGCATCCATGTTTTTGAAGAAGACTTTTTTGAGCATGCGCTGTTTACGGGCTCTCTTCGTCGATTCCTTAATCTTCTCGGTGGAGAGGTCAACGCCGTAGACCTTGCAATTATAGGTGGAGGCGAGAAAGAGGGCCGACCCACCCTCCTGGCACGCGAGGTTGAGGACGTCCATGTTCTCCTTCACACCCACCAGGTCTGCCATTTCACGGGTAAGGTTGAATCCTCCCGGATGAAAAAGGTCTCCAATCACCCTGTCGATGAACCCCTTCTGGTGAACCATCACAATGCAATGGCGTTGAATATATATAAGTGTTTGCGTTCTGAAGTCGACCTCAGGTTCATAGCAAAGCTTATAATTTGAGGCTCTTATATTCTCCATGCTTATTATCTTTGATGGCGACGGAACGCTGTGGGAAGGTGAACTCATCGCGGGCTACCTCACGCTTCCCCTAAAGCTTATTGACAACGACACGGTGGAGGATTTCGTGGGGAAAAGAATTTCACTCAAGAGAGACGTGAGGGAGACGTTGGAAGAACTCAAGAAAAAGGGAATCTACGTCGCCCTCGCCTCGGAGAACAGACATATGCCTGTGGAGAGTTTCTTGCGCAAGCTCAGAATCCACGGCTACTTCAATTTTCTCAAAATCTCCTTTGATTCAAAAGACGAGATGGTGTGGCAGCTTCTGGATGAATTCAGAAAACAGAAGAAGGATCCGGGACAAATCATTTTTGTGGACGACTACTCATACAACATCATGCTGGTCATGGAACGTGAGACCCTAAAGGACGTGAGGTGCATAGACACGAAGGAATTGGGGAGCATAAAGAATATACTGACTCTCATCTGACTATTGAATGGAACTCATAGGGTGTAGACCCGATGAGTGTTCAAATTGCTTTTGCTAACCTCATGATAGCCTACACCCGTCTTCCTCCGTTTCTTTCTATATAAAGGTTTCGCAAAAGCAAAAGGCTTATATCCTGCTCGCGCCACAAGACCCTCATGTCAGATGAGCTTGACATCGAGGGCTTTCTCGCACGGATGAATACCACAGAACCCACATCACAAAAAGAGGAATTCGACCTCACGGAGTATCTCAACTACAAAAAATTCTCCAACCTGGAGGAACATCACGACTATTGGATGGAGATAAAGATATGCAAGATAATATTGAATGACATAAAGAGCCGCTCTGCCTTTCTTGAGAAACTTTCCAGGTACTGTGAAGGAATCAAAAGCCTCGACTTTTCCGATGTCTTAAAGATACGCTACGATGCCGAGGAGGAGTCCTACATCGTGTACACGAATGACAGACGATACGAAATCTACGAGGACGATTTGCGGTTCGTCTATCCAAGAATAATAGATGTCCCCGATGCAGCCGAATATGAGGTCGCAATCGAGAATGGGGGAGTGTTCGTCTTCAACAAATACACGGAAGACCCCGCCTATAAGGTGCCCGAGAGGATAGAAAAGTAAAGGGGGGAAAAGATTATATAATGGCTACGTGTATTCTGACAAAGATTGACATGCATAGTCATGTCCAGAGATTCGAAGGAGGAAATCCAATGAAGAAAGGAAAAGAAACATGGATTTTGGTTGCCATCATCCTTGTGGCTTTTTTTTCTATGAACGATATGCCAGAAGTCGCGGCTTCAGCCCCGCGCGTTTGGACCCTCTCTGCGACCAATGTGACGGCGACCAGTGCGACGCTTAAGGCGTCCGTGAATCCATCCAATAAATCAACCGAAGCATGGTTCCAATCGTGTGATGCGGCAGGTTCAGCGAATTATTTCGCGCCGACATCGCATCAGAACATCGGTCATGGCTCGAGTGGCGTATCCGTGGAGGCAAATCTCACTGGTTTAAGGTCATTCACTATTTACAGTTATGTCGCATATGCCCGAAATAGTGACGGTACGAGTCAAGGCGATTGTATGTCCTTCACGACGACTGCGGGGATCATACTATCGGTAGTCCCATTGACTTCTGTGCCTGCCACATCTGCGCCGCTGCCCCCCAAGGTGACGACCCTTTCTGCCACAGACATCACGCAGACGTCTGCGAAACTCAGGGCGAACGTCAATCCAGAAGGACTTGGTACGACAGTTGAATTCGTATCTTGTGACTCACCCAGTTCGTCGAGTTACTTCGCTACAGTATCCGCATTGAAAACGCAAATAGGAACAGGTACGAGAGAGGTGAGCGTTACCCTCAGCGGACTTCAAGCGGGTAGAACATACAGATACATCGCCAAAGCCAGAAGCTCTGCAGGCAACAGAAGCGGCTTGTGCGTTTCCTTCGGTACATCCCCTGCGATGACTGTTATGACGCTTATACCCCTCGGTGCAAAGCCTATTGTCACAACCCTCGACCCGACAAACGTCGCCTCGACGAGCGCTACGCTTCGGGGGACGGTCAATGCCAACAACCTCGAAACAGGATACACCTTTGTATCGTGCAACACCGTGGGCGACCCCGCCTACTTCCTTCCCTCCCCTCCACAATCCATAGGAAGCGGTCCCAAGACCTTCACCGTCACCTATAACCTCCTCAATCTAACTGCAGGACGGCCCTATTCATATAAGATTCAGGCGACAAACAGCATGGGGACGTCTACGGGAAGTTGCGTCACCTTCCTGACGCCCGCAACCATAGGACCAACTCTACTCCCCCTGACCATCATACCCACCGCAATCCCACCGACCTACCTCCCCCCAACGACTGTACCTACCGCTCCTCCCGCAACATCTTACCCCACGGCTATACCTGGAATCCTCCCGCCCACAAACCAACCCCCTCACGCGGATGCGGGTCCCTCCCAATCTGCCAACGTGGGAGAGATAGTGGCTTTCAATGGCTCTTCTTCCTCTGACCCTGATGGTAACATACTTACATATCTTTGGGATTTCGGCGACGGTCAAACGGGTTCAGGGGCAAATGCGATGCATACATACAATACGGCTGGTAACTACGCGGTCTCCCTCACCGTCTCGGACGGACAGTACAGCGATACGGCGTATGTGCAAATTGTTGTTAACGAAAAAACAGGATTCAGCTTCGGAGGAACCACCGCACTCTATATGGGACTGGGGGCTATTGCGCTCTTGCTCCTCGTACTCATCATAGTCATGCTCACAAGGAAGCAGCCACCAAGAATCTACTCGTCGAGATGAATTTTTTCTTTTTCATTTTCTTTCCATTTATTTTTCAGGTGGAAAAGATTTATATGCTCATGTGCCCAATTAAAGTAAAATAAACATACCTCCAAGAGCGCTAGGTCGGAGGATGAGAGAATGAAAATAAAAATGAACTATGTGTTACTTGTGTGCATGGCACTCCTTGTCTCTTTTTCTGTTGTGGATTTTGAGGCAGAGGCAATAAACAAGGTGACAACGCTCCCCGCCACCAACATTACAGCCACGAGCGCCACGCTCAATGCGAGTGTTGAACCAGATGGGTGCGGAGGTATGGTGGAATTCACATATGTAGAAGCCGCCAACAGCTTTGTATTGATAGCTTATAAGAAGGTGCTTGCTGAAACCCTCAAACCCTATTCGACATCGAAAAAAACTGTGACCTATAATATCACAGGCTTGGTTGCAGATACAGAATACCAATATTACGCCATAGGAAAGACAGGTTGTGCCACTGATATAAGTACCGGGAGCAGAGTTACCTTCACGACTTTGAAAAAAACGATGACGGGTACCATTATCCCCTTGACCATTGCGCCGCCGAGCACGATGACGGGCTCCATCATCCCTATGACCTTCGCACCGCCGAGTACGACACCATCGCCTGGCGGGAGTTTTCCACCGCCGCCGACACCGGCTCCTCCTGGGTTGACTCCCCCACCACCCACGCCAGGGTCCCCTGGCGGAACGGTTCCTCCTCCCGTTCCGGGTGGAACGATTCCTCCCGCCCTACCTGGACCTCCCATGCAATGCCCGGGGCCTCAACCTCCCCCTCAACCCACGCAATTCCCTTCCCCTCCTTTGCTCCCTCCACAGTCCGGGCAACCGGAGCCCTTCATGCCTCAGGGACCACAGGTAGGGACACAATCCATGATGCTCTATATAAGCATGGGCATCATAGGACTCTTACTCATCATACTCATTGTCCTCATAGTGGTGATGATGAGCAAAAGAAAGAGACCACCCAAAATCTACTCGTCGAGATGAAACGCATTCTTTCATTTTTTCTTGTTCTCTCTTTTTTCAAACGTACTCCACAACTTCCTCAAGCGTCTTCCTTTTTCTCATCTGGGGGTCCTCTGCAGGATAGCCTACAGGGATTATGGCGACGGGGCGAAGATGATTTGGAAGGGCGAGCGATTTTGAAACCTCTTCCTCACTGAAAGCTCCCACCCAACATGTGCCCAGACCCATGGCATAGGCGGAGAGGAGCATGTTCTGGATTGCCGCGCCCGAAGTCTGGAGACAGTAGAGTGTCTTTCCACGGATGCCGTAGGGTGCAGTTGCGAAAGAGTCCGTACACACGACAATCGCAACAGGTGCATCTGATATGAAGGTCTGGTTGCCCGCTGCTCTCACTAGTTCGCGCCTCTTGTCATCGTGTTCCACAACGAAAAACTTCCATGGCTGGAGGTTACCCTCGCTGGGAGCGAGGATGGCGGATTCGAGAAGCCTTGTGATTTTCTCTTTCTCCACGGGTTTGTTCTTGTACGCTCGCACACTCCTCCTCCCTTGTATTGCATCGAAGATATCCATGTCCTCCCATGAGGTGCATTAATAAAAGTGTTTGCATAGAAAGCCTTATAAGGTGGCGGCTCATGCTCTCTTCTGTGATTCATTGGGCAGGATACGACCTACGTTCATAAAACGCATTGCCAGAGAAGTCAGGGCAAAGTATAACGACCAGTTCACGGGAGACTTCTATAAGAACAGGGAATTCCTTGTATCTGTGCTTGATATTAGCAATCAGAAACTCCTCAACAAAGTGGCGGGCTATGTGACCTGCCTCGTTACCAGAAAAGAGATTCTCTGAATATAATTCCTGTTTGGGGAATGTGATATGCTAAGATTTATAATTTGGTATTTTCTTGAGTAACCTATGAGGACGATTACTTTTAAGGATGGCATCGTGAGATTCATTGACCAGAGATTACTTCCTCAAAAACTCTCTTATATTGAATGCAGGAGTGGGAAGGAAGTGGAGAGGGCGATAAAAGCAATGGCAATCAGAGGCGCACCCGTACTTGGTGCAGCCGGTGCGTACACCATCGCCTTGGAAGCCTCGAGGGCACACACAAAGGAAGAACTCTTCTCACTCATTACCAATGCCGCGGAAATAAGACATGCCCGACCCACCGCAAAAAATCTTTCCTGGGCAATTGAGAGGATGAAAAGGATTGCAGAGAAAAACAAGGATAAATCAAAAGAGGAATTGAAGAAAATCATCGTTGGAGAAGCCAATATAATCGCAGAGGAAGACATAAGGATTAACACAAAGATTTCTCGGAATGGTGCACAATTGATAAAGGGAAAATCGGGAATTCTCACCCATTGCAACGCAGGGGGGTTCGCCTGCGTCGAGGTGGGGACGGCACTCGGTGTGATAGAGGAAGCCTTCAGACAAGGGAAGGTAGAGATGGTATATGCCACAGAGACACGTCCTCTGCTTCAGGGGGCTCGCCTCACCGCTTTTGAGCTGAAGGAAAAAAAGATTCCCGTCACTCTCATCGTGGACGATGCCTGCGGGTTCCTCATGCAGAAAAAGAAAGTAGGGTATGTCATCGTGGGGGCAGACAGGATTGCGAGAAACGGAGACACGGCCAATAAGATTGGAACGTACACCATCGCCTGCCTCGCACACATGCACAGGATTCCTTTCTATGTTGCCTCACCTCTCTCCACCTTCGACATGTCTGCAGAGTCGGCACGAGAAATCGTGGTGGAGGAGAGGGCGGCCTCGGAGATTCTGAATTGTGGAAAGAAGAGGGTTGCCCCCCATGTTTCATGCTGGAACCCCGCCTTCGACATTACGCCCGCCAGATACATAACTGCATTCATCACGGAGAAAGGCATCCTGAACCCACGAGAAATTGCACAAACCATTTAAGCAGAAACACGAAAAAGAGCCGTGTTCAAGGACGCGTCAATGGTGGGGCGGATGCTCGTCGGGTATGGTCTCAACAATCCCTTCAGCGGTAATATCTCCTGGAGGGCGCGAGAGGGATTCTGGATTACACGCACAGGCATCATGAAGGATAATTTGAAAAGGAAGGATTTCATACACTGCAAATCCCATGTACCTCCAAGAGCTTCCGTGGAGGCTTCTGTCCATGGGGCGATATATGAAAAAACGGATGCGGGTGCAGTCATCCATGCCCATCCACCTCATGCCATCGTACTCTCCCTTGATGCGGAAACGATAATCCCACACGATGTGGAGGGCACCCATTTCCTCCCAAAGACGCCCGTCCTTATCCTTTCTAATCCCATCGGGTCTGACGAATCTGCTCTAAAGGTTTCACAGACGCTTGTGGATTACCCCTGCGCGGTCATCCGCGGACATGGAATCTTTGCGAGGGGAGTTGATTTGAGGAAAGCCTTCATGTTCGTGTGCGTTCTTGAGAGCACATGCCGAATCATACTCCTGAGGAGATTGTATGAAAGCCGACTATGAGTTCTATAGGAGGGATGTCTTCAGGGGAGACGTTCGCCTCTCCCTCATCGACCTTTGTCCCGCCGAGTATCAACGCACCATGGTTTTCATCCATGGGTTCGGAGGCAACGCCACATTCTGGGAGCATCAGCTTGCGTTTTTCTGTGACCAGTGGCGGGTGGTCTCACTCGATCTCAGAGGCCATGGGGCATCGGACGCCCCGAACTCAGAGTACACCATAGATGAAATGGTGGGTGATGTCATTTTCGTGCTCAGGGAATTAGGCATAGAGAGGTGTACCCTGGTTGCCCATTCATTCGGGGGAGCCCTTGCCTCAGAGATTGTGGCGAGGTATCCAGACCTCGTCGACAGGCTCGTGCTTGTCGGTACTGTCGCAGACTTCAGGCTCAATGCCCTCCTCAGATTCGCCCTCACATTGCCGCCTGCCCTCGCAGAACCCATTCGAGCTCGATTCCCGCGCCAGCTCTCTGCTCCCGCCCACGTGCTCAAGAAGATGTACCACCACAGTATGGAAAAGTGGCAGGGAAAAAGGGTTCTCTCAAAGGTGCAGACCCCATCGCTCGTCATTTATGGGCACAGGGACATGGTTTTCCCACAGTACTCTTATGAGGCCGTGGCGCGCCTCATGCCCAACGCATCCTCGGTCATCATCCCCGTGTCTGCGCATATGGTGATGCTTGAAAGGCCGGATGCAGTCAATCGTGCAATCGCAAGGTTCCTTGAGACCTCCGTATCGTGGAGAGAGACAAAACAGAAAAGAGAAGAGGAGAAGCCGTGGTTCAGACACTACGAGAAAGGGGTCTCTCGCTCGGTGAGCCTGCCGCACCGCCCGCTCCACTCATTCCTCGAACACTCCTCCCACAGATTCCCCAATAATACTGCCCTCATCTTCTATGGCAGGAAAACGAGCTACGCCCGACTCGAAGAGAAGGCGACACGGATTGCCAACGCCCTTCTCGAAATTGGGTTGGAAAAAGGAACAAGGGTGTTTCTGCTCCTGCCAACCTGCCCCCAGTTTGTCATGTGCTACTACGGCATACTGAAGGCGGGATGTGTCGCCGTATGCTCCAACCCCATCTTCTCCTCAGAGGAGGTGGTGCGCCAGGTACACGATTCAGGTGCACGGGTGATGATTACCCTCGCCAGATTCGAGTCGCTGGCATCCGAGGTGGCCTCGAAGACGAAGCTTCAGGCTGTTATACTCACACGGATGAGGGACTACCTTCCTCTGCGCATGCGGCTGGTGCACAGGGAAGCCACCCCCATAAAGAACGCCACCATGCTCGAACATCTCCTCTCACAGGCGTCTCCCCACAACCCCCGCATAGAGGTCAATCCAGGAGACCTCGCCCTCATTCAGTATACGGGAGGGACCACAGACGTCCCCAAAGGTTCCATGCTCTCCCACAGAAATCTCGTCGCCAACACCATACAGATACGCCACTGGATAACAGACGGACGTGACGGCAAGGAAACATTCCTCTCGGTCCTCCCCTTCTCCCACGTGTACGGCATGACCTCATGCATGAATCTCGCCGTGACCATGGCGGGAACGATGGTGCTCCTGCCCACCTTCAACACTCAAGAGGTTCTGTCTTCGATAAAGAAATACCATCCCACCCTTTTCCCTGGCATTCCGACCATGTACATCGCCATTAACAACTTCCTGCACGTCAGGCGGTTCGGCATCTCCTCAATACGTGCGTGTGTGAGCGGCGCAGCTCCTCTCCCAGTTGAGGTGCAGGAGTCGTTCGAGAAACTGACTAAGGGAAAAATCGTTGAAGGGTATGGACTGACGGAGGCGTCTCCCGTCACACATGTCAATCCCCTCTATGGGATGCGCAAGGCAGGCTCCATTGGAGTGCCCCTCCCAGGGACTGACGCAAGAATCGTCGATATGACAACAGGGGAGAGCCTTCCTTTCGGGAAGGAAGGCGAACTCTGCGTACGGGGACCACAGGTGATGGCAGGGTACTGGAATGCTCCGGATGAAACTGCGAGGGTGCTTGTCGACGGGTGGCTCCACACAGGGGACATTGCGACGATGGATGAGGACGGCTACTTTTACATAATAGACAGGAAGAAAGATATGATTCTTGCGGGAGATTACAACGTGTTCCCCAGGGATGTTGAAGAAATCCTGTATGAGCATCCTAAAATTCTGGAGGCTGCGGTGGCAGGCATTCCACCCGAGCAGAAGAAACAGATGATAAAAGCATTCGTCGTACTGAAAAAAGGAGAGAAGGCGACGGATGAGGAAATCATACAGTTCTGTAAAGACAGGCTCTCAGAACATAAGGTCCCGCAACAGATAGAGTTCAAGGACGCATTGCCAAAGACCTTTGTGGGAAAGGTGCTGAGGCGCCTGCTTACCGAAGAGAAATGAGGAAAGTCTTCTAAAGGAGTGGATTTGTGAGTCATCTATGGTTTCCGGAATAGTGAGGGTGTCTTTTCCGCCTGGATTGTAGGGTTCGCAACAATCATCCTCGCACTCAAGAATCCTGTTGGTTCAGAGGAATCAGCAGCAAGGATCTTAGAGACAATCGACGCTCACCCATGCGTTCTCTTGCATGGTCATGGCATTTTTACCAAGGGAAAAAACCTTGAGGATGCATTCAGAATCGTGTGTGTCGCCGAGAACGTCTGCCTGATTGTTTACCTGATAGCTCTTCTGGGTGGAGGTGAAAAATATATTCATAATTACAATGCCCTCTGAGGTGAGTCGTTTCCTGGAAAAGGGTGGTCAGTATACAGAAGGACTTCGATTGTAATTTTCCTTAATGCCCTGAAGCGTTGTCGTGATGCATACACGGATCATGGCATTTCGATTGAGAGGTGGGTCTCTCAATAACTCATGCCATCACACAGGAATGAATTATTTGAAAAGTTGTCTTCCTTTCTGCCCTCTCAATACAGATGCTACTCTGGAAAAACATGGGGAGAGCCATGAAAAGTAATGGGAAAACCTTTTAA
>Ga0315268_10002374_pt1 | contig 21253 bp, 16 predicted proteins | sample C1_top_MG_FD_204535 | JGI IMG/M metagenome (GOLD analysis project Ga0315268, IMG submission 204535) | Sediment microbial communities from Yellowstone Lake, YNP, Wyoming, USA - C1_top | ecosystem: Environmental > Aquatic > Freshwater > Lake > Sediment | place: USA: Wyoming | collected 2017-08-01 | reverse complement strand
GGAAAGGGGCTCGCAGAGCACCGCCTGCTCCAGGGACAGCCGGCCCTTGGTGGGATAGAGGCAGTCTTCGGGCATGAGGATGAACTCGCTGAGGCAACCGCGCGCCTCGCCCGGACAACCCAGGAACCTGAGCCGACGGCAGGTGTTGTGGCGTCCCCGGCGGCATTGGTCGCAGCGGCCACAGGAGATGGCCGGGTCAACCGCCACTTCATCGCCGGGCTGCACGCGCTTCACTCCCCGGCCAATCTCCGCCACCGTGCCCGCGCACTCGTGCCCCAGCACAAACGGAAACTGGACCACGCGCGTCCCGATCCTGCCGGTCTGGTAGTAATGGATGTCGGAGCCGCAAACGCCGACCTTGGCCACCTTGAGCAACACGTCGCTTTCGCCCGCGAGTGCTGGCATGGGAAGCTCAACGACCTCCATCTTTTTGAGTCCGGTCAACGCGACGGCTTTCATGCTGCGTCAGTGGATGATGGTTGATAGTTGATAGTTGATGGGTGAGGCAATGGCGATGCGTGAAACGTGAAACGTGAACCCACCAGCCACGCTCAGCCCGCTTTTTCACGCATCGTCTTTCACGCCTCACGTTTCACGTTTCACCTTCGTCAAATTTCCGCTTCAGTTTCGCCAGCGCCCGAGGTTAGATTCGCCCCACCGTTATGGGCCACACCCATCCATTGACTACGACGACGTTCGATCTGCCCGGTTACCGAGCGATCCGCTCGCTTGGCGTGGTGCGCGGCATCATTGTGCGCTCGCGCTCCATTGTGGGCAACATCGGGGCCAACATCCAGAGCATTTTCGGCGGCAACATCACCCTCTACACCAACCTGTGCGAGCGCGCGCGTCAGGACGCCTTTAACTTGATGCTCGCGCACGCGGGCGAACTGGGCGCCAACGCGGTTCTGGGCGTGCGCTATGACGCGACCGAGATCGCCCACGGCATCACCGAAGTGCTCTGCTATGGCACGGCGGTCGTCGTTGAGCCGTTGCCGGCGAAACAAGCGTGAAACGTGAAACGTGAACAAGGTCCCTTGCGTTGGAGCGTTTTTCACGTTTCACGGATCACGGGCGCGGCGCGAGCGGCTGCACCAGGTTCCATTCTTCCACCAGCTCAGGGGGCAGGCCAGCCAGGAACTGCGACGGCTTCTGCAAGACTTCGGCGCCACTGGCCCGGGTGACGCGCAGCAGCGGGTAGCATAGGTAAAGCTCGGTTTTCGCGCGGGTGATCGCCACGTAGAAGAGCCGCCGCTCCTCTTCCAGGCTCTCCTCGTTTTCCACCGAGCGATGGGACGGGAACATCCCCTCGCAGAGCATGATGACGAAGACCACCGGAAATTCGAGACCCTTGGCCTGATGCACGGTGGACAGGCGCAGCCGCTCGCTGTCAGCCGGCGCCCCATAGTCGCCTTCGGCTTCCAGGCTGGTGAGCAAGGCCAGTTGGGTAAGGAATTCCTCCAGGCTGGCGAACTGCTGGCTAAAAATCGCCAGTTGTTCGACGTCTTCCAGCCGGGAACGGTAGTTGGTGTAGTTGGCCTGGAGGTATTCCTCGTATTGCGCCTGGAGCACAAGCTCGATGAGTTCCGCCGGGTGGCTGCGGAGCGGTTCAGCCTCGAGCTGCGCAAAGGTGGCAACGAATTGCGCCCATGCGGCGGCGGTCTTCTTCGGGACCGCGCCCGCCAAGGCTGCCAGAGCGGGGGCCAACGGGGCGCGGGGCATGGGGCGCGGCGCGGCGCTGGCAGCCTCGGGTAATTGGGCGGCCGCCCCCTCACCCTGGCCCTCTCCCCCGATGGGGGAGAGGGTGCTGCGAGCAGCCTCAGGCAGCGCGGGGCTTGGCGCGGTGCCGTTTTGCGCGCCGCGCGCGGCGCAGAACCGGCCCCAGAGCTTGCTGGCGCCCTTGTCCCCGATACCGGGGAGCATTTTGACCAGGCGCTTGAAGGCCAACTCGTCGCGCGGGTTGCAGAGCAGCTTCAAATACGCCGCCACGTCTTTGATGTGGGCCTGCTCGAAGAAGCGGATGCCGCTGGTGATGGCGAACGGAATGTTGCGCCGAGTCAACTCAAGCTGCAATTCCAGTGCGTGGAAGTGGGAGCGGTAAAGCACGGCCATCTCGTCCAGGCTCGCGCCCTCCTCGCGCAACTCCAAGGCCCGCTGCGCGACAAACGCCGCCTGCACGCTCGCGTCGCCGCACACCACCAGCCCCGGTTTGGGCCCGGCCCGACGGACGGGCGTGAGCACCTTGGCGTATTGGTGAAGGTTGGGCGCGATGGCGGCGTTGGCCAGGTTGAGGATTTCAGGCGTGCTCCGGTAGTTGGTTTCGATCTTGTAGAGTTGCGTGCCCTGATGGCGCTCGCTGAACTTGAGGATGTTGCGGAAGTTCGCCCCGCGCCAGGAGTAGATGCTCTGCGAATCGTCGCCCACCGCCACGATGTTGTGGTGGCGCGCGGCCAGCAGGTCAATCAAGTCGCTCTGGATTTGGTTGGTGTCCTGGTATTCGTCCACGAGGATGAATTGAAAGCGGCGCTGGTAGTGCTCGCGGAGGTCAGGGTGCTCTTCGAGCAACCGCAGCCACAGGGCCAGCAGGTCATCGAAATCCACCACGCCGGTGGCGCGCTTGCGCGCCGTGTAACTCTGCCGCAAGCCCTCGATCTGCGGGGCCAGGGGCTGCAAATGCTTGAACTGCCGCGCCAGGAGGGCGGCAATGGACTGGCGCGTGTTGACTGCCAGTGAGAGCACCTCGGCCAGCACGTCGGCCTTGGGAAAAAGCGTGGCCTGCAAGTCAATCCCCGACTCGCCCAGGCAGGCGCTCAACAAATCGGTCGCGTCCTCGCGGTCGAGGATGGTGAAATCGCGCTGGAGCCCCAGGCGGTCGGCGTGGCGGCGGAGGATGCGGTTGCCGATGGCGTGGAAGGTGCCGCCCCAGAGCGGCGCGAGGTCGTTGGCAATCAAGTCGGCCACGCGCCGCATCATTTCGCGGGCGGCCTTGTTGGTAAAGGTCAGCAGCAGGATGCCCTCCGGCGGCACGCCGTGCTCCAGCAGATAAGCCACCCGGTAGGTTAGCGTGCGCGTCTTGCCCGCCCCCGCGCCCGCAATGACCAGGGCTGGCCCCGGCGGGGCCATCACCGCGGCCAGTTGCTGGGGGTTTAGCTCCCGGGCGTAGTCAATCTGCAGATTGAGCGGCGCTCGGAACGGTTGCAGCTCGTAATCCCGCGACACGCCCCGAATTCAAGGCGCAAACCGGGCGGGGCAAAAGGAAATTGTGCGAGGTCAACTTCCCCTGAAGCACACTAAAGCGCGCAGAGCCAGCGGGTTATTGAGGCGATTTGGTCGTCCTCAGTAAGATTGGCAGCGTTGTCCAAATGGCCTGCCTGTAACATCGCCCAGATTTCGGAGGCCATTTTGGGCTCGATTGCGGCGCCAATGAAGAAGGTCTTGGGGGTGTGACTATGCTTGGCGAAAGCGGTCTGGATACGATCCAGCGCGGTTCGTGCGGTTTTCCAATGTTCGTCCGCTCCAGCGGGGTCAATTCCGCCCTTGAGTTCCCCAAGTGCGATATAGGCCGACGCAACACAGTGCGTTGCTTTGTTGAGAGCCTCGGGTCCAACATTGAAAAGGCAGATGTCCACGTTGTTGCGGAACAACGGAACGGTGAGGTTGTAAGCGAGCGTCCTGGGTTGTCCCGCCACTTCCCAACTGAGCCCGCGCGCGTGCAGCTCGATGCCAGCCTCGTCTTCCGGCATCGCTGCTCATTCGGTTGCCTCGGAATGCAGCCAGCGGTAGGGCTGCCCAGCCAGCTTCAAGTGCGCGATGATGGAACGAGTCAGCTTGCATTGGGCCATAAAGCCGCCCACGTTCCGCATGGATCCACCCAAAGTGTCGCCGCGCGTCAGGAGAAACCGAAAGACCAGTTCTTCTACGAAGTTGGCTCCGGCTGGCTCCAGGAAATCCCGAATGAGTCCAAGAATCGCTTTCCGCCTGTCAGCATCTTGTAGGTGGTTCGCGGCCTTGTCGGACACACCAGCCGCGGCCAGCAATCCCGTCTGTATCGCCTCTATCTTCATCAGGTCGGCAGGCAGCTTGGCTTGTGACGCTGCGGCCTTTAGAGCCCGCGCCTGAGCCACGAACGGTGTGGCGCGTCGGTTCTTCTCCAAGGCCAGCGCTACGAATCCGGCGCGAACGGCTTCGTACGTTGTTTCGAGGTCCTTGCTGGATGTGAGATGTTGCTGATAAGGCTTCTTCATGTCTAGCGCTTGCGCCAGATGTAAACACATTTGCGCAATGGGTCGCGCCCATGCGCCCGCATCTGCTGGCTGCTGTTTCCCTTGCCATTTGGAAGCACGAGAATGTTCTCGACGTCAAAGCCAAGCTCACAAGCCAATTCTGACAGGATGATGTCCACACAGATGCTCGCGCCGGCATAGCGGACGTTGTCGTTCACCATGATGAGCGGCGCGCGGCGTTTGAGCACTCTGGCGCACTCGGCGATGACACAAGCCATTTCGTAGAAATAACCCCGCACCATGCGCGGAATGCCGTTGTTGTTGAGCAAATCCAGTTCCCGCTGGCTGTCCAGGTAGCCTAGAATCTTCTGCAGGAGTGGTTGCCCGTCCGCCGCACTCACCGCGGGTTGCCAGGCAGGGTTCATGCCAAGGAGGTCTTTAGCACGGTTCTCAACGGTGCAACTGAGCATCGCCTGCCGGAGCTTCACCAATCCGGCCTCGTCCATGCCCAGCAAGGCGAGTTCCAGCGCATAAGTCCGCGTGTAGTCATACCGATTGCAGTACGGCGGCGAGGTCAGAATGCAGTCGTAGCTGTCAGCAGGCAGTTTTGGCAGCAGTTCCAGGCAGGAACCGGCGTGCAACTGGATGTCCGCGCGAGTGCGGGTCTGCGCGAAAAGGTCGTCAGGCGAATCGGCGGCACGAAGGTCCATGACAATTTCCTCAAGCTTGCCTCCAATTGCCTTCTCGAAACCAAGAATCTGCCCTTTATCGAAGATCTTGTTGCCCTGCCTTCTGCCAGAACGGTAGTCCCATCGCAGATACTGTCCGTCCTTCCGAGTGTAGCTGATCGCCTCCAGCACACACAGGAGCGCAAAAAACAGGATGGCGCGAAGCCGTTCATTTTCGCCGTTGAGAGACGCCAGGTATTTGCCCATTGCCGCGAAGGTCTCTGGCGGGTATGCGCCCTTGGTGATGCGGAGTTCGTTGATCGAGTGGGACGCGCTGCCTTTCTTCCACGGCGCCTCTTTGGCCCACTTCGCGACAGCGTCAATGTCAGAGGGCCGAAGGTCCCAGTCGATGAGTTGTTTGGTGAAGATGACTCGTTGGCCAATGGGTAAGAGTTCGATACCCTCAGCCCGCATTCCGAGCGCGCCCGCCGCGAACAGGCTGGTGCCGATGCCTGCAAAAGGGTCGAGCAGCACGCCGCCGGAGACTCGATACTTGTTGAGCAGGCATTCGACCAGGCCCGCGGAGAAAGCTTCCTTGTATTTGAACCAGCGGTAAACGGCCCGGCCCGTGTTGGCCTGGAAGCTCACCAGCGAACGGCTGAGCGAAGGTTGCAGGGAGAGCTTGTCCTTGTAGCGCCGCTCGAATTCACCGTTCAGGACATATATTTCCTCCAGAACGCGCGGGTCAGCCACAGGCTCAGTGGCTGTTCCCTCCGCCGGTTCGCCTTCCGGTGTCGCAGCGGGCTCGGTTCCCAAAGCTGCCAATTCCGGCTCAATACGGCTCATCGCCTGCAAGACGAGCTTACACCACGACCGTCCCGGTTGGGAAGCTATTTTCCAGCCGTTCCGAATTACCCACTTGGCCGGCTTGGTTGATGCGACGCCGCGAAAAAGGCGAGACGCGCACTTTCAACTTGTCCGAATTGCTGAGTGACGCGAAGGTTGGCCGCGTGAGTCGGCTGAAGATCACACCGGAGGTGATTCGCAGTTGGAAAGGCCAGCGGCGCATTGGCATACATACGTCGGAATGAAGGGAATGGCGGAGCAGGGCAAACGCGGCTTGTGGCAAAGCCGGGGCGGTGCTATCTTTTTGGCGCGGGAATCAGGCGTGCGTGTTTATGAATCCGGCCATGGGTTTCGACAAATGCCTGGCGTTTATCAACTGCCAGATGCAGCCTCCCGAGCGCCCGCCCGGCCCGAAACCCGCCCGCCCACCGAAATTGGCGGTGACCCTCTCGCGGCAGACCGGTTCGGGGGCGCTACTGGTGGCCGAGCGGCTGGCCGAGCTGCTCCAAGCGCGCGCCCCGGCTCAAGGCTGCGCTTGGACGGTGTTCGACCGCAACCTCGTCGAGAAGGTCCTCGAAGACCACCGACTGCCCAAGCAACTGGCCCAGTTCATGCCCGAAGACCGCGTCCCCCAGTTTGCCGACATGATGCAGGAACTGCTGGGGCTGCACCCGCCCTCGTGGACCCTGGTGTCGCAAACCACCGAGACCATCCTCAGGCTGGCCGAGTTGGGCAACGTGATCCTGGTGGGCCGCGGCGCCCATGTCATCACCAGCAAGCTCAGCCACGTCTTTCATGCGCGGCTGACCGGCTCGCTGGAAAAACGCGCCGAGCGGGTCCAAGCGCACCTTCACCTGGACCGCGCAGCGGCGCTGGCTTTCATCGAAAAAGAAGACCGCGGCCGCGAACGCTACCTGCGCGTCCATTTCCAGGCCGACATCAACGACCCGCTGCTCTACCACCTGATCGTCAACACCGACCGCATGACGTGTGACGACGCTGCGCGGTTGATCGCCGAGGCCGCCCTGCGGCATCGGGAGCGAGTCGAGTGAGGCTTGGCGCGGCCGTGGCAGTGGGGGACCGGGACCCCGCTCACAATGGGACGTAGAGCACTTGTCCCTCAAGGTCGTGAGGCTCTGCGCAAACGGCCAGAAACAGAATGTCCTCGATGAGTTGCAGGGGCGTGGCCTTGCGGCTGGCAACGACCAGTCCTGGCATCTCCAAGCCCGCGGGGACACGGTCGTATGCGTTACTGGTCATCGTGTTCGCGTCGTGCGTCAGAACCACACGGCGCTCTTTTGCTGCCCAGTCCAGTACACTGGGGTCGGGCTCCCCAGAAAGGCCCCTGTCTTGGATGCGCACAAGATCAAGACTTGGCTCCCGGCGCAACAATCCGCGCAGGATGTTGTTGTTGAAGCCCTCGTCGGCAGCCAGGCGGAGCATTTTTCAACAACCGTGGTTTACCGGTGGGGGACCTCAGCGCTGCCGCGCAATGGCTCTCACGCCGAGGCGGGCGCCAAGGTCCGGCTCCGCCGGGCCAAGAGCCGCTTGCGCAAGTTCGGAATGTCAAGTTCGCGCTCCAGCTTATGTCTAAGTGCGGTGGCGTCCGCCTCCCTCTTGGCCAAGTGAGCATCCACTTCGGGCTTGTGCCGCAGGTAGTAGCCGATGACGGCGTAAACGTCGGCCAGCGCGAGCGCAGGATACTGCTGGAGGATCTCTTCGGCAGTAGCGCCTTGGTTGAAAGCAGCTATCACCGTGTCCAGAGTTACGCGCGTTGCGCCGACACGCCACGCGCCGTCTTGGCCGCCAACCAATGGCGGCGGTTCAGGAATCACCGTTGACTTCATAAGTTGCGCCTGCGAAGAGACGTACAATGCTTCTGCCATTCTCAGCGCGCCAATTCACACCAGGACGCTCCGTACAACAAGCCGCCAGCGCCGTCAATCCAGCATCTTGCCGGGGTTCAGGATGCCGTTGGGGTCCAAGACGCGGCGCAATTCGCGCATCACCCGCAGCGAGCCGTCGTCGGTGAGCCGGCGCAGAAAGCTCTTCTTGGCAACCCCAATGCCGTGCTCGCCAGTAATCGTGCCGCCCAGGCGCACGGCCTCGGCGAAGATTTCTTTGGAGGCCTCCTCGACGCGCTGCATCTCTGGCTGGTTGCGCTCGTCGGTGAGGAAGGTCGGATGCAGGTTGCCGTCGCCCATGTGGCCAAAGGTGCCGATGCGCAGTTGGTATTTCTTGGCCGTGGCCTGGATGAAGCGGATCATCGCGGCCAACTCGCTGCGCGGCACGGTGGCGTCCTCCAGAATGGTCGTGGGCGACACGCGGGCGAGGGCTGAAAACGCCGACCGGCGCGCGGCGGCCAGATTGGCGGCCTCCGTTTCGTCCTTGGCCACGAGCACCTGGCGGCATTGGTTTTGGCGGGCGATGCGCTCCATTTGGGCCGCTTCCTCGGCCACTACCGCGGGGTGGCCATCGGTCTCCATCAGCAGCAGCGCCTCGCAATCCAAGGGCAGCCCGATCTTGGCATAATCCTCCACGCAACGGATCGTGGTCCGGTCCAGGAACTCCAGCGTGCAAGGGATGATCTGGGCGGCGATGATGTCTGAGACCGTCTGGGCCGCCTGGTCCATTTGGGCAAAGGTGGCGACCAGCGTTTGGCTGGCCTGGGGCTTGGGCACCAGCCGCAGCAGCACCTCGGTGATCACTCCCAGCGTCCCCTCCGAGCCGATGAACAGGTCCTTGAGCGAATAGCCGGCGACGTCCTTGACGCATTTGTTGCCCGTCCAGAGCGTCGCCCCGGAAGGCAGCACCACGCGCAGACCCATCACGTAGTTGCGCGTCACGCCGTATTTGAGGCCGCGCAAGCCCCCGGAGTTCTCCGCCACGTTGCCGCCAATGGTGGAGATTTTCATCGAGCCGGGGTCCGGCGGATAAAACAGCCCGGCGGCGTTGGCGGCATCGAACACCGCCTGGGTCGTGGCGCCGGCCTCGACCAGGAGGGTAAGGTTGCCGCGGTCCAGCTCCAGCACCTGGTCCATCTTCACCAGGCAGAGCACGACGCAATCAGGGCAGGGCAGGCTGCCGCCGCTCAGGCCGGTGCCCGAACCGCGGGTCACGATGGGGGTGCGCGTCGCGTTGGCGAGCTTCAGCGCCGCCGCCACCTGTTCGGTGGTGCGCGGGAACACCACGCCACCGGGCATCTCTCGCAACGCCGCCGTGCCGTCGAAAGAGTAGGGAATGAGGTCTTCGACTGCGGTAAGCACGTTTTCCGGCCCAAGCAACTCTCGCAGGCCGGCCAGGACATTTGCGGCCAACGCCATAATATGTAAACCGGCACCGACAATGCGCCCTGGTGCCTCGGGGGTCAAGCCGGGACAAAGGCAGGCACACGCGGGGCGTGACAACTGCGGACGGTGAAGCGGCATGAATGCCGCGCTCCGCTCCCGCAAACACGCTTGCCTTTCAAGCGCGGGGCGGCCACACTTGCGGCATGGATGCGACGGACCAGCCAGTTGCTTTGACTGCCGCGCAGGCGCAAATGCTCAACCAACAGCTTGCCACCATGCGGCACGAGATCAACAACCACCTTTCCCTCATCGTCGCCGCGGCTGAGATCATGCGGCACAAGCCGGAGCTGACCACGAAAATGCTGCACACTTTCGTCGAGCAGCCGGCCAAGATCACCGCATTGGTGCAGGAGTTCTCGGGCCACTTCGAGCGCGCCCTCGGCCTCAGGCGGCGGGAACCGCCGGACCTCAGCCAGTCAGGCTGAGGGGCAAAGGTGTGCCCCGCTTCAGAGCACGCTACTGGCGTCTCCAGGGGCGCCAGAGGATCAGACCCGCGGCAGCGATGGCCAGCAGCGCCATCGCCCCTAGCGTCCAAGCCAGGCGACTGAACGCGAAACCGCTTTCCGCCAGCGCGGGGCTCAGGGAGGTCTTCCGGCTGCTCTTGCCAAGGGAGGAAGCGTTGGTGGTGGGGCCGGTGGAAAGCGTCTGGCTAGGCGAGGGGACGCCCAGAGCCGGCGAGGCGACTTCCTTGTCGCCTGCGCGGTCGGCGCTGGCGGCCATCTGCCGCCTCAAAATGCCTTCGGCCTCCAGCTTGACCAGCGGGTCTTCGGGGTCGAAGCCCAGCGACTTGGTGGCCTGGGCATGGAGTGCTTCGTCCCATTTGCCGGGCAAGCGCGTGCCGCGCGTCCAGGTGATGTCCATGCCGCACTCGCAGTCGGCGCCAACCACCGCGAGGATGCCGGTGAGATTGGCCGCGCTGATCTCGGGGCCGCGCATCAAAGGCCCAATCCAGCGCGCCTTGCCATAAATGACCGCGGCGCGCGGGGAGTTGGCCGGCTCAGTGTTCAACCCCAGGCTCCAGAGCAGCACTTTTTCCGGCGCGTAAAGTTCAGGGGCCAGGCTGACCATGACGGGCGGACGGATAATCGTCTTGGGCAGGTTTCTCATGTCGGCAGTGATGTCGGCAATCGCCTGGCTGACGACGCTCCTTGCCTGCTGGTTGGCCTGGGCCTCAGTGCCTTCGATCAAGAGCACCACGCCGAACGCCTGGGCGGCCTGCTGGCTGATTTCGGCGCGTTTGGGCGAGGACACGATTTCTTTGAGCGCCGCCGTGAGGCTTGCCGTAAAGGACGCCCCGGCTTCCGGAATCGGCACGGGCAACACCTGTCCATCGGGGGAAACCAACAGCAGCGCTGGAAACGCAGCCAGCGATGATTTCGCCACGTGCTGCATCGCGGCGTGGTCTTTCTGGCGGTCAATGTTTACCGCCTCAAAGCGGACGTTCGTCTCCGGAAAGGCTTCCCGCGCCGCCTGCGTGAGTTGGCTCAGGAGGTCCGGCGGCGTGTCCTGCCGGACAAAGCCGTAGAGAGTGTAGAAGTCGTTCGTGCCCTCAATGAAGCCCAGGTCGCGAACGTTGTAGCGGCAGGCGTGAGCCGGCAGAAGCGGGAGGCAGATCAGCAGGCAAAGGGCGAGCAGCCTGTGGATGTTGTGGCACATCGCGTATCAGGAGGCAGGAGGCAGGAGGCAGAGGGGCAGAGGCGCAGAGGGGAGGAGGGGAGAATATCACGCATCCAGCATCCAGTATCCAGCATCCAGCATCACTTTTCACACATCACGTTTCACGCCTCACGTTTCACTTCATCGCCATCAGGTCGCTCCGGCCAAAGCAGAGCACCTGGCCCCCTTCAAGGGCGGCGAGCACCCGGCCGTCCCGGTCCACCGCCAGGCCCCAGGGCACGACTGGCGCGGGGAGCGATTGTTGCCAGAGCACGCGGCCATCCTTGAGGTCCAAAGCGACCAATTCAGAGGCGTTGGCGAGCACCGCGGCGTTGCGGCCCACCGCCAGCGCCAGGCTTTCCTTGCAGTCGCGCTCCCACAAAGGAGCAAGTCCGGCAATGGCGGGTTTGCCCCAGGCGCCATACAGGCGCTCATCCCGGCTCTCCACAATGCGCGCGTAGCACGACAATTTGTTGTTGTTCACCCAGGTCAGGTCGCGGTCACTGAGGGAAGCAACCAAGGTCTTGTTGAACACGGAGCTGTCGTACACGGGATATTTCGGGTGCGCGTAGAACGGTTTGCCGGCCACGCGCACCGTCCCGGCGATCTGGTAGAGGTCGCACCCGCGAGGGCTTTCGGAGGCCGGCACGTTGTTGTTCACCCGGCGATGCACCTGCGCGAAAGTATTCAGGCATTGGCCGTCCTTGGCGTCGTAGATGGCGGGTGAAACGACGTTGCCGCCGGCGAGATAAAGCTTGCCGTCGCAAAACATCAAGTGGCCCTGCACGCTCACGCCCGTGCGGGCTTCGGGATTCAAGTGGCCCGAAGAGTTATTCTGCCACTTGAGTTTGCCCGTGGCGGCGTCGAGCGCATAGACGTGCGTGCCGTCATAATTCACGATGCCAGCCGCCACGTAAGCCACGCCGTCTGCCACCAACACGCCGCTGGCTGCCGGCCAAGTGGAATGCAGGGCGCCATAGACCGGAATCCACCTCTCGGCGGGCGCGGCGCGGAACCGCCACAGCAAACGTCCATCGCGCGCCGCGAAGGCATAGACCCAGCCGTCGCCGGAGCCGACGAAGGCGCGGCCTTGCCAGATGGTTGGCGGGTAACGCACCGCGCCGCCAGTGTAGGCCCGCCAGCGCGGCTTGCCAGTGCCGGCGTCCAGCGCCCGCACCACACCATCCGAGCCGCTCAAGAATACCAGTCCGCCCGCGGCGGTCGGGGCGGTGGGCGTGTACGCCGCCGGGGGGGCGGAGCGCCACACTTGCCGCGCCTTTTCGGGCAGAGCCGCCTCGGTGGTCACAGTGCCGATGTTGTTGGCCCGGAAGGTGGGCCAGTCGGCGGGAGACTCCGCCAAGAGGGGCACCTTGGCGCTGCTCTTGCCCAACTCCAACCGCTCGCCCTCGACAGCCGGCTGGGCGAAGTCGAATTTCCCGGCCGGGCCCAGGCAGGTGATGCCATAGAGAGTGAGGTTGCAATCGCACACCGATGGCCACCAGTAGAGCAGGCCGTTGGCGATGGTCACGCCGTCCTGGCACTGGGCGCGCATGGGCGAGACCAGTCCCGGCTCGTTGCTGGCGGCGTCCAGGCGCGTGGAACCGCCGTTGGCCCGGCAGAAAACGGCGTCAATCGCGCCCGTGGGGCGCGTGCAGGCGCGGCGCCCCAGTTTGATCTCGGCCAGCACCTGGCCCGTGATCGGGTCAAACTTGCGGCTCAGTTCGCTGTCAATCTGGCCGCTCAGCGCGTAGAGGCCGTCAGCGTGCAAGACCAACTGGTAATTCCCGTAAGGATGCTGCCAAAGGATGCGGCCATCGTCGGCGTCCACGGCCAGCAGTTGCCCGATGGGCGGGCCGGCGAAGTAAAGGGCCATGTCGCTGCACCTGAGGTAGGCGGTGGTGCGCCAGTTGGTGCGCCAGTCCTGCCGGTTCAAGTACGGGCCGATGGCCTCGAAAAGCGCCGGCGCGTTGTCCTTGGTTTTGCGCCACAACTCGCGGCCCGAGCGGGCGTCAATGCAGCTCAGGTAGGCGCCGTGCCGGAAGGCATAGATGCATTTTCTGTTCATGCACAAGCCGCGGCTGTCAATGGGCTCAGTTTCCATGTGAACCCAGAGGGCTTTCTTGGTCTTGAGGTCAATCGCCACCAACGATCGCCCATAGCCCCAAGTGTGCTCCGGGCGATTGAAGCCCGGCGAGAGCGGGTCCCAGGGCCAGCCGTGGTTGGTGAGCCGATAGCGCAGGACGGGGTCGCGCTCCTCCTGCTCGCCAATCAGCGCGTAGAGGACGCCGTTTTCCAAGGCCATCCACTTCCAGAACGTCCCCCCGACGGCGGTCGCCGGCGGCGCGATTTCGCCCTGCAAGGCGCCCGTGGCCGCGTCGAAGAGCTTGCACGACTTGTCGTCGGCAAAGTAGAGCGTGGTGGGCGTGGCGATCATCGTGTTGCGGTGCACCATCAGGGCGGGGGCGGTCTCACGCCGCCAGAGCAAGGTGCCGTTGTAGCCATTGAACGCCGCCAGCGTGTTGAGCCAGGGCTCCTCGCGCGTCTTGAACGCGATGTGCCCAAAGGCCTTAAACACGCGCCCCGCCGAGGCGACGGCCAGTTGCGGCAACGGCGCATAGCGCGGGTCGGCCAGGAACTGGGTCAGGTACGGCGCCCTGGCCACTTGGTCGCGCGACTGCGGGTTGTTGTCCGGCCCATGATAGGGGTGGCTCCAATCGTCCACGCCCGGTGGGAACGGCTTGGTCAGTTCCTTCTCTCCCAGGAGCGCCTTGCCTTCTGGGCGCAAGACGCGCAGGGCCTCGGCTTCGGGCATCTTCGCCGCGTCGCCGGCGGCAATCAGCGCGTCGGCTACATTGTCGGCCAAGTGCAGCCGCGCCAATGGGCCTTTGTCCACGAAGATGCGCGAGCCGTAGAAGCCGGCCGCATCGGCGGCGCGCCGGGCGGCCTCGACCTCGGCGTCCTGGGCCAGTTGCACATAGACAAGCAACTCGCTGGCGCGGGCCAACCGGAGCGCCACCTCGCACTTGGCGTCGCCGGGCACGGCGCAGATGCCGCGCGTCACCCCGACGCGCTGCACCAGCGGTTCAGCGGACTTGCTCGCCGGGGCGGCGGCGGCGACGGCGTCCGCTTCCGCCGCTACTGCGCAAAAACCGCTTGCGTTCCAAGGCCGGGGACAACTGCCGGCAGCCAATGCCAAAGCCGTCGCAACCATCAGCGTTGAAAGGGGGGGTCCAGTTCCGTTGGTCGTCTTCATAATCTGTGGCCTTTCCGGGCCGGCTGGCGGCGCGTATTGCCGCCTCTCTGGCGCCAGCCTTTGCTGGCGAACGGCCCTCAGCATAGCGCGGACCGGCGGCTGGGCACAAGCGGGAAACGCGGGGCGTGCAACGTGAAACGTGATGCGTGATACCGGATGCTGGATGCCGGATGCTGGATGCGTGATCTTGCCCCCTGTGCCCTTCGTCTCCTCTGCTTTTCTGCCCCCCTGCTCCTCCGCCCCTCCGCCCCTGTGCCTGCCCCCTGCTCCCTGACTCCTGGCTCCTGATTCCTGATCCCTGACTCCTGCTTCCTGCCCCCTGACTCCTGCTTCCTGCTCCCCTGTCCCACTGCCCCGCTGCCTACTGCCCCCTGACTCCTGAGGCGCACGGCGTCACGGGTGACCGGCGACTTCCTTTTTAACGCCGGTTTTACGCCCAGCCCCTCGGTATTGATTACCCCAGCTCCCGGTGCTGCCGCATGTTTAGGGCGATGAATGGGCAGGATTGGTCGCAGTTGTTGGTGTATTTCGCGGCGTTGGCGGTCTGCGCGCCGGGAAAGGAACTGCGCTGGAATTCGAGGGAAAACTTATGATGGATCTCATCTATGTCGGAATTGTCGTGCTGTTCTTCGTGGTTTGCGGGCTGTATGTCCGACTCTGCGAGAGAATGTAAAGAGAATCTATGGAAAACCTGATTGTGGGGCTTGTGGCCCTGTTGTTGTTCGTTTACTTGCTCGTGGCCATGATCCGGCCCGAGAAATTCTGAGGCGGCCACCATGCGTTCAGTTGACCGGTTACAACTCGTCTTGTTCGTCGGGGCCGTGGCGCTCATCACCAAACCAATGGGCCTCTACCTCGTCCAGGTCCTGGACGCCGAAGGCCGGACGTGGCTGGACCCCATCGTCAAACCGTTCGAGCGGCTCACGTATCGGCTGATCGGCGTCAAGTCCGGCCAGGAGCAGGATTGGAAGGAGTATGCCTTTGCCATGCTGCTCTTCAGCTTGGTGAGCTGCTTGTTCACCTACGCGATTCTGCGGCTGCAGGACAAGCTGCCGCTCAATCCGCAGGGGTTCGGCGCATTGAGCCCCGACCTGGCCTTCAACACCGCGGTAAGCTTCACCACCAACACCAACTGGCAGAGCTATGGCGGTGAATCCACGATGTCCTACCTCTCGCAGATGGTCGCGCTGGTGATCCACAACTTTGGGTCTGCGGCGACGGGCATTGCCCTGGCGGCAGCCCTGGTGCGCGGCATTGCCCGACACTCGGCCCGCACCGTGGGCAACTTCTGGGTGGACTTGGTGCGCACGACTTACTACCTGCTGTTGCCGGGCTGCCTGGTTCTTGCCGTCTTCCTGGTGTCGCAAGGGATGATCCAGAATTTCAAGCCCTACACCAGAGCCAAGCTCGTGGAGCCGATGAAGGTGCAGGTCGAGAAGAGGGATGCGAAGGGCGAGACCGTCAAAGGTCCTGATGGGAAGCCGGTGATGGAGGAACGAACGGTGACCGAGCAGGTCATCCCGCAGGGGCCGATGGCCTCGCAAGTCGCCATCAAGCTGCTCGGCACCAACGGTGGGGGCTACACGGGCGCCAATGCGGCGCATCCGTTCGAGAATCCGACGCCGCTTTCGAACTTCATCCAGATGCTCTCGATTTTCTCCATCGGCAGCGGCCTGACTTACTACCTGGGCCGCCTGGTGAAGAACCAGGCGCACGGCTGGTCGGTGTGGGCCGCCATGATGGCGTTGTTCCTGGGCGGCCTGTTGCTGTGCTGGCAGGCGGAGGCAGCCGGCAACCCGATTCATCAGCAACTCGGCGTGGCGCTCGCCGACGGCAACATGGAAGGCAAGGAGGTCAGATTCGGCATCTTCAACTCGGCCCTTTTCGCCACCGTCACCACCGCCGCTTCCTGCGGCGCCGTCAACTCGATGCACGACTCCTTCACGGCGCTGGGCGGATTTGTTCCGCTCTTCAACATCCAGCTTGGCGAAATCATCATTGGTGGGGTTGGCGCCGGCCTCTACGGCATGCTCGTCTTCGTGGTGCTGGCGGTGTTCATCGCCGGGCTGATGGTGGGGCGCACCCCGGAGTATCTGGGCAAGAAGATTCAGTCCTATGAGGTGAAGATGGCGATGTTGGCGCTGCTGGTGCTGGCCGTCTCCATCCTCGGTTTTCGGCCTGGGCCTCGGTCAGCCGGTGGGGCTTGGCCGGTCTGAACAACGCCGGCCCGCACGGTTTGAGCGAAATGCTCTACGCTTTCAGTTCGGCCAATGGCAACAATGGCAGCGCCTTTGCCGGCCTGAACGCCAACACGCCTTGGTACAACACGACGATCGGCCTGGCGATGTTGATCGGCCGTTTCCTGATGATCATCCCCATCATGGCCCTGGCGGGCTCACTGGCCCGGAAGAAAATCGCTCCCCCAAGCGCCGGGACATTTCCCGTCGCCGGATTCACCTTCGTTGTCCTGCTGCTGGGAACCGTGCTGCTGGTGGGCGCGCTGAATTTCCTGCCCGGCCTGACCCTGGGCCCGATTGTGGAGCACTTTCTGACGGCCCAAGGCAAGCTCTACTAACCGCTGGCCCGGAGAATCCATGACCCACAAACCTCCTTCTCTCTTTGACTGGCACACCGTCGGGCCCGCCCTCAGCGCTTCCTTCCAAAAGCTTGACCCGCGGCTCATGGTCAAAAACCCGGTCATGTTCGTGACCATGGTCGGCGCGGTGCTGACGAGCGTGGGGATATTCACCTCGCCAACCGATCGGGGCTTCATCGCGCAACTGGCGGTTTGGCTTTGGTTCACGGTGCTGTTCGCCAATTTCGCTGAAGCCGTGGCGGAAGGCCGCGGCAGAGCACAGGCCGAGAGCTTGCGCAAGGCCCGCAAGGAAACTATCGCCCGCCGCCTGCGGGATGGACGCGAAGAAAAAGTGCCGGCGCCGCAGTTGCAGAAAGGTGACCTGGTGGTGTGTGAAGCCGGCGATCTGATCCCCGCCGACGGGGACGTGGTCGAAGGCATCGCCAGCGTGGATGAGAGCGCGATCACGGGCGAGTCGGCCCCGGTGATCCGCGAGAGCGGCGGCGACCGCAGCGCCGTCACCGCGGGCACGCGGGTGATCAGTGACCGCATCGTGATTCGGACGACTCAGGAAAAGGGCAACGCCTTCCTGGACCGGATGATCGCGATGGTCGAAGGGGCCAAACGCCAGAAGACGCCCAACGAAATCGCCCTAACGATCCTGCTGGCGGCGCTGACGTTTATTTTCCTGCTGGTTTGTGTGACGCTCAAACCGTTGGGCATTTATTCGGGAGCCGAGTTTTCCGTGCCCGTGCTGGTCGCCCTGCTGGTCTGCCTGATTCCCACGACCAGCGGGGGCCTGCTCAGCGCCGTTGGCATCAGCGGCATTGACCGGTTGATCCGCCGCAACGTCATGGCCACTAGCGGCCGCGCGGTCGAGGCCGCCGGGGACGTGGACGTTCTGCTGCTCGACAAGACCGGCACGATCACGCTGGGAAACCGGATGGCCACGGAATTCATCCCTGCCCCAGGCATCAAGCCGGAGCGGTTGGCGGATTGCGCCCAACTCGCCTCCCTGGCCGATGAGACGCCCGAGGGCCGCTCCGTGGTGCTGCTGGCGGCCATCGAGAAGGAAGCCGCGGCGCAACGGCGCGGCCGGCTCAAGGTGTTCCTGGGCTTGTCGGCGGGCGTGGGCAAGACCTACGCCATGCTTGAAGCCGCCCACCGTGCCCGGCGCGAAGGCCGGGACGTGGTCATCGGCTACGTCGAAACCCACGGCCGCGCCGAAACCGACGCGCTTCTCGCCGGGCTGCCGCTGATTCCGCGCCGCAAGGTGGAGTATCGCGGCGTCACGCCGGAGGAAATGGACATTGATGCCGTGCTGGCCCGGCGTCCTCAACTCGCCCTGGTGGATGAACTGGCCCACTCGAACGCTCCTGGCTCGCGCCACACTAAGCGCTATCAGGACGCCGTCGAGCTGCTCGATGCCGGCGTTGACGTTTACACGACGCTCAACGTGCAGCACGTCGAGAGCCGGGCCGATACCGTGCGCCAGATCACTGGCGCGAGCATCCGCGAAACTGTGCCGGACAGCGTGCTCGACGGCGCGGAGATGGAAGTGGTTGACCTCCCGCCGGACGAGCTGCTCAAGCGTTTGGACGAAGGCAAAGTGTGCCTGCCCGACCGCGCCGAGGCGGCCATGATGAATTTCTTCCGCCTCGGCAACCTTACCACGCTGCGCGAGATGGCTTTGCGGTTGGCGGCGGAGCGCGTCGGGCAGGACGTGCGCGATTATATGCAGGCGATGCAGATCGCCGGGCCCTGGAAGTCGGGGCATCGCTTGCTGGTGGCCGTCAGCGCCAGCCCTTACTCGGCCAACTTGGTGCGCTGGAGGCGCCGTCAGGCCGACAGTCTTGATTGCCCGTGGCTGGCGGTGCATATCGAGCGGCCCGAGGCGCTCACCGAGGAGGCGCAGGCGCGACTGACCCACAACCTTGCCCTGGCGCGGGAACTGGGCGCGGAAGTCATCACCACCGCCGACGCGGACGTCGTGCGGGCGCTCTTGCGCGTGGCCCGGCAACACAACGTCACGCAGATCATCGTCGGCAAGCCGGGCGGGCTGCGGTTGCTGGAGCGGCTGCGGGGCGCCACCTTCCTGCAACGGCTCATCGCGGCCAGCGGCGACATTGACGTGAACGTGGTGCGGGTCGAACGGGCCGATGCCGGAGCCAAGGGGCCGTCCTTTGCCCCGGCGCTTGAGCCGCAACTTCGCCAATATGCCATTGGCGTGGGCGCCGTCGCTCTGGCCACGGCTCTCAACGCGGCGCTCGACGCTTTCATCGGCTACTACGCGCTGGCCCTGATTTACCTGCTCACCGTCGTCGCGCTGGCCCTGTTTCTGGCGCGCGGCCCCGTGTTCCTGGCGGCGACCCTGAGCGCGTTGCTCTGGAATTTTTTCTTCCTTCCGCCGCGCCATACCTTCGCCATCAGGAGCGTCCAAGACGCCCTGATGTTCGGGATGTATTTTGCGGTCGCGCTGGTGCTGGGCCAGTTGACGGCGCGGATTCGCGCCCAGGAACGCGCCGAGCGCCGCCGCGAGAAACGCTCCACCGCGCTCTACCTGCTGACCCGCGACTTGGCCGATGCGGCCACCGTGGACGAGCTGTCCCAGCGGCTGGTGGCGCAAGTGGGCCGGGAGTTCGAGCGCACCGTGGCGCTGTTGCTCGGCGAGGCGGATGGGAACCTGGCCCGAAACCCGCATCCCGCCAGCACGTTGGCGGTGACCGAGAAGGAGCAGAGCGTGGCCGCGTGGGCCTTTCGCTTTGCCAGGGCCGCGGGCCGATTCACAGACAACTTGCCGCTTTCGGAGGCGCTGCATTTGCCGCTGGTGACGAAGCAAGGCGCGATTGGAGTTCTGAGCGTGAAACTCGCCAGCGATGAGCCGCCCACGCTGGAGCAACGCGACTTGCTGGATGCCTTTGCCCGGCAGGCAACCCTCGTCTTGGACCGCCTGCGCCTTGCCGCCGAAGCCGAACAGGCCCGCGTCGTGGCCGAATCCGAGCGTCTGAGCAAGGCGCTGCTCAACTCGGTTTCGCATGAGTTGCGAACGCCGATCGCTGCCATCACCACGGCGGCCAGCGCCCTGGACGGCATCGGGCCGGGCGGCCAACCGGAGTTGGCGCGGGCGCTGACGCGGGAAATCCAGACCAGCACCGCCCGGCTCAATCGGCTGGTGGCCAACCTGCTGGACATGACCCGGCTTGAGTCAGGGCACGTGAAGCCGCGCCTCGAATGGTGTGACGTGAGGGATTTGGTGAACGCGGCGGTGAACAAGACCCAGAAGGAACTCGCGCAGCACAAGGTCGCGGTGTCCCTGGCCCCTGACTTGCCTTTGGTCAAGCTGGACGCCGTGCTGATGGAGCAAGTGCTGCTGAATCTACTTGTCAATGCGGCCTGTTACACGCCTCCCGGCACGCTGGTCGAGCTTGCCGCCAGCGCCGCGGACCAAGAGCTGTCCCTGAGCGTGGCCGACCGTGGCCCCGGCTTGCCCCCGGATAGCGTCCCCCACGTTTTCGAGAAGTTCTACCGCGTTCCTGGCGCGCCGGCGGGCGGCGCCGGACTCGGTCTGTCCATCGTCAAGGGTTTCACCGAGGCTCAAGGCGGACGGGCCGAAGCCGCTAACCGTGAGGGCGGCGGCGCAGCGCCAGCCCGACGCCGTGGTGCTCGACCTTGGCCTTCCCGACCTCGACGGCCTGGCCGTCCTCAAACGTCTGCGCGAATGGAGCCGCGTGCCGGTCTTGATCCTGACCGTGCGCGAGGCGGATGATGAGAAGGTCGCCGCGCTCGACGCCGGCGCCGACGACTACGTGACCAAGCCCTTCAGCACCGCGGAACTACTGGCCCGTCTGCGCGTGGCTCTCCGGCACGCCCAGCCCCTGCCGGAGAACGCGGTCTTCCGAAGCGGCGACTTGGAAGTGGACTTATCCAGCCGCCGCGTCACCGTGCGCGGGAAGGAAGTCAAGCTGACGCCCACCGAATACTCATGCCTGCGCTTGCTGGTGCGCAACGCCGGGCGAGTCGTGACCCAACGCCAGATTCCTACCGAGGTTTGGGGGCCAAACGCGGTTGAGCAGACTCACTACCTGCGGGTCTATGCCGCTCATCTGCGCGATAAACTTGAGGCTGACCCCGCGCGCCCGGAACTCATCCTCACCGAACCGGGCGTGGGCTACCGCCTCACCGCCTCATCCTGAGCGCCGCGGCAATCCGCGTTATCCGCGGTCAAAGAATGACCGCGGATGAGACTGGAAGAACCATCTTTTGACCGTCAGCTATTCGCCGTTCCTCGCTGTCGTGCGCGGCCCGCGGCGGTGGCCCGCTGTCAGGGAGGCCAACTGAAGAACCCGACGTGTTGCTCCGTAAGCTCTTGATACTCAACTGGTACTCCCGCCCTGAATTGAACAGGGATCAACGGTTTAGGAAACCGCCGCTCTATCCATTTGAGCTACGGGAGCGCGCCCCTAACGACCATAACATAACGGCTTTCCGCGGAGCCGCAAGCAACTTCCGCCCGCGCACGGGCTGCGCCGTCTGCCCTGTAGCAACAGGGGTGACTGGGTCGGCAGTATCCTCTTGCTCTCGAGTACGCAGTCCTGCTAAAGTCAAGTCAGCCGGTGGCGAGCAGAAACCCTGCAAAACAACCCTTCGCGAGCTTGGTCGAATCCCAGGTGGGCTGCGAACAT
>Ga0315268_10002373_pt1 | contig 21268 bp, 19 predicted proteins | sample C1_top_MG_FD_204535 | JGI IMG/M metagenome (GOLD analysis project Ga0315268, IMG submission 204535) | Sediment microbial communities from Yellowstone Lake, YNP, Wyoming, USA - C1_top | ecosystem: Environmental > Aquatic > Freshwater > Lake > Sediment | place: USA: Wyoming | collected 2017-08-01 | reverse complement strand
CCGGCACGAGTTCTTGGCTGATGATGGGGGGCATCTCTCCCGCCATGAACGCCCGGTCTTCCGGCTCGAGGTTGTGGAGGACGAAGGGCGCCGCCAGGTAGTCCGGCCCGGCGTGCTGCATGCCGTGTTGGGCGGCCTGCTGCATGAGGCTGCCCTGTTCCTCCGGCGTCACCAGCGGATCTACCCTTTCGGCGCTGAAGATGCTTTCCTCCTCCGCGATGTGGGTGTGCCAGATCGCGCCTATCTGGGTAGCAAGGCGGCTCATGCGGGACAATGGCTCCGGCGCCTGAGGACTTTTCTCTGCTTCATCCATCGCCGCGTTCATTTCGTCGAGCAGAGTCGCAATCTCTCGATGCTGGGCGGTCAACAGGTCGAAAGACGTTTCGGGCATCCTCTCCTGGGCGTAAGGGAAAATCAGCACGTCCTCGGTGTCGTGGTGGGCGTGTGTCAGGTTGACGAAAGTCTGTGCATAGCTGATGAACCCGGACCGAAGCGCCTCATCGGGCAATCCCTGTTCGGCGAAGGACTGGCTGCGGCTCCTGGTTACCTCGAGGCCCCGCGTGATGACCTTGTGAATCGTGGCTAGAGTCCTCGCCATGCCGGGTGACATAATCATCCTCCTTCTTGACTGGGGGAACTTTCCGGATGTCATGTTAGCGCCCAATGGTGAAAGGATCATGATTGGCGAGACGCATGACGTGAAGGAAGGATGAAGGCCCCCTTGTCACGTTTGTTCTGGTGCCTTAGCCTGGTGGCGTGACCGTCGAGGATAAGCTCGAAGTGCTGAGCGGCCTCGATGCCCTGTAAGACGGCGAGGAGGCGAGGCGGCGCGTTGCCTCTCTGAAGGGTGAGGGCAGTGATAGATCGTGGGCAGCTTCGATGAGGCCGTGGCCGATATGGCCGACGGTTCGACCCTTCTCCTTGGCGGCTTCGCCGGGCCGGGGGAGTGCCCCAGCTACCTCATCGCCGCCGTGGCGCGGAGAGGAACCAAGGACCTGACTATCGTCTGCAGCGTCGGCGGTTGGGGTCCGGACTTGGCGGCGGTCTTGAAGATACGGATGGCTACCATCGTCGAGATTCCTCCGGACTGGTACGACCAAGGCCTGCTGGCACAGCGGGGCCAGGTGAGGAAGGCCATCGTGACCTATCCTGCCGCGCCTGCCCGCTTTCTCTTCACCCCGATGGAGCAGGGGGCACTGCAGGGCCAGATCGAACTGGAGCTCCTGGGCCACGGCACTCTCGCCGAGCGCATCCGCGCTGCCAAGGGCGGCATCGCCGCCTTCTACACGCCGGTGGGCGTGGGCACGGTCGTCGAGAAGGGGAAGGAAGTGCGGGAGTTCAACGGGCGCAAGTACCTGCTGGAGCACGCCCTCCCCAGCGACTTCGCCCTCATCCGGGCTCACAAGGCCGACCGCTACGGCAACCTGGTCTACCGCGGTACATCGCGCACCTTCAACCCCGTCATGGCCGGCGCCTCGCGGGTGACCGTGGCTGAGGTCGATGAGGTGGTGGAGCTGGGCGAACTGGACCCGGAGGCGGTCGTGACCCCCGGCGTCTATGTGCAGCGGGTGGTAGTGCGACCCAAAGAGCCGCGGCCCTGGAACGAGCCGATGTAGGGCGAGCGCGGAGCCCGGCCGTCGTCCGATCCTTGACACGTTTGTTCTGTTGCCTTAGCCTGGTAGGGTGACGGTCGAGGACAAGCTCCAGGCGTTGGGCGGCCTCGACGCCCTCTACGACGGCGAGGGCGCGACTGTCGCTCGCTTGCCGCAGATGCGCAAGGCCCCCAGCGGTGGCATTTTCTATGCCCAGGCCGGCGGCGGACGGCGCGTCCCCCTGCTGCGCGTCCTGATGACCAACGTCTGCGAGTTCAACTGTCGCTACTGCTCCATAAACTGCCATCGGGCGGTGCGGCGCACTGCCTTCAAGCCCGAGGAGCTGGCGACGACCTTCATGGACATGTGGCGGCGGCGGCTGGTGCACGGGCTCTTCCTCAGCTCGGGCGTGGCCGGCGGAGCGACCAAGACCGCTGAGCGGATGCTGACGGCGGTGGAGATCCTCCGCCGGCGCGAAGGCTTCACCGGCTACATCCACCTCAAGATCATGCCCGGCCAGTCCGCAGACTACATCGAGCGGGCGGTGACCCTGGCCGACCGCGTGTCGGTAAACCTGGAGGCCGCCACGCCCGCCCACCTGGCCCGCATCGCCCCCAAGAAGAGCTTTGACCTGCTCCTGCCGCCCATGGCGGAGGTCCACCGCCTCCAGCAGCGCTACCCGGAGCTGCTGCGGGCGGGCCAGATCACCCAGCTCGTGGTGGGGGCCGCCCGCGAGAGCGACCAGCGCGTCATGCAGACCGCCAGCGAGCTGTACGACCGCTATTCCCTGCGCCGCGTCTACTACAGCGGCTACTCGCCCGTGTGCGGCGAGGTCCTGGCACCGCCGGTGCCGCCCCTGCGCCAGCATCGCCTCTACCAGGCGGATTGGCTCCTGCGGTTCTATGGATTCGCCTTCCCGGAGCTGTCCTTCCAGGATGACGGCTCGCTGCCGATGGAGGTCGACCCCAAGGCCGCCTGGGCTCTCCTCCACCCCGGGCGGTTCCCGGTGGAGGTGAACCAGGCCAGCTACGACGAGCTCCTGCGGGTGCCGGGGATCGGGCCCATCAGCGCCAAGCGCATCGTCGCCCTGCGGAGCGAGCACACCTTCCGCGACCTGCGCGATCTATCGCGCCTAGGCGCGGCGGTGAAGCGGGCCCACCAGTTCCTCCTGCTGGACGGCCGCTATCTGGGCGACCGCCGTTTGGCGGAGCGCCCGACGCTCGTGTGCAACCTGTCGCCGGTGCAGCTGTCTCTCTGGGGCGACCAACTCCCCCTCCTGGAGCCGGTGGCGGCCTAGGGGCTCCCCCTTTACAATCGATCGCATGGAGGAGGGGGAGCAGCGTTGGGTCCTCAAGGCCCTGCGCGAGGCGGGCGACGAGCTCATGGGTCAGTTTCACGGCGCCAGGGAGAAGGAGCTGCGCTGGCGGCCGCAGGACGATGAGTGGTCGCTGAAGGAGATCGCCGGCCATCTGCGGGACAACGAGGAACTGGCCCTGGAGCAGATGCGCCTGATGGCCGGCCACGAGGAGCCGCCGCTGCCGGCGCGGGATGTGGACGCGCTGCCTCTGGAACGGGACTACCGCTCTGCGGATGTCCAGGAGTTGCTGGGCGCCTTCGCCGGCCTCCGCCGCCAGACCCACCGGCTGCTGTGGAGCCTGGCGTCTGACGACTGGGAGCGGTGCGGGCGCCATCCGTATCGCGGTGAAGTGACCATCGCCCAGATCGCCCGCGATCTGGCGGAGCATGACCTAGGCCACCTGTGGCAGGCGCGGCGTCTGAGGGAGACGTTGCTGCGCAGGCGAGAATGGCCTTCGCCGTAGGATGTGCCGGTCGCCGATTGCAAAAGTTGCCCGGTGGTGGTATGGTTGGGGGCAGTGGTGATCGTTTCGTTTGCCCCTGGGTTCGCCCTTAGCGTCCTGGTGTCCGGTGACCAAACCATCGCCAACTTTTAGCGAAAGGAGGTCATCGATGAGCTACCAGGACAGGACTCTCACTTGCCAGGACTGCGGCCAGCCCTTCACTTTCAGCGCTGAAGATCAGCAGTATCACGCCGAAAAGGGCTACACCAACGAGCCTAAGCGCTGCCCAACCTGCCGCATGGCTCGCCGCGGCGAGCGCTCCGGCGGCGGCGGTTACGGTGGTGGCGGCGGCTACGGTGGCGGCGGCGGCTACGGCCGCTCCAGCCGGGAAATGTACCCCGCCGTGTGCGCCCAGTGTGGCAAGGAAACCCAGGTGCCGTTCCAGCCCCGAGGCGATCGCCCGGTGTACTGCAGCGACTGCTTCAGCCGCCAGCCGACCAGCCGGCCGCGGCGCTACTAGGATCTGGCACAAGAAGCCGAGAAGGGGGGCGAACTCGCCCCCCTTCTTCTTTTGTCTTGGGTCGTGCCTCGCTAGGTCCTGATCGCCCGTTCGATGTCGTCCAGGTGTTCGCCAAGGTGGCCGGTGAACGACTGGGTGATGATGTCGCTCAGGGGCCCGGGATCGCTGAAGGGTGTGATCATCTCCCGGGCCAGCAGTTCGTCGCCGACGGTGTCCAGGAACTTCAGGCCGCTCTCAAAGCCGGTGCGCAGCTCCGCCAGTATCTCCTCGGTGCTTCTGTTCTGGCGCTGCGCCACCTGCATGGCGTTGAAGGCGTCGACGTCGAAGCCGGCGCCGCCGCCCCCGGCCCCGCTGGGCGGCGGCGGGTTCTTGGCCATGTTCACGAAGTAGTGGATGGAGCCGCCCATGGAGGCCATGTGGCAGTAGGCCTGCTTTATCGTCCAGCCCTGCTCGTAGGTCGTCTTCTCCCAGTCGGCGGGCGATAGGCCGGCGGATATCCTGTCCGCCCGCTGGATGAAGTGCTGCACAGTGTCGATGACCTCTTGCCTGGTGGCCACGATGTTCCTCCTACGGCTTCGCCGCGCTGCGCTAGCCCGAAGTGGTGCCTGCCTGCGCAGCAGGCAGGAGCCGCCGCATCGACTCCACCGTCTCGCTCAAGGCGTGAGGTTCGGTGACGGGCGGCGAGCAGGTCGTATTGTAGCACACGTAGGCCGCCGGCGACGGTTGCGCCGGCAGGAGAGATGCCTTCATGCGGGCGGCATCGCGCTTGGGGTGGAGCACTTGGACGCTCCGCCCCGGCAGGTCCAGTCGCAGGGCCGCCCGGAGGAGGGCCTGCGTGCTGTCTTCGCCCACGTCGCCCACGATGTTGATCTGGGCGTAAGGAGCGAGGAACAGGTGGACGGCCTGGGCGTAGGCGGCGGCGAAGTAGTCTAGATGTGGGTAGACGCCGGCGAAGGCCTCGAGGGAACCCTTCGCGGCTTGAAGGGCTTCGTCGTCTCCGGTGAGGCGGTGGAGGCGCGTGAAGAGAACGGCGGCGGCCGCGTTCTCGGCCAGCGATTTCTGGCGCTCGCGCAGGCGGCCAAGCGCCTCGTCTTCGTCCCAGGTGTCGAAGAAGCCTCCCGAAGGGTCGGCGAAGCGCTCACGGATGAAGGACGCTAGCTGGCGCGCGCGTCTCAGGTGGAGGGCGTCGCCGGTGACCTCATAGGCGTCCAGGAGGGCGACGGCGATCTGCGTCTGGTCGCCCAGCAGTCCCAGGAGGTGGGGCCGGCCGTCGTAGAAGCGGTACATGCCCTTGCCCGCGCTCCGGCAGCGGCGCCAAAGGAAGTCCAACACGCGCAGCGCCCGGTCGGCCAGCTCCGGTCGCCCCAGCACCCACGAGGCCTCCAAGTAGGCGGAGACGGCCAGGGCGTTCCAGTTCATGTAGCAGGTAGGGTCGACGTACGGCTCAGACAGGGGTTCGCGCCCGGCGGCGGTCAGCGTGTAGAAGTGCTCATCGGCGTCCTGGCTGCCGCCGAAACAGCCCTGGTCTTCGTTCCAGAGGTGCGCGTCCAAGTAGTCGATGATGCGGCCTGCCACCTCGGCGGCGAACTGCTCGCCGGTCGCCCGGCAAAGGTGGAGGTAGTTAGACAGGAGACGGGCGTTGTCCTCCAGCATCTTTTCGAAGTGGGGGACGCTCCAGTCGCGATTGGTGGCGTAGCGGAAGAAGCCGCCCCACTCCTGGTCGAAGACGCCGCCGCGGGCCATGTACTCCAGTGTCTTGCGGGCCATGTGAAGGATGTCCGGGTCACGGCGCAGCTGGTAGGCGTAGATGAGCAGGTCGATGGCATCGCTGTGGGGGAACTTGGGCGCATCGTCGAAGCCGCCGTATACCGGGTCGTAGGCGTCGCTCACCGCCTGCAGGACTTCGTGGAATATCCGCTCGTTCAGGGCCGCCGACTGGATGCGGGCGCCGGCCTGGTGCTACTGGACGATCTCCTGGACGCGCTCCTGGATCTGCTCGCGGTTGCCTTGGTAGTAGGCGGCGAGCTGGGGCAGGAGCTCGCGCATGCGCTCGGGCGGGAGGTAGGTGGCGCCGGTCAGGATGTCGCCTTCGGGCGTCAGGAAGGCGGTCGTGGGCCAACCGCCCATGTTGTAGCGCAGGTTGATGTCCGGACGCTGATCGTTGTCCACGCGGACGGGCACGAACTGGTCGTTGATGTGCTGGATGACGGCCTCGTCGGAGTAGGTTGTCTCGTCCATGACGTGGCACCAGTGGCACCACACGGCCGATAGCGACAGGAGGATGGGCTTGTTCTGCCGGCTAGCCTCCTCGAAGGCCTCCGGTCCCCACTCGTGCCAGCGGATTTCGTGGGCTCGATTGGGCCGGGGCGAGAAGCGAAAGCGAGGCCGCGATGCCCCTCTCTTGGTCGCCACGCTGCTCCCGGCTAGCCCCGGGCCTCGGCCACCAGTTCGGCTGTGAGCTCGTAGCGACCGAAGAAGGGGACGATGTAGACGCCGTTGGCGCGGGCCTTGGCCGCCGCCAGCATCTCGCGGGCCAGGGCCATCCCCTCGGCCATGGCCTGCCCGCCGGCGCGGCGCATCCGCTCGCGCGCTTCGTCCGGGATGGTTATGCCGGGGACTTTTTCGTGCAGGAATTCGGCGTGGCGCGAGCTGTGTAGGGGCAAGATGCCCACTACTATCGGCATCCTCAGCTTCGCCGCCCGCTCCAGGAACCGATCGAGGCTAGCGGGGTCATAGCACACCTGGGTCATGAAGAACTGGACGCCTGCCTCTATCTTGCGCCGCATGAGCTTCAGCTCGGTTTCTATGGGCTCGGCGTTGGGGTTGGCCGCGCCGCCTATGAAGAACGAGGCATTGTGGCCGATAGGCTTGCCCGTCCAGTCGATGCCTTCGTTCAGGAGCTTAAGGATGCGGATAAGGCCGACGGGCGTGACATCCCATACGCCGACGACGTCGGTATAGCCGGCCAGGGAAGGCGGGTCGCCCCGCAAGCAGAGGATGTTGCGGACCCCCAGGGCATGGGCGCCCACCAGGTCGGAGTGGATGGCGATGAGGTTGCGGTCGCGGGTCGTGTAATGGACTATCGTCTCCACGCCCACCTGCTGTTGCAGCAGGACGGCCATGGCGCAAGGGTTCATGCGCACGCGGGCCATGGGGCTATCGCCGATGTTGATGGCGTCGACGCCGGCTTCTTTGAGGACGGCGGCGCCGGCCAGGGCGCGGCTGGGCATCAGCAGGCCGCGGGGCGGGTCGATCTCTGTGCTGACCACAAAGCGACCGTCGGCCAGCTTCTCGCGAAAGGTCAGGGGCTGCGGGGCCGCGTCTGCGGGGAAGGTAACGTGCGGTGCTTGAATGATCGTATCCATACTAAAAGGATAGCGGGGCTCTATGGAGGGCGCAAGGCGTCATAAGGCGAGCCTGAACCGCTGCCCCTAGCGGCGGGCGGGCTCGCGCATCTCCGAGAGGATGAGCTTGTAGTCCTCCTCCGGGATCTGGTGGAGGTTCCCCTGGAAGGCCAGCCGCCAGTGCTCCGGCGGCCACTTCTTGGTGTAGGCCAGGCGGGGGCCGATCTCGCGCACGTCCAGGTAGGCGGGCTCGTCAAGGATGACGTCGGGCTGGACGCACACGCGGAAGGGAAAGTCCTCGCCGGGCTTCTTCTCGCTCCGCCAGATGGGCGTATGGTCCTCGAAGTAAGGGGATTCGACGGTGGCGATGCCGGCCAGCTTCATGACGCCGGTGAGGTAGAAGACCAGCTTATCGCCGGGCTTCATTTCGCTCGCCTCGCGGCGACGACTGCTTTTGAAGCCGAATATATCGAAGCCGCGCCGGCGGGCGATGTCGAAGTTCTCGGGAGAACCGACAACGATCCAGTAGGACATGGGGGCTCCTTTCAGAACCTAGAACCGCGAACGCGACCTAGGTTCTAGGTTCTCGGTTCTTGGTTCTCCTAGTGGCAGGCCTTAGCCTGGCCGCCGCCACCCGCCGTCTGGAAGCTGTGGCCGCAGGAGCAGCTGTGAGTGGCGTTAGGGTTGTAGATGGTGAACCCGCTGCGCATGAGATCATCCACGTAGTCGATCTCCGCACCCTCCAGGAGGGGGGCGCTGTCAGGGTCCACCACCAGCTTCAGGCCCTGGTGTTCCACCACCAGGTCGTCCTGTTCGGCGTGCTGGGTCAGAGCCATGCCGTACTGGTAGCCGGCGCAACCGCCGCCCACGACGAACACGCGCAGGCCGCCCTGTGCCAGGCCCTTTTCGTCCAAGACTTCCCTCGCCCTGGCGGCGGCCTTCTCGGTAATAGTCAGCATCAAGTCACCTCTTCCAGCCCCTCGACTTTTCCGAAGCCGATACTTATTTTACCTTGGAAAGCGCTCAGAGGCAAGGTGGCTGTGTGGTGGGCTATAGCTGGGAACAACTCTGCGGGATAAATCCCGCAGCTTCCCCGAAGCTGAGGGTTTCAACCCTCAGGATTGTTCACAAACCCCCTGCCCGGGGGCGCGCCAACGGGCGACCGCTGAGCCCGTTGCTACCGTCCCGCCGCCTGCGCCTCGACGGCCAGGTGGCCGTCCACCTTCATGGGCACCGATATCGGCACGACCTTCCAGAAGGAAGGTAGATACCGTGACCAGCCCTTCAGGATGGCCTGTGCCCGGGGGCTCTCGGTGGCGGCGGCGTGCTCTTCGATGAGAGAGCGCAAGAAGGCCTCGTCCTCTGCATCGGTGACGCGCTGGATGGTCACCAACTCCGGGTTGTACCTGTCGGAAAAGGCGCCATCTTCGTCCAGGACGTAGGCTGAGCCGTGAGACATGCCGGCGCCGAAGTTGCGGCCGGTGCTTCCCAGCACCACCACGACGCCCTGGGTCATGTACTCGCAGCCGTGGTCGCCGACGCCCTCCACCACCGCGACGGCGCCGCTGTTGCGCACTGCGAAGCGCTCGCCGGCGCGGCCGGCGGCGAACAGCCGTCCGCCGGTGGCGCCATAGAGGACGGTGTTGCCCATGATGGCGTTCTCATGCCAGACGAAGGGGGCGTCGGCGGGCGGCCGCACGACGATCTCGCCGCCGGACATGCCCTTGCCCACGTAGTCGTTGGCCTCGCCCTCCAGCACCAGGTGCAGGCCATTGGCGCACCAGGCGCCGAAGCTCTGGCCGGCGCTCCCCTGGAAGCGCAGCTCGATCGTCCCAGTCGGGAGCCCTTGCAGGCCGTGCCGGCGGGCGATCTCGCCGGAGATGCGGGCGCCCACGGTGAGGTCGCTGTTGCGGATTGGGGAAGACACGTGCGCCGGCTCGCCCCGCTCGATGGCGGGAAGAAGCTGCGGGAGGAGCTTCTCGTCGAGCGAAGGGTAGGGGCGGTCGTTGCGCTCCTGCGTGTGGCGGCGGGGCGCGATGTCGGCTGGATCGACGTCGATGAGGATGGCGTCCCAGGCCAGGCTGCGCCCGCGATGGCCGGCGGGCAGGCCGCGGGGCACCAGCAGGTCCACGCGGCCGATGATGTCGTCCAGGCAGGTGTAGCCCAGGAAAGCCAGGATGCCGCGCACCTCCTCGGCCACGAAGGTAAAGTAGTTGATGACCATCTCCGGCGTGCCGCGGAAGCGCCCCTGGATTAGGTCCTCGCGCTGAGTGGCGATGCCAGTGGGGCAGGTGTTGAGGTGGCACTGGCGGGCCATGTCGCAGCCCAGGGAGACTATTGCCGCCGTGCCGAAACCGAACTCCTCGGCGCCCAGCATGGCGGCCACCACCACGTCGCGGCCGGTTTTGATGCCGCCGTCGGTGCGCAGGCGGACGCGGCCGCGCAGACCGTTGAGCATCAGCACTTGTTGCGTCTCGGCCAGGCCCAGCTCCCAGGGGCAGCCGGCGTTTTTGATGGAGGAGAGGGGCGAGGCGCCGGTGCCGCCGTCCATGCCGCTGATCTGGATGTAGTCGGCGTAGGCTTTGGTCACACCGGCGGCGATGGTGCCCACGCCGCTCTCGGCTACCAGCTTCACGCCCACGCGAGCGCGCGGGTTGGCCTGCTTTAGGTCGTAGATGAGCTGGGCCAGGTCTTCGATGCTGTAGATGTCGTGGTGCGGCGGCGGCGAAATGAGAGGGATGCCGGGGACGGCGTGGCGCACGCGGGCGATGAACTCGGTCACCTTGTGGCCGGGGAGCTGCCCGCCCTCACCGGGCTTGGAGCCCTGGGCGATCTTGATCTCCAGCTCGTCGGCCATCGCCAGGTACTCGATGGTCACCCCGAAGCGGGCCGAGGCCACCTGCTTGATGCGGCTGTTGGCCGAGTCTCCGTTGTCCAGGGGTTGGTACCAGCGGTGATCCTCGCCGCCCTCGCCGGTGTTGCTGCGAGCGCCCATACGGTTCATGGCGCTGGCGAGGGTCATGTGGGCGGGCTGGCTGAGGGCGCCCATGGACATGGCCGCGGACACGAAGCGGCGGCGGATATCCTCCGCCGGCTCCACCTGCTCCAGGTCGATGGCCGGCCGGTGGCTCATGAAGGTGAGGATATCGCGCAGGGTACGCGGCGGCCCGCCGTGCACCAGGCGGGAATACTCTTGATAGGCGTCGTAGTCGCCCGTCTGCACGGCCCGCTGCAGCGCCTTCACGACCTCGGGGTTGAAGCCGTGGTGCTCGCCGCCCTGGCGAAAGCGCACGTAGCCGATGTCCGGTAGCTTCTCCTTGGGCGCCTCGAAGGCCTCGCGGTGCCAGAAGAGAACGTCTTCGGCGATCTCTGTCAGGCCGATGCCGCTCAGCCGTGCGGGCGTTCCGCTGAAGTAGCGGTCGACCACCTCCTGGCTCAGCCCGATGATCTCGAAGATCTGGGCGCCGCGGTAGCTGCGTAGGGCGGAGATGCCCATCTTGGACATGATCTTCAGCAGCCCGCGGCCCACGGCGGTCTGGTAGTTGCGCTCTGCTCCGTCGGCGGTGAGCTCTTGCGTGTCGCGCTGGTCGGCCAGCGAGCGGCTCGTCGCCAGGGCCAGGTAGGGGTGGACGGCGTTGGCGCCGTACCCCAGGAGCAGCGCCAGGTGGTGGATGTCCCAGGCGCTGCCAGTCTCCACCACCAGGTCTGCCTTCAGCCGCTTGCCCTCGCGGATGAGGTGGTGGTGGACGGCGGCCACCGCCAAGAGCATCGGGATGGCGGCGTGCTCCTCATCGACGCCGCGGTCGCTGAGGATGAGGATCGCACATCCCTCGCCGACGGCGCGGCCGGCGGCGGCGCAGGCCTCTTCCAGAGCCGGCTTCAGGCCGTTCGACCCGGCAGCGGCGGGGAAGAGGCAGGAGACCTCGCGCGGGCGGAAGGCGGGGTTGCGCATCTGGCGCAGAGCCTGCATGTGGGCGTGGGTGAGGAGCGGGCTCTCCAGGTGGATCACCCTGGCGTGCTCCTCCGTCTCCTCGAGCACGCTGCGGCGGGGACCCAGGTAGCAGTCCAGGGACATCACCAGCTCCTCGCGCAGGGGGTCGATGGGTGGGTTCGTGACCTGAGCGAAGCGCTGCTTGAAGTAGAAGGGCAGGGGCCGGTGCATCTGGGAGAGGATGGCCAGGGGCATGTCGTCGCCCATGGACCACACCAGGTCGTGGCCCTGGGTGGCCATGGTTTTGATGATCATCTTCACGTCTTCGTTGGTGCAGGCGAAGGCGGCCTGGAGCCTGGGCAGGTCCTTCGGCTGAAGTTCGGCGTGGTAGCCGTTGGCACCGCCCCGGCCGCCGGCGGCGGCCGCTGAGAGTCGGTGCATGTTGCTGCGCACCCACTGGCCGTAGGGGCGGCGTCCGACGACCTCCGCCATCACCTCCGGCTTCTTGAGGATGCGGCCGCGGGCGGTATCCACCACCAGCATCTCGCCGGGGCCTAGGCGGCCCTTTTCCACCACCCGGGCGTCCGGTATGTCCACGACTCCCACCTCGGAGGCGGCCACCACCAGCCCGTCGTCGGCGATCTTGTAGCGTAGGGGGCGCAGGCCGTTGCGGTCGAGGATGGCGCCGGCGGCGACTCCGTCGGTGAACGCGAGGGCGGCGGGCCCGTCCCAGGGCTCCATCAGGCAGGCGTGGTACTGGTAGAAGTCGCGCCAGGCGGGGTCAAGGTCGGGAGTGTGCTCCCAGGCCTCGGGGACGAGCATAAGCATGGCGTGCAGAATGTCGCGACCGGAGAGGACGAGCGATTCGAGGACGTTGTCTAGCATAGCCGAGTCACTGCCGCCGGTTACGATGACGGGCTTCAGCGTTTCGATGTCCTCGGCCCAGACCGGCGACCTGAGTTCCGCCTCGCGGGCGCGGGTCCAGTTGATGTTGCCCTGGAGGGTGTTGATCTCGCCGTTGTGGGCCAGCATACGGAATGGCTGGGCCAGCGGCCAGGTGGGGAAGGTGTTCGTGCTGTAGCGCTGATGGAAGAGCGCCAGGGCCGATTCGAACTCTGGGTCTTGGAGGTCCAGATAGAAGCTGCGCAGTTGCTTGGCCACCAGCAGCCCTTTGTACGCCAGGGTGCGATGGGAAAGCGACGCGACGTAGCAATCGTCGATGCCCTCGGCGCGAAGGGTGGTCTCCGCCTCCTTGCGCACCAGGTACAGCACGCGCTCATAGGCATCGCCCTCGAGGCCGGAGGGCGGTGCCAAGAGGAACTGCGCCACATTGGGGCAGGTCGCCAGCGCCTTGCCCCCCAGCGCCGAGCGGTCCAGCGGCACCCGGCGCCAGCCGAGCACGCGCAGGCCGCGCCGACGGGCTGATGCCTCCAAGATGCGGCGAGCCCGCGCGGCGGGGCGGTTCTCGCTGGGGAGGAAGACCATCCCCACGGCCAGGACGTCGCCGCTGCTCACACGCAGGCCCAGCTTCTCCGCCTCGCGCTGGAGGAAGCGGTGGGGGAACTGGACCAGGATGCCGGCGCCGTCGCCCGTCTTGGCGTCGGCGTCGACGGCGCCGCGGTGGGTGAGGTTGGCGACCGCCTCCAGCGCCATCTCCACGATGTCGCGGCTCGGTGAGGCGTTGGGGCGGGCGACGAAGCCCATCCCGCAGCTATCCTGCTCGAAGCTGGGGTCGTAGAGCGAGCCCTTTACCGGCTTAGGGTCGAGCATGCCATCTCCGGCGCAAAAAGGTGCTACACAGGATAAACTATTCTCCGCCTTTAGTCGACGAGGGTATAGGCCTAGAGCGATAGACAGAGTTAATTGTTCTGGCATCAAATCATAGAACACAGGCGTCGTCAACGGCCAGCGGTTGCCGCTTGCCGCCTCTTCTCAGACGTTGCCTCGGCGTCCGGTTTCGCGCAGTTGCGAGCGGCTGCTGCGCAATCAGTTTCGCCCCCTGCAACCGGCGGCTCAGAGGTGCCTGAATGACGAGCGAGCGAAATCACCTGATATCAGGCCAGCCTGTAAGAAAATTAGCCGAGGACGACATTCATATGCTGTGAATTTTTGTGGTTGTCTGTAGATGTCTCTTAGCTCATCTTGCGCCCTTGGCCGCAATAGGCTAAAAATATGATTAGCACTCCCCAGGCAGGAGTGCTAATCCGTCTTAGCGAGGGGGAGATCGATGGCAAAGCAGCTCCTGTTTGAAGAAGCAGCACGACACGCTCTGAAAAACGGCGTCGACGCTCTGGCCGACGCCGTAAGGATCACACTTGGCCCTAAGGGCCGCAACGTCGTCCTGGAGAAGAAGTTCGGCTCGCCCACTATCACCAACGACGGCGTCACCATCGCCAAGGACATCGAGCTGGAGGACCCGTTCGAGAACATCGGTGCCCAGCTGGCGCGGGAAGTGGCGGCCAAGACCAACGACATCGCCGGTGACGGCACCACGAGCGCCACAGTGCTGGCCCAGTCCATCGTCCACGAGGGCCTGAAGAACGTGACCGCCGGCGCTAACCCCATGGCCGTGAAGCGGGGCATCGAGAAGGCCTGCGAGGCGGCGGTGGGCGCCATCAAGAAGAACGCCAAGGCCGTCGATACCCGACAACAGATGGCCCAGATCGCCGCCATCTCCGCCATGGACGAGTCGATCGGAGACCTGATCGGCGAGGTCATGGAGAAGGTGGGCAAGGACGGCGTCATCACCGTCGAGGAGTCCAAAGGGATCGCCACCGAGGTGGAGTACGTCGAGGGCATGGCCTTCGACCGCGGCTACATCAGCCCCTACTTCATCACCAACCCCGAGCGCATGGAGGCGGTCATCGAGGACGCCTACATCCTCATCACCGACAAGAAGGTGTCTGCGGTGAACGACATCCTGCCGGTGTTGGAGAAGCTGGTCGAAGCGGGCAGCAAGAACCTGCTGGTGGTCTGCGACGACTGCGACGGCGAGGCGCTGGCCACCCTGGCGGTGAACAAGCTGCGTGGCACCCTCAACGTCTGCGCCGTGAAGGCCCCCGGCTTCGGCGACCGCCGCAAGGAGAACCTGGGCGACATCGCCGTGGTCGCCGGCGGTCAGGTCATCAGCGAGGAACTGGGCCGTCGCTTGGATAGCGTTAACATCAGCGACCTGGGGCGCGCCCGGCGGGTGGTGGTGGCCAAAGAGGACACTACGCTCATCGAGGGCAAGGGCGACCACAAGGCTATCGAGGACCGGGGTAAGGCGGTGAAGACGGCCATCGAACTCACCACCTCGGACTGGGACAAGGAGAAGCTCCAGGAGCGCCTGGGCAAGCTGGCGGGCAAGGTAGCCGTCGTCAAGGTGGGCGCCGCCACCGAGACGGAGCTCAAGGAGAAGAAGCACCGGGTGGAGGACGCCGTCTCCGCGACCCGCGCGGCGGTGGAGGAAGGGCTGGTGGCCGGCGGCGGCGTGGCCTACATCGCGGCGCAGAAGGCCGTGGACAAGCTGAAGCTGGAGGGCGACGAGGCCACGGGCGGCGCCATCCTGCGCCGAGCCCTGGAGGAGCCCACCCGCCGCATCGCCATCAACGCCGGCCAGGACGGCTCCGTTATCGTGAACGAAGTGAAGGAGCAGAAGGCCAACGGCGGCTATGATGCCCAGCGGGACGAGTTCTGCAACATGATCGAGCGCGGCATCGTCGATCCGGCCAAGGTCTGCCGGGCGGCTCTGGAGAACGCAGTGAGCATCGCCGGAATGGTGCTCACCACCAACTGCCTGGTGACGGAGATCCCGGAGAAGAAGGATCAGCTGCCGCGGGTGCCGTCGGAGATGTACTAAGGGCCGGCACAAGCAACAGCCATTCGAGCCGAAGGCAAGCCGAAGAACCAGCAAGCCGCGTATGCACGGTTTGCTGGTTCTGGCTTTTCAGGGCTGCTCAACTAGTGCAAACTAGAGGCAGGGGGAAGCGGTGTACACCGAGAACGGACTGCTGGTGGACCTGGCGGAAGTGGAGAAGGTGGTGGACCTCTGCGACGTGTTCACCACCATGTTCCGCACGTTCCCGGACCGCCTGCTGGTGGACAGCCGCACCTCGCCGCAGGAAGGGCCGTTGGTCGCCTTGGTGGAACCGGTGGCCACCGTGGAGGAGCGCTACCACTGGTTGGGCCGGAAGCGCCCCAGGTTCGGTCCGCCGGATCACTTCATGTTCTTCCTCTGGCCCCATAGCATCGCCTTTCTGGAGGACTGCGGCGTCGCCACTCGCATCCGCCGTCGCTGCGAGGGCAGCGGAGGGCCGGACGCGGTAGCCATGTTCGATAGGGTCCTGGCCGGGCTGCTGGAGAAGGAGTGGCAGGCCACTCGGGCGGCCATCACTGGCGAGAACTGTCGCACCCTCTGGCCGGCCCGGAAGCGCAGCTCACGGGAGGACTGAGGAAGACCATGCCACAACGCGGGGCCGAGGGGCGAGTACCCTGAGGCCCCTTTCCTTTTGCGAGGAACGCCATGGCAGAGCAGGGAGCTAGGCGATACCTGGGGGCGGTGGACCTGGGCGGCACCAAGATCCTCTCCGTGGTCGCCGATGAGCAAGGGAGCATCCTGGGGGAGGACCGCCGCGCGACGGAAGCCGCGGAGGGGCCGGAGGCAGGGCTGGAGCACATTGCGGCATCCCTGGAGGCGGCGCTGGCTGCGGCTGGGCTCGGCCGCGATGACCTGCGGGCGGTGGGCGTCTGCTCGCCGGGGCCCATCGACCCGGCCCGAGGGGTGCTCCCCGAAGCCTCCAACCTTCCCGGCTGGATCGACGTGCCCATCCGCCAGTACCTGACCGACCGCTTGGGTGTCCCCGCCATCCTGGAGCATGATGCCACTGCCGCGGCCTACGGCGAGTTCGTCTATGGGGCCGGCCGGGGCTGCCGACATATCGTTTACATAACCGTGAGCACGGGTATCGGTGGGGGGTTGGTGCTGGATGGGCAGCTCTACCGTGGGGCCAGCGGGGCGGCGGGAGAGCTCGGCCACATCACCATCGACGCGGATGGCCCCCTGTGCTTCTGCGGCAAGCCGGGCCACGTGGAGGGTCTCGCATCGGGAAGGGCCATCGCCCGCGAGGGCCAGGCCGTCCTGGCGCGGGGCGGCTCGCCGCTGATGGCACGCCTGGCCCAGGAGGAGGGTGAGGTCACCGCTGCTACCGTCCACCGGGCGGCCGACGCCGGCGACACGGAGGCCGTCCGCATCCTGGAGCGGGCGGGCTACTACCTGGGGATCGGCCTCGCCGCCTACGTCGACATCTTCAACCCGGAGGTCATCATCATCGGCGGCGGGCTGCGTCACATACGCGATCACTATCTGGGCCCGGCGGAGCAGGAAATGGCCCGCCGTGCTATGCAGGAGTCGCTGAAGGCGGTGCGCCTGGTGGAGGCCGAACTGGGCGACTACTCGGGCGCCATGGGCGTGGTCGCCCTGCTACGGGAGGGGACGGCGACCGCCTAGCCGCCGGCGCCGGGCGTGCCAGGGCCGTCCGCGGGGCACCGGGCGCAGGCTTGGCGCGGGGGCCTGGCCCAAGAGCGGGCGACACTCCTCCAGGATGGGCTCCATGGTCTGGATGAGAGCGGCCAGCCGCTCCGCCGCCTCGCTGGCCTGCGCTTCGTCTAGCGCTCCCATGGGCAGCGTGTGGTGGAGGCGGGTCCAGACGGGCGTCCACTCCTCCAGCTCCATCGCCGGCCCCAGGGCGGCCTGCACCTGGGGCATGCGCTCTGCCAGAACGGCGGCCCAGCGGTAGTTCGTCTCGCCTTCGCCCTCAAAGTGGAGGCCGATCTCGATGCGGCCGGTCTTCTTCTGGGGCCAGACCTCGTAGTGGAGGGAGGGCTGGTCGAAGTAGACCTGGAGGAGCGTGAAGCGGACGCGGGCCTGGAAGGAGCGCAGCTCCGGCGGCAGGAGGGGCTCCAGCCGCTCCTGCACCAGCATCAGGAAGTCGCGGACGCGCATGGGGGTCCCTACGGCAGGACTTCGATGCCTTCGCCTTCGATCACGTCGCCGATGCGCCAGAGGGCCTCGTGGGCGGCCGCGAACTCGCGCTCCAGCTCGCGTCCCTGCTCCGGCGCGGCGGCAATGAGCAGCCCGCCCGAGGTCTGGGGGTCGAACAGGACCGAGGCCATCTCGTCGGCGATGCCCTCCGCCAGGCGAACCTTGGGCTGGAAGAACTCGCGGTTGCGGGACTCGCCGCCGGTGCGGATGCCCTGGGCGGCGTAGTTCAGCGCGCCGCCGAAGATGGGGACGCGCCCGGCCTCGATGCGCAGGTTCGCGCCGCTGGCCTCGGCCATCTCCTGGGCGTGGCCGAGCAGGCCGAAGCCGGTGACATCGGTGAGGGCGTGGCATCCCACCTCACGTACGATGTGTGAGGGGTGGCGGTTCAGACGCACCATGCTCTCGACGGCGGACTCCAGGTGGCGGGGCTCGGCCAGGTCGCGCATGGCGGCGGTGGTGATGATGCCGGTGCCCAGGCGCTTCGTCAGGTAGAGCACGTCGCCGGGGCAGGCGCCGGCCTTGGTGAGGATGTGCCGGGGGTGGACGAGGCCCATCGCGCAGAGGCCGTACTTGGGCTCGTCGTCGATGACGGTGTGCCCGCCGGCGATGAGGCCACCCGCCTCCAGCACCTTGTCGGCGCCGCCGCGCAGGATCTGGATCAGGATGTCCTGGCTCAGATCATCGGGGAAAGCGGCCACGTTCAGGGCCAGCAGGACCTCGCCGCCCATGGCGTAGACATCGCTCATGGCGTTGGCGGCGGCGATGGCACCGAAGGTGTAGGGGTCATCCACCAGCGGAGCAAAAAAGTCCACCGATAGCACCACCGCCTGCTCGTCGTTCAGGCGATAGACGGTGGCGTCGTCGCGTTCGTCCAGGCCCACCAGCAGGTTGGCCAAGTGGACGCCGCCCTGGACTCCATTGAGCTGGCGCAGGACCTGCGCCAGGGCCTCAGCGCCTGTCTTGCCGGCTCAACCGGCGCAGGCGGCGAGGGCCGTCAGGCGGACCTCTTCGCGCGTCATGCACCCTCCTCTGGGATTCTGGCTCCAGTATACGGGGCGCGTTTGGGCTGCCACAAGCGAAAGCCCAACCCGCTCACGCTGAGCCCCCGCCTAAGGCGGGTCCGCCTCCGGAGGATGTCGAACCATGAGCGGAGGGCCGCTCGCCCTTCGACGAGTTCAGGGTGAGCGGGGAATCGCTCCGTGCTAGGATGAAGGGAAATGGCCGCCTATACCCCTACCGAGATCATCGAACTGCTGCGCTGGGAGTATGGGGAACTGCCCTGGCGCCCCCACGGCGATCCCATGACGGAGCTCATCCTCACCATCCTCTCCCAGAACACTTCCGACGCCAACTCCGGCCGCGCCTTCGCCCGCCTGCGACTGCGCTTCCCCAGCTGGGAGGCGCTGCTGGGCGCGGCCCCACGCGAGATCGAGGAGGCGATCCAGGTGGGCGGCCTGGCCCGCGTCAAGGCGCCCCGCATCAAGGCCATCCTGGAGGAGATCTGGCGGCGTCTGGGCTCCTTCGACCTCTATTTCCTCAAGGAGATGCCGCTGGCGGAGGCCAAGGCCTGGCTGCGCTCGCTGCCGGGCGTGGGGCCCAAGACGGCTGCCTGTGTGCTGATGTTTGCGCTGGGGATGCCGGCTCTGCCGGTGGACACCCACGTCTACCGTGTGGCTCGGCGCTTGGGCCTGGTGCCGCCGCAGGCCGGCGCCGGGAAGTCCCACGAGCTGCTGGAGGGCATGCTGGTGCCGGAGCAGGTCTATCCCTTCCACATGAGCCTCATCCGGCACGGTCGCCGCATCTGCAGGGCCCAGCGGCCGCTGTGCCCTCAGTGCCCGCTGGCGCCGCGGTGCCCGTCCGCGGTGCTCTAGACGGGCCAGAAGAAGCACTCCGTTCGCCCTTCGACAGGCTGAGGGTGAGCGGTCTTGATTGCCGCTCATGTGAGATTGACTGTAAGGGCGAGGCTTGCCTCGCCCAATGGGGCGCAGCAAGCAGCGCCCCCTACGCCCGTTGCTCAGGGTTCGGCGGGCTTACCATGAGCGGTGAGGGGGCAGCCGTGCTCTAGGGGCCCGCCGATTGCTATACTGAACCTGATGAGCAGGGCTGCCCTTCACAAGCCATCGTATGTGGGCCTCTCGCCGGAGGAGCTGCGCCGTCGCGTGGACGCCGCGTGGGAGCTGATGGCGAGCCCCTGCCGAGTCTGCCCGCGCGGGTGCAAGGTAGACCGCCGCGCCGACGACCAGAGGGGCTTCTGCCGTATCGGAGCGCGGGCCGTCATATCGTCCTTCGCTCCCCACTTCGGAGAGGAGCCGCCCCTGGTGGGCACCGGCGGCTCGGGCACCATCTTCCTCACGTCGTGCAACCTGGCCTGCGTCTACTGCCAGAACTGGGAGATATCGCAGGCCCGCTGGGGCCGGCCGGTCACGGACGAACAACTGGCTGGAGCAATGCTGAAGCTCCAGAACCTGAGCTGCCACAACATCAACTTCGTCTCGCCCAGCGTGCACGTGCCCCAGATCCTGGCCGCGCTGCCCTGCGCCATCGATGGCGGGCTGCGGGTGCCGCTTGTCTACAACACCGGCGGCTACGACTCGCTTGAGGCGCTCCGCCTGCTGGACGGGATCTTCGACGTCTACATGCCGGACATCAAGTACGTCGACGAGGCCATCGCCCGCAAGTACTCGCTGGTGAAGGACTACTATCCGGTGGCCAAGGCGGCGGTGAAGGAGATGCACCGGCAAGTGGGTGACCTGGTGGTGGGAGACGACGGCGTGGCAGTGCGGGGGCTCATCATCCGCCACTTGGTGCTCCCCGACGGGCTGGCGGGCACCGCCGAGGTGATGCGTTTCATCGCCCGAGAGCTATCGGTGCACTCCTACGTGAACGTGATGGCGCAGTACCGGCCGGAGAACAAGGCCGACCGCTACCCGGGCCTGTCGCGGCGGATCACGAGCCGCGAATACGGCGAGGCGCTGCGCCTGGCGCTGGAGGCGGGGCTGTACCGGCTGGCGCGGTAGCGGAACGAGATGCGTGAGTGGGAGCACAAGTGGCTCCAGGTGTGGCGCGTGCGAACCGGCAAGAAGAAGGAGAAGGGCGTCGTGGTGGGGATATGGCAGGGTGCTGACAAGGTAGCCGAGTTGGGCCGCGAGGGATGGGAGATGGTATCCGTGCAGCCCTTCGAAAGCACCTTCGGCGGGGAGTCTTGGACCGGCGGGCCCGCCGCGTCCCAGGTGTCAAGCTACATGTTCTTTTTCAAGCGGGTGAAGCAGACAGAAGGCCGCAGCGGGGCCGACCGCTGAGAAGGCTCTCACGCCCCCTAGGCCCAGATTGGGCACTATCGGCGCGCGGTCAGTTCCCCTTCAAATGCTCTAAGACAAAACCGACGATCGCGTTGTCAATCACCTTGGTCTGGCTACTGTTCCACGGCCCGCTGCTGAGGTGCACCTGGATCTGTTCTTGACAGGCAACCGCTACCCGATGGAAGTGGGGATAGATGTCCTTGAAAGCGGCCTCATCACCTCGGTTCAGCGTTGTGTTGTTGTAGAAAAACCGCAGCGTGTATGCGCGGTCGATAGGAGGCACGAGGTCGGGCAGCAGGTGGTGGAGGGCTTTCGAATTCGCGACGATCTTCGTTGCGCCAGTCCCCACCCGGAGGCCGCCCAAGATGGCCCACACCTTTGACGCGACGCCGGGAAGCTCGAGACTGCATATCTTGCTGATGGAAACGGATTCCAGTTCGCGGATCGACTGCTCTTGGCCAAGGAAGCTCTGCCTAATTTCCGGGAGGTCAAGCAGCTTCGCGCCTCTGGGTCCCATCCGATGCATGCCCCATGCGGTCAAGGTCGCGTAGAGATACTCGAAGAACTGGTCAGAGTGAAGCGCTTCGGAGGGCGCGGAGTGGATTCGTAGTACGGCAAGCGTCCTGAGGTGGAAGTACAAGCTAGGCCCCGTGAACGGGTTGGCACTGTTGAAGGCCTCGATGTATCGGTCAAGCCCGGCGATCAGCTTGCCCACTCGATCTTGCATTCGGTTCAAGGTGGCTTGACCCTTCCAGCCGCCC
>Ga0315268_10002372_pt1 | contig 21273 bp, 15 predicted proteins | sample C1_top_MG_FD_204535 | JGI IMG/M metagenome (GOLD analysis project Ga0315268, IMG submission 204535) | Sediment microbial communities from Yellowstone Lake, YNP, Wyoming, USA - C1_top | ecosystem: Environmental > Aquatic > Freshwater > Lake > Sediment | place: USA: Wyoming | collected 2017-08-01 | reverse complement strand
TAAACATCGACGAGAAAATTACATTTTCTCGCCATGGGGTGGGCTTTTACTCTTGACAGGGAGCCTTCAAATGGGAGACCCCATACGCCCCCCATACGCCCCCTTTCGTACCTCAGATTACTGTTAACATTTGTCGCACAATTTTGGTCATTTCCCTCCTAAAAGTCTTAGTGCCTCTTCCCGTCCATCTATCGCCTTCTTATAGTCAGGTTTCAACTCGAGAGCTTTATTGAATGCTTCAAGCGCATTTTGATATTTACCCAGCTTCATAAGCGTGAATCCTTTATTTCCCCAAGCGTTGGGATCTTTCGGGGCGAGTTCGGCTACTTTGCCATTATATTCAAGGGCGCGGGCATGCTCTCCCTTATCACTTAGCAGCAGCCCCATATATGCGTAAACTGTGGGGTTTTGTGGGTACTGCTGAATCATGCCCTTCAGTAAGTTTTCAGATTCATCGAATCGTTTCAGGGCATTAAGACAACCGAGCTTGTTAAGTTGAGCGCTCAAAAAATCGGGTTTGATCGCAATGGCCTTATCAAAGAGTGGGATGGCATCAGCGAACCTGCCGGCTCCGCCTACCGCCAAAGCATAGTTGTGCCATTTTACTGGATCGTTCGGGTTCCTTTCGACGGATTTCGCAAAATTATCTTCTGCTTCACTAAATTGCTTTAGACCCAAATAAATATTTCCCTTGTTATACCAAGCCTCGCCGTCTTTCGGGTCCAGTTTAATAGCCTGATCGAAATCCGCCAGCGCGTCCTTGTATCGTTTCAAAACGGAAAAGAGATTGCCCCGGTTGTTGAAGAGCAACGCCTTAGTTGGATCGAGCTCGATTGCCTTATTATATGCTTCGAGTGCTTCAGTATAGCGCCCCTGAGCCTTGAAGGCGCTTCCTTTCTTATACCAGTCGTATGCGGGATTAGCGTCAACACGGTTAGCGGCAAAAAATAAGAATAACAGGCATATTATCAGTGCATGTTTCATTTTGACCTCCGACGTTAATATATATTCGTTTGTACATAACGCGACCCTAAGGTTCCGTCATTAGTGATCGGGATATAAATACCTGTTCTTCGCCTTTTCCGCTGCCACACGCCGCAAAGCGGTCGGCGTTGAACGATTCACAGTTGTATGCAGTTATTTCAGACATAATCGGAACGTGGACCCGCCCGGTTGCATCTTTGTTCACTGTTTATTACCTCGCATGACGGCTCGGCCGAGGAGCGCGTTGTTCGCGACCCCCTGGAGCCGAATGGTTAGAATTATCGACGCAGTTTCACTTCGTTACCTTAAATTGAACATTCGCCTCCGGCGGCTTGCCTGTCTTTTGTCCGAGTACTCTGCCAAGTGCTTTGCACCAAGCAGTGCCCGGATAGGATCGCAGCCAAATTCCAGCGGCACTTCCGATTGCTATACATGCCCCAAGAACACCGGCTATAATTCGTGTTGCTAATTGGTATTTCATAAGCTTTCGACAAGTCTAACCGCGTGCGTGACGTGCGCGTTTTCAGCGACTCTCTCGACGCGTTTGTTCGATCATCAGACTTTCACACCGTAATAGATAAAGGATGTCACGCTAAAAAAGTATTGGCTGTTCACATTTTTATTAATCAGCGTAAGATGAAGTTTCTCCTGCTCCTCTTTTGTGATCCTGCCCTTGTCAACTATCTTCTCAGTATCCTGCATTCTGTCGAAGCCGTATTTTCCTTTTTCAAACTTTGTCTCTATCAGGGTAAACGAATCCGGGTTTCCTTGAAACTTCTTACTACCCTCAAATAGTCCCCATAACTTTCTCCCCATTTGACCGTCGCAGTTATCCATCCATGGTTGTTTCCAATCCGAAAAGGCAAAGACTGCCTTCCGGGCAATTTCTATTTCCTCTACGCTGTATATCATGGTGTCCCAGTCCCAATGCACAGCGAGCAGTTTTCCGCCGGGTTTTAAAATGCGGTGGAACTCATTCAACAGCGCGTCTTTATCACTGATACATTCAATAACATCAATCGTCACGATTAAGTCAAGCGAGGCATCCGGCAGATCCAATTTGTCATCAAATTTGCTGCAAATAAAGCCGATGCCAGGATATCTAATATTCGCCTCTTTAATGAATTGCATCGATGCGTCAATGCCGAGCAATTTAGATTCGGTAGTCACTGCTTTTGAAATGAGTCCGAGAAAATCGCCCATTCCGCATCCAAAGTCGAGAATTGAGAATGCGTCGCCTGCGGTGAGATTCAGTTTTGAAAGTACATAATCAAATAATGGTTTTTTCATTAGCCTGTCAGTCTTTGTCTTTAATATGTTAAGCGGCTGGAACTCCTCGCTATAATGTGGTCAGACGTAACAATGCCAGCTTGAAACGGCGCGTCATGGTCCATGGTTTTATCGATCGCTCGACAGGATAATATGCCTTATCAGCGTCGTTGTCAAAGGTTCCGATGGGGTATTTTAAGGGTATGTACTGAAGAATGCGGTTTGTAACTTTATATATTGCGTGGGTTAAACATGATGATGAGTATTTGAAACAGCTTTCAACCGAACAGGTTAGAAAAACATCACTTCCCCTGTGTTCTTCCTGCAGCAAAAGCCTTCTGATTGATCTCAAGCACTTTTTTCGGCACGGTGTTCTTGATCGCGTCGAGCACGAACGGCTCGTTGAGCGGAAGGTGCGCGAGCGCAGCGCCGAGCAGCACCAGGTTCAGCGCGCGCTTGTCGCCCGCAACGATTGCGAGCGCCGTGCCGTCGAAGGGCACGACGGTTGTGGCGCTTTTTTTGATGATATCGTTGATATCAGCAGGATACTTCTCCGCGGCAATGGACACGCCGATAGTGCCGATGGTGCGCGTATTGTACACGACCACGCCGTCCGGCTTCAGGAAGTGCAGATACCGCGCGGTCTCGAGCGGCTCGAACCCGATCAGCAGGTCCGCCTCGCCTTCGCTCACGATGGGCGAGAAGACCTTGTCCCCGAACCGCACCTGCGACAGCACGCTCCCTCCCCGCTGCGCCATGCCGTGCACCTCGCTCTGCTTCACATCAAGCCCCGAGAGAAGCGCTGCTTCGGCAATGACCTTGCTCGTCAGAAGCACGCCCTGTCCGCCCACACCGCTGATAAGAATGTTGAATACGTTCACTGGTAAAACTCCTTAGTGCGTAGATGCGTCGATGTGTGAATGTGTAAATGCGTTTATGAGTTAAAGCGGAACGTCCGTGACTCCACCGCGCATCTTCACATCCACGCTTCCCCGCATCCACTCATTCACGCTTACACACTTCAACGCATCACTGCTTCATCGAACCCGAGGTACACAACTGCGAGCAGACCCCGCAGCCGTTGCACAGGAGCGGGTCGATCTCCACATACCCGGTCTTGCCTTCGGGTGTAAAGGACAGCGCGATGCACCCGGCCTTGAGGCAGAGCTTGCAGCCCTTGCAGGTCTTCCGCTCGACCGTATACGCCTTTTTCGAAACGCGATACCGCAGCACGCACGGCTGGTTCGAGATCAGCACCGAGGGCCCGGTCCCTGCGAGCTCTTCCTTCATGATCGTTTCAAGCTCTTTGATATTATAGGCGTCGATCTCGCGCACCCGCTTGGCGCCGATGGCCTGACAGAGCTTCGCGATGTCGAGACGGGGCGCTTCCGTGCCCTTTGCGGAACGGCCGGTGCCGGCATGCTCCTGGCCGCCGGTCATGCCCGTGGTGTCGTTGTTCATGATGATGACGATGGCGTCGCCGCCGTTGTAGATCATGTTGATCAAGCCGGTGATGCCGGAGTGAAGGAAGGTCGAATCGCCGATCACGGCCACGGGCTTCTGCACCGTGTTCTGGAGCGCAAGCCCCTTGGACATGCCGTGGGCGGCCGAGATGCTCGCGCCCATGCAGATGCAGGTGTGCATGGACGAGAACGGCGGCAGAGCGCCGAGGGTGTAGCACCCGATGTCGCCGGACACGTACACCTTGAGCTTGGCCAGGACCGTGTACAGGCCGCGATGCGAGCACCCCGGGCAGAACGTGGGGGGCCGATTGATCAGGCCCTGCACCGGCGCCTTCACAACGGGAACGGAGCCCGCGATCTTCTCGCGCACCAGACGCTGGCTGAACTCGCCCCAGAGCGGCAGAACGTTCTTGCCCAGATGGACCGTGATGCCCAAGGCCTTGATCTGGTCCTCGATGAACGGATCGAGCTCTTCCACCACAACAAGCTTTGCTACGGATGCAGCGAATGTTTGTATCAGTTTTTCCGGCAGCGGATAGGTCATGCCGAGCTTCAGCACGGCCGCGTTCGGGAACGCCTCGCGCACGTACTGGAACGAGATGCCCGAGGTGATGAAGCCGATGGCTTTGTCGCCGTCGATGACCCGATTGAGCGGAGAGGTCTCTGCCCACGCTTTGAGCTTCAGCATCCGCTCTTCCACGACCACGTGGCGCTTCTTGGCATTGTTCGGCAGCATCACGTACTTGCCGAAATCGCGCGCAAGCCCCCTGCCCGCAGGCGATTCAGGCGTTCCGGTCTCCACCACGCTCTTGCAGTGCGAGATGCGCGTAGTCGTTCTCAAAATGACGGGAGTGTCAAAGGATTCGCTCATGTCGAACGCGGTCTTGACGAACTGCTGTGCTTCGGCCGAGTCGGACGGTTCGATGCAGGGGATCTTGCCGAGCCGGGCAAAGTGCCGAGTGTCCTGCTCGTTCTGCGAACTGAACATGCCCGGATCGTCCGCAGCCATCAGCACGAGCCCAGCGTTCACGCCGGTGTACGAAACCGTCATGAGCGGGTCCGCGGCAACGTTCACACCCACATGCTTCATGCAGGCGAGCGACCGCACGCCGGAAAGCGCTCCGCCGATGGCGACCTCGAGCGCGACCTTCTCGTTCACGGACCACTCCGCGTGGATGCCCTGTTCGCGCGAGAGCGTCTCGAGCACCTCGGTGCTCGGCGTGCCGGGATACGCCGCGGCGAGCTTGCCACCCGCCTCGATGAACCCGCGGGCGATCGCTTCATTGCCGGATAGGATTGCTTTTTTCACAAAGACTCCTAATAAAGCTTAAAATCTATTTTCACGCAAAGCCGCAAAGACGCCAAGAAAGGCACAGCAACTTCCCAAATCAACTTTAAAAAAACCGGTATGCAATCTTATTCTGCGTTGATTCAGACCCTAGAAAAGTATTAACTTACTTTGCGCCTTTGCGTCTTTGCGCGAGACAAAATTATTGTTTTTGTTTTTTCTGCGTGCTTTGCGAGAAAACATTATTTAGGTCTATTATCGATCACCCGCTTCGCCTTGCCTTCGCTGCGCTGGATCGCATTCGGCGGCACCAGGGTCACCTCGGTGTTCACGCCGATGATGTCCTTCACGTTCTTCTGGATATCGCGCTTGATCTTGATCAGGTCCTCTTCCTCCTGCGCAAACTGCTTCAGATCAGTGGTAAGCACCTTGGCCGCCAGCTTGTCCATGCATTCCGTGGTGACCTCGACGCGCACGTTCATCTCGTCCATGCGGCCTTTCCGGTTCACCTCGATGATGTAGTGCGGGGCAATGTCCTTGGTGCGGAGCAGCACGGACTCCACCTGCGACGGGAACACGTTCACCCCGCGGATGATCAGCATGTCGTCGGCGCGGCCGCGCACGCGGCGCATGCGCACCGTGGTCCTGCCGCATTTGCATTTCTCGGGGTTCAGGTTCGTGATGTCGCCGGTGCGGTAGCGGATGAGCGGCATGGCCTCGCGCGACATGCTCGTGATCACCAGCTCGCCCTCCTGGCCGTAGGGAAGCTGCTCCCCGGTCTCGGGGTTGATGATCTCGGGATAGAAATGGTCTTCGTTGAAATGCAGGCCGCTCTGCGCCTCGATGCATTCGGACGAGACACCCGGGCCGATGATCTCGGACAGGCCGTAGATGTCGATGGCCTTGATCCGGAGCCGCTCCTCGATCTCGTGCCGCATCTCCTCGGTCCAGGGCTCGGCGCCGAACAAACCGACCTTGAGCTTGATGGTGTCGAGATTGATCTTCATTTCGCAGGCCACGTCGTAGATGTACAGGGCAAAGGACGGCGTGGACGTGAGCACCGTGCTGCCGAAATCCTGCAGCAGCATGATCTGCTTCTGCGTGTTGCCGCCCGAGATGGGAATGACCGCAGCGCCCACCCGCTCCGCGCCGTAGTGCGCGCCCAGGCCGCCGGTGAACAGTCCGTACCCGTAGGCGTTCTGCACCACGTCCTTGTTCGTCACACCCGCGCACGTGAAGGTACGCGCCATGACCTCGGCCCAGAGATTGATGTCGTTGCGATTGTAGGCCACGACCGTGGGTTTGCCCGTGGTGCCTGACGAGGCGTGGATACGCACGATGTTGTCGAGCGGCTCGGCGAACAGGCCGTAGGGATAGTTCTCGCGAAGATCGGATTTCTTGGTAAAGGGAAGCTTGACCACGTCCTGGATGTTCTTGATGTCCGAAGGCTTGATCTTCTTCTCATCGAACTTGCTCTTGTAGAACGGAACGCGGGAATAGACCCGTTCGCAGACCTTCTGCAAACGTTCGGACTGCAGCTTTGCCATTTCCGGGCGGGATAGGGTTTCTTCGGGATTCCAGGGCATAACGGACTCCTCGGGATGCAAAGATTTCACAACGAACATTGCGAAGGTGCGGTTAAATGTTGGCCATTATAAACCGGAATGCACTGTTTTGTAAACAGGAAAACCTGGGCCTTTTGCGCTATTTTTGCTATAATGGCGGCTGTGTTGACTGGGAATAAGTCATGATCTGCCGCTGAGGCGCGGAGACGCTGAGAACTGCTTAGCAAAAACCATAAGGCTTTTCTCTGCGCCTCCGCGTCTCAGCGGTTATTCAACGCTGTTGCGAGGCATCAGCTTTCGGTTTCAGGAAAGGACAGCTCATGAGCGATGTGAAAAGATTCGTTAACAACGACCGCTTCGCGAGGCATCTCGGCATTGAAGTGCTGGAATACGCGGATGGCGCGGCTAAAGCCAGGATGCTCATCCAAGACCATCACCTGAACAGCGCGGGCATGCTGCATGGCGGCGCGATCTTTGCGCTCGCTGACGCGGTCTTCTCCGCTGCCTCGAATTCGCACGGCACGCTCGCCGTGGCGATCAATGTGAGCATCTCCTACTTCAAGGCCGTGAACAGCGGCACCCTGACCGCGGTTGCGGAAGAAGTGTCGCTCAATCCTAAACTCGCAACGTATATCATCCCTGTGCACGACGACAAGGGAAACAAGATCGCGCTGTTCCAGGGAACGGTGTATCGGAAAAAGGAAAGCGTGGGGCAGTTTGTGAAGTAAGTTTCCGCCCTGCTCTCTCTTTCTTTAGTCACATCTTCAGCATAAACAAATCCGCACGTAACCCTTTGTAATTCAACATACATCGGAAGCCTGTTATTCCTCTTTTTATGCTATAGTTTTTACAAAACATGCCGATACTATAGACAGACATAAACAGGTTTAATGAACGGAGGTGGCGATCATGGCAAACGTAATATCAGGCGTACGTTCAGGACAAGCAGCCAATCAGCAGCCCCAGCAGGTGGTTCCCCCTAAACCCAAACCAAAAGCAACAGCTCCGGAGCATAAAAAAGACGTTGTAACCATCTCGGCAAAAGCCAAGCAAGCAGTGCAGTTAAAAGAAGCTGGTTCTACTCCAGCTGAAGAAGCAAAAGAAGCGCCCGTTGAAAAGGCTGTTGAGGCTCAGACGGGCAAGAAGTAGCCTCTTTAAAATAATGCTCGTTTGCCATTGAGCGCATCGGTGCACTATGGATTTACTCCTGAACAGAATAGGTGAAAGCTCACCTGTGGGGATAAGATCAAGTGGCCCGGCCAATAACAGCCGACAGGGCGAAGCAGCGAAACCTGCCTTGTCGGTTGTACCACCGCAGACTCCTCCGCCTGAAGTAAAAACGCCGAAGTCCTTGCCAAAAGCTGTTGCTGCGCCCGAACGACAAGAGCAGGCAGCGAACAATGCGAATGAAGTGGAAACGTTACTCCCTCCTCAGGAACATCCTGCTGTTCTCCAGGCCATTAAACGCGCAATATTCGAGCGCGACGAAGTGAGCGGTTTGTCTGTGGTCAAGTTCACGGATAGCAAAGGCAACGTGATCATTCAGGTCCCTCCGGAGAACTATCTCAAGACCATCCGGCTTTTAAAGGAATTCGGCGGCGTGGACCTTCTGGACTCCTCGGGAGAAGCTGCGAATGCGAATTTCACCGGCTTGTTGCTAAATAAAAAGGCTTAGCTCGCGATCAAGCGTTGTACTCAAGGCCATCGAAAGACCGGTGGCCTTTTTGCCTGGCCATGCGCGCCGCGCATTCTTCACAGAAACCCTCGCGATTCTCTCCTTTCCGACCCTTCTTTATAATATCTTTATGCTTTTCCGCCCTGTTTTAGCAGCAATTTAATCCCGAATATGATTATATTTATCCATACAGAGGAGGTACTCGGATGGACATTCTATTTGTCGGTATTATGGTCGTATTATTTATTGCAAGCTGGTTGTTCGTGAAACTGGTTGAGCGCGTCTAGAAGGAGGAACAAATGGAACTGTTCTATTGGATCGGCGGAATTCTCGCGGCGGGATTATTGGCCTATCTCGTTATAGCGCTTCTAAAACCGGAGGCATTCTCATGACGGGCAATGATGTGGTGCAGATATTTATATTTTTTGGCGTTTTGCTGCTTCTCGCAAAACCGCTTGGCATCTACATGGCGCGGGTTTACGAAGGCAAGCCTTCGGGCCTGGACCGCGCGCTCGGCCCGGTTGAACGTTTGTTTTACCGGATCTGCGGAATCAAACCCGACGAGGAGATGAGTTGGAAAAAATACGCCGGCGCAACACTTCTTTTCAGCGCAATGGGATTGTTTTTTCTCTATGCTTTGCAGCGCTTACAAGGTTTTCTGCCGCTGAACCCGCAGAAATTCTCCGCAGTCTCTCCGGATTCTTCCTTTAATACGGCTGTCAGTTTTATTACGAACACCAACTGGCAGGGGTACGGCGGCGAATCGACGATGAGCTACTTAACCCAGATGGTCGGACTGGGGGTGCAGAATTTCGTATCAGCCGCGGCAGGCATGGCCGTGCTCGTTGCCCTGATACGCGGGTTTGCAAGGCACTCGACAGAGACCATCGGAAACTTCTGGGTTGACCTTACCCGTTCGACACTCTATATCTTGATCCCGCTTTCGCTGGTTTATTCGCTGCTGCTCGTATCTCAGGGCGTTGTGCAGACCTTCAGCGAATATAAGACCGTTTCGCTTACTCAAACCATCACCTACGATAACCCGAAGCTTGATGCCCAGGGCAACCCGGTCAAGGATGAAAAGGGTAATCCGGTGATGGAAAAGGCTGAGATGAAAGAGCAAGTCATACCGCTCGGCCCTGCTGCTTCACAGATCGCGATCAAGCAGCTCGGCACGAACGGCGGCGGTTTTTTTAACGTCAACTCGGCCCATCCTTTAGAGAACCCGACAGCCTTCTCCAATTTTCTTGAAATGCTGGCGATCCTCCTGATACCCGCGGCGCTCTGTATTACCTTCGGCAAGATGGTGGGAGATACGCGCCAGGGATGGGCGCTGCTCTCTGCGATGGTGATCGTTCTCGTTACGCTGATGTTTTTATGTACCTGGAGCGAGCAGGGAGGCAACCCGCGCTTCGCATCCATCGGCGTCGATCAACAAGCAAGTGATCTGCAGCCGGGCGGCAACATGGAAGGAAAAGAAGCCCGCTTCGGGATCGTAAACTCCACGATCTGGGCCACGGCCACTACGGCGGCCTCGAACGGCTCGGTCAATTCCATGCACGATTCTTTCACGCCCATGGGCGGCCTGTATCCCATGGCGCTGATCCAGCTGGGAGAGGTCATCTTCGGCGGGGTCGGCTCCGGGCTCTACGGAATGCTGATCATGGCCATTATCACGGTTTTCATCGCCGGACTCATGGTCGGCCGCACGCCGGAGTATCTGGGCAAGAAGATCGAGATGTTCGAGATGAAGATGGCCTCGGTCGCAGTGCTGGTCGTGAATGCGCTGGTCAAGATCGGCACGGCTGTCGGCGTTGCGACGGTCGCGGGAGTTGCGGGAGTAGCGAACCCCGGCCCGCACGGTTTTTCCGAGATCCTCTATGCTTTTTCCTCGGCGGCCAATAACAACGGAAGCGCTTTTGCCGGACTTTCCGCTAACACCGTTTTCTATAATACGGCACTCGGCATATCCATGTTCATCGGCCGGTTCTGGGTGATCATCCCGGTGCTTGCCATTGCCGGTTCGCTTGCAAAGAAGAAGCAGGTCCCTGCCGGTTTGGGAACGCTGCCGACCCATACGCCCTTATTCGTAGTGCTTTTGATCGGAGTCATCGTTGTCGTCGGAGCGTTGACGTTCATGCCGGCCTGGGCGCTCGGGCCGATTGCGGAGCAGTTGATGGCGGGTCAGTAATTGTTAAAGAACATTAGACAGGATTTACAGGATTGATTAAGACACTATCCGCCCTTATCCTGTAATCCCGTCAAAAGAGAATTTGTTTTACTTAACGGAGAAGACAATGACCAGTAAATCGAAAAAGCGATCGCTCTTTGATCCGGCGATCGTAAAAAAAGCATTATGGGATTCGTTCAGAAAATTGAATCCAGCTCACCAGATCAAGAACCCGGTCATGTTCGTTGTGGAAATAGGAAGTATTCTTACGAGCCTTCTCTTCTTCCATGCGATCCTGACGGCAAAAGGCGAGGCGCCGCCTTCTTTCATCCTCCAGATCTCCATCTGGCTCTGGATAACCGTGCTCTTTGCTAATTTCGCGGAATCCATGGCCGAGGGCCGGGGCAAAGCCCAGGCCGAATCCCTCCGTCAGACGCGGCGCGAGGTTTCTGCCAAGAAACTTGCAAAACCGTCGCCTGATGCCGAGGTCACGATGATCGCCTCTTCACAGCTCAAAAAAGGCGAGATCGTTCTTGTGGAAGCGGGCGACACCATCCCCATGGACGGCGAGATCATCGAGGGCGTGGCTTCGGTCAATGAAAGCGCGGTGACCGGAGAAAGCGCGCCCGTGATCCGCGAAAGCGGGGGCGACCGGAGCGCGGTCACGGGAGGGACTACCGTTTTGTCCGACTGGCTCGTGGTGCGGATCACGACCAGTCCGGGCGAGACGTTTCTCGATCGCATGATCAGCATGGTGGAAGGCGCAAAGCGCCAGAAAACGCCGAATGAGATCGCCCTCGATATTCTGCTTGCGGGAATGACGATCATCTTCTTGCTCGTGACCGTGACCCTGCTTCCCTATTCTCTCTTCAGCGTCAAAGCAGCGGGCCAGGGCGCGCCGGTTACCATCACCGTGCTCGTGGCGCTCCTGGTCTGCCTCATCCCGACCACGATCGGGGGGTTGCTCTCGGCCATCGGCATCGCGGGCATGGACAGGATGATCCAGGCGAATGTGATCGCCACGTCCGGCAGGGCCGTGGAAGCGGCAGGAGACGTTGACGTGCTGCTGCTGGATAAGACCGGCACCATCACCCTCGGGAATCGGCAAGCCACGGAGTTCATTCCGGCCCCGGGAGTGCATGTGGGCGCCCTCGCCGACGCGGCACAGCTCGCCTCACTGGCGGATGAAACGCCTGAAGGAAGAAGCATCGTCATCCTTGCAAAGGAGAAATATGAACTAAGGGCGCGGGACATTCACAGTATCGGCGCGGAGTTTGTCCCTTTCACTGCCCAGACGCGAATGAGCGGGGTAAACCTCGACAACCGTGAGATCCGTAAAGGCGCGGCGGACGCTGTTGAAAAATACGTACAGAAAATGGGCGGGACGTTTCCTCCCGATGTTCGCTCGATCGTGGACGATATTGCCAAAAAGGGCGCCACCCCGCTCGTGGTTGCCGAGGGGAGTAAAGTACTCGGTGTCATCAGATTGAACGATATCGTCAAGGGCGGGATCAAGGAACGATTCGCCGAGATGCGCAAGATGGGGATAAAAACGGTCATGATCACAGGTGATAACCCGCTGACCGCCGCCGCAGTGGCGGCCGAAGCGGGAGTGGACGATTTTCTGGCAGAGGCGACACCCGAGGCCAAATTGAAACTTATCCGTGAGTACCAGAAAGGCGGAAGGCTCGTTGCCATGACCGGCGATGGCACAAACGACGCGCCGGCGCTTGCCCAGGCCGATGTCGCCGTGGCCATGAACTCAGGCACGCAAGCCGCGAAAGAAGCAGGCAATCTCGTGGATCTCGATTCGAATCCCACAAAGCTCATTCAGATCGTCGAGATCGGTAAGCAGCTTTTGATGACCCGCGGCACGCTCACGACCTTCAGCATCGCGAACGACGTGGCGAAGTACTTCGCCATTCTGCCTGCGGCGTTCCTCTCCATCTACCCCGCGCTCGGTGCGCTCAATATCATGGGACTGGCCTCGCCGGAAAGCGCGGTCCTGTCGGCGGTGATCTTTAATGCGCTGATCATCATCTTCCTCGTGCCCCTGGCGCTGCGCGGCGTGAAGTACCGCCCTCTCGGCGCTTCGATAGTTTTACGGAATAACGCCTTGATCTACGGCGTCGGCGGGCTGATCGTGCCGTTTATCGGGATCAAGTTGATTGATATGTTTATAACGGCAATACATATTGTTTGATAGGTCCATGCCCCCTCACCCTGACCCTCTCCCCTCAGAGGGAGAGGGTCAGGGTGAGGGGTGGTAATGTATTGAAAGGAGAAACTCATGTTCACCATGATCCGTAACTCACTCATGTCCTTGCTGCTGTTCACCATACTCACGGGGCTCATTTACCCTTTGGCCGTAACCGGGCTTGCGCAAGCAATTTTCCCAAGCCAGGCAAACGGCAGCGTCATCACGAAGAACGGAAAAGCCGTCGGTTCTTCACTTCTCGGTCAGCAGTTCGAAGACCCGAAGTACTTCTGGGGAAGGCTCTCGGCAACGGGCCCCTATCCTTATAATGGCGCTTCTTCGTCGGGATCGAACCTCGGCCAGAGCAATCCGGCACTGATGACGGCAGTGCAGGGGCGTATTGATGCACTTCGCGCTGCTGATCCGGGCAATGAAATGAAGATCCCGGTAGACCTGGTCACGGCCTCGGGCAGCGGTCTCGACCCGCACATCAGCCCGGCTGCGGCGGAATATCAGTTAGCTCGGGTGGCACAGGCCCGCGGACTCGATCAAACCAGCGTCCGCACGTTGCTCGCAAAGAATACAAAGGGTCGCTGGATCGGCCTCATCGGCGAGCCGGTTGTCAATGTTTTTGAACTGAATCTTTCACTCGATGGACGGCAATAACGACAGAGGAGGAAGATATATGAAAAAGATTGCAGGTATTCTCGTTGTCGTGGTTCTCTTAGCTGCAATCGGTGTCCCGCTGCTCGCAGAGGCTGTCTCCTTTTCCCCTGTTCCGGCGGAACAAGAAGAAAAAAGCACCAAAGGAATTTTAGAGAAGGGAGCCATGGTCTGTCTTTTCCAGAGCGGAACCGCAGATGTGAAAAAGGCGATCAGCATCGGTGACGTTCTCATCGTTTACCGGGAAGGTTCGAAACACGAGCTCAAGGAAGTAGGGAAAATCAAAGTGCTCTCGTATGCAGGAGAAGATTATCTGAAAGGCGAGATTGTGGTAGGAGAAATCAAGGCCGGCGACGTCGCAAAAAAAGGCGATGTCGCAAGCCTCGTCATATCTCCGGGAGACAAGTGTAAATAACATGCACGACAACAAATGACAACCAAAGCATCGCTCTCAGATGCAAGACGGGGCCGGTAAGGGTTCCGTTTTATTATGGCGTAACAATCTTTACGAAATCTTTATGCTTTTAAGACCTTTTTTAGCAGCATTTTGATGTGGTTCAGATTGATAGTACAACCCTCTGCGTACTAATGAAATACGAGCGAAAATGCTGTATAGTAGAAACATCAATCCAATCGCGAGGGAACACTACCGATGGAAGAACGCAGGCCAGATCCCGATCAGCTTCTTGACAAGGTTCGCCGGGAAACCGAACGAAGCCGCGAAGGTCAGCTGAAGATCTTTTTCGGCGCCGCCCCCGGTGTGGGAAAAACCTACGCCATGCTCGAAGCCGCGCGCCAGAGAGACCGCGAGGGCGTGGACATCGTGGTCGGCCTTGCCGAAACCCATGGCCGGATAGAAACGGAAGCTCTCCTCGAAGGGCTTGAGCTCCTGCCCCGACGGAACGTTGAATATCGCGGTACGATCTTAAAAGAGTTCGATCTGGACGGCGCGCTTCGCCGCAAACCCGCGATCATCCTCGTAGACGAACTCGCTCATACCAACGCCCCTGCGTCCCGTCACAAGAAACGCTGGCAGGACATCTACGAACTGCTCGGCGCGGGAATCTCCGTGTATACGACCGTCAACGTCCAGCACCTCGAAAGCCTGAACGACGTGGTCTCGCAGATAACCGGTATCTATGTCCGGGAGACGGTCCCCGACTTTCTGCTCGATCGGGCCGACGAGATCGAGCTCATCGACCTGCCGCCTGACGACCTGCTCCAGCGGCTCCGGGAAGGCAAGGTCTACATGCCGGAGCAGGCGGCCGCGGCCATCGAAAACTTTTTCCGCAAGGGCAACCTGATCGCGCTGCGGGAGCTTGCGCTCAGGCGCACCGCCGAGCGCGTTGACGAGCAGATGCAGGATTACCGGCAGGACAAGGGGATCAAGGAGATCTGGCCCGCAGGCGAGCGAATTTTGGTCTGCGTGGGCCATAATCCGCGGTCGATCCGCCTGATCCATGCCGCGCGGCGGCTCGCGGCAGGTCTCAGGTCGGAGTGGATCGCGGTGCACGTTGAAGCGCCGTCGCGCGTGCGCTCTTCTGAAAGAGACATCAAGCAGCTGGGGGACCATCTGCGGCTGGCGGAAAGCCTTGGCGCCGAAACCGTGACGCTCTCGGGCCAGCGCATGAGCGAAGAGGTGCTCACGTATGCCCGCAGCAGGAACGTAAGCCGGATCATCGTCGGCAAACCCACCCATGCCCGATGGAAAGACAAGCTGTTCGGATCTCCTCTTGACGAGATCGTCCGTGGCAGCGGCGATATAGATGTGTATGTCATCAGCGGCGACGAAACAGCGGCACACCTGCACCCGGCTGATGCGGCGCACCGAAACGTGATCCCTACCCGCGAGTGGGTTTGGAGCGCACTCGTCGTTGCCGCATGCACCGGCCTCGATGCGATGCTGCTCCCTTTTGTCGACCGCGCGGACCTGGTTATGGTCTACCTCCTCGGCATCGTTATCATATCCAGCAGGACAAGCACCTGGCCGTCTCTCTTCGCGACGTTCATAAGCATCGCTGCCTTCGATTTCTTTTTCGTGCCTCCCTTCTATACGTTCGCAGTCAATGACATAAAATATCTGGCTACCTTCGCGGTCATGTTCATTGTGGCCGCGGTCATCAGCCGTTTGACGCTCCAGGTCCGGCAGCAGGCGGAGGCCGCCCGGCTGCGGGAACGAAGGACAGCGGCGCTGTACAGCATGAGCCGCGAGCTCGTCCGCGAACGAGGCGCCACGCGCTTGAGCGAGATCGCGGTGCGTCACATGAGCGAAATGTTCAACAGCCAGGTCGTGATCCTCATCCCGGACGAGCACGGCCGTCTGGAACCGGCTGTCAGCGGCGCTGCCGTCTTCACACCGGACCAGCAGGAATTGAGCGTTGCCCAATGGGTCTATGAGCACCGGCAGGCCGCGGGACTGAGCACGGATACCCTGCCCGGAGCCAAGGCGTTGTATCTCCCGCTGGTCGCCTCGTCAGGAGCGGTCGGCGTGGCAGGTATTCTGCCGAAGAATGCGGGTACTGGCTTCGAACCCGAACAATTCCACTATCTCGAAGCCTTCGCGAACCAGACAGCCATCGGGATCGAACGCTCCTTCCTTGGGGAAGCCGCCCAGCGCGCGATGCTCAAGGCCGAAACGGAAAGCCTCAGGAACACGCTGCTCAGCTCCATCTCTCACGACCTGCGAACGCCGCTCGCCGCGATCACCGGCGCCGCAAGCACGCTCCTGCAGAAGGATGTTTTTATCGATCAGATCAGCCGGCTCGATCTGGTCCAGACGATCCACGAGGAAGCGGAGCATCTGAACCGGATCATCAAGAACGTGCTCGATATGACCCGGCTCGAATCAGGCGCGATACAGGTGAGCAAGGAATGGCAGGCCCTGGAGGAGATCGTCGGTGCCGCGATCACGCGCCTCGGCGATCGTCTGAACGGCCATCCCCTGTCCGTCAAGCTGCCGGGGAATCTGCCCCTCATTCCCTTTGACAGCCTTCTGATCGAACAGGTCCTGATCAACCTGTTCGAGAACGCGATCAAATATACTCCCAAAGGGACGCAGCTCGAACTTACCGCATCCGAATCTTTTTACACCGTGACCGTATCGCTTGCCGACCGCGGTCCGGGCATCCCTCCGGGCGAGGAAGAACGCATCTTCGAGAAATTCGTACGCGGCAGTTCCTCAACCGGCGGGGTCGGTCTCGGGCTTGCCATTTGCCGCACGATCATCAACGCCCATGGCGGCAAGATCTGGGCGGAGAACCGGGAGGGCGGCGGGGCTGTGATCCGTTTTACGCTCTCCTCGGCCGGACTGCCGCCGGCACCGAAGAGCGAAGAAGAATCTGAACCAGTCAGGAGTAAGGAGTAAGGGGTTCACCTCACACCTCACTCTTCACTCCTCACAGTATTTCAAATGACTGAAGACAAAGAACTCATTCTTCTGATCGAAGACGAGCCCCAGATGCGGCGGTTCCTGCGCATTACGCTCCAGGGCCACGGCTACCGACTTGTGGAATCGGAAACCGGGAACGACGGCCTGCTGCAGGCAACCACGCGCAATCCCGACGTGGTGCTGCTCGACCTGGGTTTGCCGGATATCGACGGGCTTGAAGTGACCAAACGGCTGCGCGAGTGGACCCAAACGCCGATCATTGTCATCTCTGCGCGGGAGCAAGAGCAGGACAAGGTGAAAGCCCTCGATGCGGGTGCTGACGACTATCTCACCAAGCCCTTCAATGCCGGAGAGCTCATGGCGCGCATCCGGGTGGCCTTACGTCACGCTGCCCGTGGCATTGCGGACCAGCAGGACCCGGTCTTCACGTTCGAAAATCTCCGGGTCGATCTGACGAAACGACAGATTTTCGTGAACAACGAAGAAGTGCACCTGACACCCATCGAATACAAGTTATTGATCACATTGATCCGTCATGCCGGGAAGGTGGTCACCCATACTCAGCTGTTGAAAGAAGTGTGGGGTCCCGCGCATACCAACGAGGTGCAGTATCTTCGCGTGTATATGACGCAGCTCAGGCATAAACTGGAAGCGGACCCCGCGCGGCCGCGGTTCTTGTTAAACGAACCGGGCATCGGGTACAGGCTGAAGTACGAGCCGGAGTAGGTAAACACATTAGGACAGGTTATCTGTTTCTTTTTTTTATGCCAACTACGGATTACTTGATAGGATTTTAAAATCTATACAAAATGGCAAGGATAATTTCGCGCAAAGCCGCGAAGCTCGCAAAGAAAACCTGTACGTCCGGGTTTATTAAAACCAAGTCTGAGCATTTCTTTGCGTCTTTGCGGCTTTGCGCGAGATGCCGTTTTGTCATTGGTTTCGGATTGTCCGGGTAGGTTTTAGGGAGACGATAACCATGGAACAGCAGCACAAGCCTTCGATCGTACGGCGCATCAAGACCCTGATCTTCGGCGGAAAACATAATATTGAAGACAGCTCCCTTTTTCATCAGCTGACCCTGATTGCGTTCTTCGCCTGGATCGGCCTGGGAGCGGACGGACTTTCCTCGTCCTGTTACGGACCCGAGGAAGCGTTCATCGCGCTCAAGGGCCACACCTCGCTCAGCGTGTTCATCGCGTTCATGACCGCGATCACGATCTTCATCATCGCGGCGAGCTACTCCCAGATCATCGAGCTTTTTCCTTCGGGAGGCGGCGGATACCTGGTCGCCAGCAAACTCCTGTCCCCGGAAGCGGGCATGGTATCCGGGTCCGCGCTCCTGATCGACTACGTGCTCACCATTACTATCTCGGTCGCGAGCGGCGCCGACGCTCTCTTCAGCTTTCTCCCCGCGCACTGGCTGCCGTACAAACTCAGCTTTGCAGTCTTCGGAATCCTGCTCCTGACGATCATGAACATGCGCGGTGTGAAGGAATCGGTCCTTCCGCTCGTGCCGATCTTCCTCACCTTCGTTGCCACGCATATCATTCTGATCGGATACGCGATCATCGCGAATGCCGGGGAGCTCCCTGCCCTGGTGGCTTCAACGCGCGCGGATGTTGCGCGCACCCAGGCCGAGCTCGGTTTCGGCGGTATGATCTTCCTGCTGCTCCGTGCCTACAGTATGGGCGCGGGAACGTATACCGGGATCGAGGCCGTGAGCAACGGACTTCCAATCCTTCGCGAACCACGGGTCCAGACCGGCAAGCGCACGATGCGGTATATGGCGATATCGCTCGCAGTCGTCGTGATGGGGCTTATGTTCGCGTATCTGCTGTACCGTGTGGTCCCGGTTGAAGGCAAAACCCTGAACGCGGTCCTGTTCGAGCAGATGACCAGGGATTGGGGCAAGTACGGCGCGGCATTCGTCCTGGTCACCCTGATTTCCGAGGCTGTCCTTTTGTTCGTCGCCGCCCAGACCGGATTCCTGGACGGCCCGCGCGTGCTCTCGAACATGGCGCTCGACCGCTGGTTCCCGACCAAGTTCAGCATGCTGTCCGACCGGCTCGTTGCGCAGAAAGGGATCCTGCTGATGGGCGGCGCGGCCCTGGCAACCATGGTCCTCACGAACGGTTCGGTGAAGTATCTCGTGGTGCTGTACAGTATCAACGTGTTCATCACCTTTTTCCTGTCCCAGCTCGGCATGGTGCGCCACTGGTGGCAGGTCCGCGGCAAGGAGGCGCACTGGGAGAAGAAGCTGTTCATCAACGGCGTAGGCATGTCCCTCACGTTCTTCATCCTGATTTCCGTCACCATCCTCAAGTTCCACGACGGAGGCTGGATCACGATCCTGCTCACGGGCACACTCGTAGGCGCGGCCCTGCTCACGAAGAGACACTATAGAAATACGTTCAATCTTTTGCACCGGCTCGACGACCTGGTCAAGATCGCCGAGGACTCCTGCCCCATTTCCCCGACTGATACGGTAAAGGAAAAAGCCATCAAGTACGACCCGAATGACAAGACCGCGATCCTGCTCGTGAACGGATTCAACGGCCTGGGGCTCCATACGCTCTTCAGCATCATTCGCCTGTTCGGCGGCACGTTCAAGAATTTCGTGTTCATCCAGGTGGGCGTGGTCGATGCCGGCAACTTCAAGGGCGCCGAGGAGATCGCGAATATGAAGATCGAGGTCAAAAAGGGGATGGACCGCTACGTGCATTACATGCGCTGCCACGGCTACTACGCCGCGAGCTATTCATCCTTCGGCAACGACGTGGTCGATGAGATCGCGGCGCTCACTCCCCAGATCCTCGAGCGTTTCCCGAATGCGATCTTGTTCGGCGGTCAGCTCGTATTCCCCAAAACCACCTTCCTGTCCAACGTATTCCACAACTACACCATCTTCGCGGTCCAGAGGCGGTTTTACAGCGAGGGCATTCCCGTGGTGATACTGCCGATACGCGTGTAGCAGAGCAGCAGAAGGATTTCTGACCGCCGATGAGCGGCAAATAAATCACTTTTCCCTGCGTCCCGAACATGCTATAGTTCCCCCCATGTCCGGACCGGCTCCTTCACGCCTTCCCTTCCACTACGCCTGGGTCATCGTTGCCACGGGCACGCTCTGCATTTTCGCCTGCCTCGGGTTCGGCCGGTTCGCGTTCGGCATGCTCCTGCCGTCCATGGCCGCGACGCTCGGTCTTTCCTATTCGCAGATCGGGTTCATCAGCACGGCGAACTTTATCGGGTATCTGGCGTCCGTGCTGTTCTGCGGCCTTGTCGCGAAGCGGATCGGCTTCCGCCGTTTGATCGTCATCGCGCTGGTGGTCATCAGCGTATCCATGGCGCTGATCAGCCGTGCTGAAAATTTCCTGGCCGTGCTCGCCCTGTACACGATAACCGGAATCGGCAGCGGCGCGGCCAACGTGCCGGTGATGGGCCTGATCACTGCCTGGTTCGACCGCGCGATCCGCGGCCGGGCCGCCGGGTTCGCGGTCATCGGCAGCGGGTTCGCGATCATCGTGTCCGGTAAGCTGATCCCCCTGGTGAACAGACTGAGCGGCCCGGAAGGCTGGAGAGTGAACTGGCTGCTGCTCGCGGGAGCGGTTATGGTCATTGCGGTGGTAGCCTACGTCTTCCTCAGGAACAAACCGGAGGACAAGGGCCTGGCGCCCCTGGGCAGCGAAGGCAAGCCCCGGACCCCGGTCCATCAACAGCCTGCGCTCGGCGCAAGCATATACCGGAACAGGACACTCTATTTGCTCGGTTCGATCTATTTTCTGTTCGGGTATACGTATGTGATCTACGCGACCTTTTTCGTTACCACGCTGGTGAAAGAGCGCGGCTTTTCCGAGGCTCTTGCAGGCAACTTCTGGTCGTGGGTAGGGTTGTTAAGTCTGCTCTCCGGGCCGGTGTTCGGTTCGCTCTCGGACCGGCTCGGCAGAAAAGCAGGGCTCATCATCGTGTTCTCGCTTCAGATGCTGTCGTATGTGCTGGTTGCAGCCGACCTTCCTCCCGTGTTCCTGTATCTGTCGATCGGCTTTTACGGCATTGTTGCGTGGTCCATCCCGTCGATCATGGTCGCTGCGGTGAGCGAGTACGTGGGCATCGACAAGGCGCTCGCAGCGTTCGGGTTCATCACGTTCATCTTCGGCCTCGGCCAGATCACCGGCCCTGCGATCGCGGGCGTGCTTGCGGAACAGACGGGCAGCTTTTCGTCAAGTTTTTATATGGCTGCGGCATTTGCCGGCGCGGCAATTCTGCTCACCGGGTTTTTGAAGAAACCGCATCACGCGTAGACAGCCCCGGCGGATCAAAAACATTTAACCACAGATGAACACAGATAATTCAAAACCGAACCATTTTGCATGTGGTTATGATCTTATCTGTGTCCATCTGTGGTTACAGCTGTGGTGTTGAGGCCATCCTGCTCACCGGGTTTTTGAAGAAACTACATCACGCGTAGACAGCCCCGGTGGATCAAAAACATTTAACCACAGATGAACACAGATAAACACGGATGATTTCAAAACAAAGAGATCAACCATGCGATAAGCAAGTTAATAGTGTTCTCAGGTGTTATCTGTGTGCATCGGTGGTTCCGAGTTT
>Ga0315268_10002371_pt1 | contig 21277 bp, 12 predicted proteins | sample C1_top_MG_FD_204535 | JGI IMG/M metagenome (GOLD analysis project Ga0315268, IMG submission 204535) | Sediment microbial communities from Yellowstone Lake, YNP, Wyoming, USA - C1_top | ecosystem: Environmental > Aquatic > Freshwater > Lake > Sediment | place: USA: Wyoming | collected 2017-08-01 | reverse complement strand
CCGCCTTTAAGACCCGCCTCCGTAAGGACCTCCCCACTGCCACCAACCCCTTCCTTTTTATCGCCAATATGTCCCAATGTTATTGTTAATTGCTATAGGTTCAAAAAGATTGACGCGTCGGGGTGCTGGCTCGCTTCGCTTTCCTTCACCCAACAGGTGAACCATTCCACGCACTCTTTTCTTTAGCAGTGCTTTTGTTTTGTGCCTTTTTGTGGTTTTGCCAATGTCGTTTTTTTAGGATCATTACCAGGATTATTCGGTGGAATTGGCGGCGCGCCGCTGCCCCACCAAACCAAGCAGGGACGCGCTGCCGCGCGTCCTTCGGCGATTACCGATATTCATACGGAATTGGTATTGTTTCCTGCTTGAGGCCGGGTTCGGCCAGGTGTTTGCGCACACCTTGTCGAGCACCTTATTCAGACTTCACCGCCGGCCACGCTGAGGCTTGGGCGCTGGATTGAGCCGAACAAGATGCAGACGGCCGGCTTGAACACTTGGACGATGCTCAAACCGGTCGTGCGGAACGGGGAACGCGATCTGGCCGGCGCTTCCAAACGGTGCCGGAAAAAATGCCGATCCCTTGAGCGGATTATTTTGCAGAAGCCTCTTTCCGTTCCCTGCGCTGCAAGTCGCGCAGCGGCCGGTAACCGATCAAAATGATTTTCTCGTCCGCCACCAGCTTCTTCATTTCTTCGTCGCGAGTGAACGCTTCAAACTCCTGCGACCGCGTGCTCCACGAGCCGGTGATGGCTTTCAATTCCTCGGTGGGCAGCCCGGCGTGGATGTAAAGCTCAGTCACGCCTGGCTTCAGCTTTTTCACGATGCCGCGCCAGAAACCTTTCACGTTCTGCCCTTCGTCCTTGAGCTCGTCATAAACGAAATCATCCGGAGAAACAATGCCCTGAGCCGCAACCTGCGCGCGCAATTCCGGGTAACCGAAGCGCGTCATCGTGGCCTGCGATGCCATGCGCAGCGGCAGATCGAATTCGACGCCGAGTTGCAGATAAACTTTCAAGTAACGCGGATCGAGTTGCATTGTGCCCATGTGCGAATCCAGGTGCGTGACGTCCACGCCTGCGGCCAAGGCTCGCTGGATCTGTGCCCGCGCTTCGATCAACGCCTCCTCCGGCGTGGCGTGTGTGTAGATTTCCGTCACATCGTTCCACAAATATCCCTGCGGATCGATCAGGCCCGGCACTTTATCCCGGCTGGCCACCGGTCCCCAGCGGTATTTGCCCCACTCGGAAGTGTGGCAAAGGTGGACGCCGAAATCTTTTTCCGGATGCGCCTTCGCGTACGCCGCGATTTCCGGAAACCACGGGCACGGCACCATGATGGTGGCGCTACGCATCAGTCCTGTCTCCAGGCATTCGATGGTGGCGAGATTTGCGGTGTGACACATGCCCGCGTCGTCGCCGTTCACGATCAGCAATTTGTCGGTGGGTTTGTAACCCAGACGTTCGGCCAACGACAGTTTTTCGCCGCCGTAGCCGGTAAGCCCCGTAAACAGAAAAAAAACCGTGACGGACAGGATCGCGTGAAGTTGAGATTGGTAAAGTTGCATGTGCCCCCACCTTACTTTCCCGGGGGCCATTGGGCAACCGTCTATTTATTTGGCCGGCGGCTGGGTCGTCAACTGCACCAAGGCCTCGCGCGTCCGGGCGGTGCGGACTTCGTTGAGGATGAGAAAGCGGTCGCGGCCCTCGCGCTCCGGTGCAAACCGCGTGAAGCCGTCGTCCTCCACCGTCACCCGCCCCGGCGGCGACAGCGCAAAGAAGTCACGATCCGGGCGGACGGCGTAAAGCGCGCTCGTCGGGTCCCACATCGGGCGCTCGTGCGGGGTGGGCTCGTAGAGTTGGTAGGCTTCGGCCACGGGATGATGCACCACGTAGGTGAAGTCGCGCTCGATGCTCGCCGCCGGGTAGCACAGCGCGCTGCCGATTTCAAAGCCGCTCCAGACCATGGGCGTGGGCCATTCTCTGGCCAGCTTCTGCGCGGCGGGGATGTCGTTCACCACGTTGTATTCGAGGTAATGGTTGTTGTAGTCAATGGTCTGGAACGCGCCGGCCATGAGCGACAGCAGCTTCACCTTGTGTTTTACGAGATCTTTGCCCGACAGCGGCGAGTACGCGTCGCCCGGTGTATCAAGCAACGTGGCGAGGTTGGAAAAGAATCCGACTTGTACGATCACCACGGAGCCGTCCGGTTGCGAGGTCAGAGTCTGGCGAAGAAGTTCCACAGCCTCCGGCGCCTTGACGGGGTCGAGGTCATTTGGATAACGCGGCTGACCATTGTCCTCGGCCTTGGCGAGCTTGAGGAATCTGCTCGGTCCGCTTTTCTCCGGCGAGCGCCGCACCCCAATGGGAATCTCGCCCCGCCCGTAAAAAGTGTTCACGGCATCAACAAACGGCCCGGCCAGCGGATCGTTCTTGGTGAGCGTGACCGCGAGCACCTGGCACTCGCCGCGCGATTGCAGCGCGTGCAGAACGGCCAGGGCCATGGCGTCGTCCACGTCGTTGCCGATGTCGGTGTCGAATATGACGCGGACTGGCGCACGAGCCACAGGAGCGGCAGGAGCGGTGGAGGCGACGACGGACCAAAGGGCGAGAGCAAAGGCGATTGGCACGGCGACTTTCATGTGACGAACGGTGTTCGACCAGCAGTTTGTCAGGCAAACAAACAGCAACAAGTCCAAAGTCTATCGGCTGCAAATCGGGTGTCCCTGCTCACCGTCACCGCTTGCCATCGCGCTTGAACTTTGCCTTGGCGTTGTTGCTGAACTCCACTGCGGCGCGGTCGAGGCGCTTGCAAATCTCTTCCGTGCTCTGGCCCGCCGCTTCGCGCGCCGCCGCGATGAATGTGCTGCACTCGTTCGTGTCCATGAATCGCGCGGCTTCGAGCAAGCCGGGTTGCTCTTCCGGCGTCACCACGAGAAAGCCGTGTTTGTCCGCATGAATCAAATCACCTGGCCGCACCGTTCGGCCGAACACTTCAACCTCGCAGTTCCAGCGAACCGGATAGCCGAACGCATGACCCACGCAAAGCCGGCGCGCGAGCGCCTTGAAACCGGCGTTGTTCATTTCATCGAGATCGCGGATGGCGCCGTCGGTGATGGTGCCCACGCAGCCCAGCGATCGATGAATGTTGCTGTTCACCTCGCCCCAGAAGGAGCCAATCACCTTTGGCTTGTCGAGGTCCTGCAACACAACGATTTTCGGTCCGGGCACGCTCGCGATGTAGCGACAGTATTCCTGCCAACCGTTAGGGTTCGCTTCGCGATGCTTCCGGTTGCTCGGCTCAATCACCACCGTGACTGCGTAACCGACCATCGGCCCCATCTGCGGCATGAAGTCGCGAGTCTCTTCCACGTTGAACGCATCGCCGGCGGGATTGCGTTTGGTGATCTGTTCCCAGCCGTTGTAGATGGTTGGCGTGTTCCAACGCTTAAGCTGCAACAGGTCGGCGTGCGTGAGCGGGCGTTTCAAGTTCATTACCGCTGATTGTCTCTGTCGCGCTTGGGCGAATCAAGGTTGAAGCGTTTTCCAACCCAAGCCAACGGCGCGGTCGTCCCTCGATGAAGACTGTTCCGTCCTTGGCAGGCGTGCCGGTGACGAGCGGATTCGGTTTGCGTTTTGTATCAATTGTGGCGCTTCGATTTGAGGAGAGGTTTGACGCGCCAGTCGGCGTTGGGGCAAAAGCGCAGATTGTTCCCGCCTAAGCCAGTCTTTTTGTCACCGTAAATGGCGCGGACCGCGGTCGTGTAAATGGTGGCAGTCGCCAGCAGCAGCGCGCACCACCACAGATTTGCGGATAAGCAAACCGAAGTTGGCTTCGCGGAATGTCGGCGTCTCATCCGGCGCGCTCGCAAGGCCCAGGATCAACACGCTGCAAATAAACGGCGTTGAACATGGTCGTGCCTTCGGTGGCAGTGTGCCGCCGTTCTGCGTGCGGTTGGAGTTTTCACCGGCGGACTTTTGAACAAGTGTGAACCCGCTTGCATCATCGTCCTCTGGGAAAGTTCACTTCGCGTTGCGCGGCTAATCGCGCGCCGGATCCGCGGCGGGATTAGACGCCGGCAACTGCGCCCCGACTTCCTTGCGCCAGGCATGAAGTTTTTCACGCAACGCTCCGGCCTGGTCCGGGAGTTTCGAGGCAAGATCGTTTTTCTCGCTGAGATCGTCGCGCAGGTTGTAAAGCTCGACACGGTTGTCCTCAAAAAACTCAATGAGCTTCCAGTCGCCCTGCCGGATGGCGGAGTAAGGCGTTGCGCCACCCGGATGGTAATGCGGGTAATGCCAGTAGATCGCGTCGCGCCGCAGTCCGCCGCTCTGCTTGAGCAGCAGAACAAGGCTCTCGCCGTCAATGATCTGATTCATCGCTGGTTTTAGTCCCGCGATTTGCAGCATTGTCGGATAGCAATCCGGCGTGATGACCGGCGTGTCGCAGGTGCTGCCGGGTTGGGTCACGCCCGGCCATTTGATAAACAGCGGCACGCGCACGCCGCCCTCGTAGGCTGAACCCTTGCCGGCGCGCAACGGGAGGTTGCTGGTCACGTCGTTGAGCACCAAGCCGCCGTTGTCCGACATGAAAAAGATCACGGTCTCCTCCGCCAGACCCAATTTCTCCAGCTTGCGCAGGATGCGCCCGACGCTGTCGTCCACACTCTCGACCAGCGCGGCATATTTTGCGTTGTGCTGCGGGTTCTGTGCGCTGGCTTTGCGTTCGTACTTCGCGACAACCTCCGGCTTGCCCATCAGCGGTGTGTGAACGGCGTAGTGTGGTAGATACACGAAGAACGGCTTCGCCTGGTTCCGCTTGATGAATGTCAACGTTTCGTCCGTCAACCGGTCGGACAAGAACTCGCCCCTCGGCCCGTCGGAGAGCGTCGGAATTCCATACGGCGAGAAATAACTCGGTGTTTGGCCCTTTTCACAACCGCCGATGTTCTGGTCGAAACCTTGTTTGTCCGGAAAAAACTCAGCGTCGCCCAGGTGCCATTTGCCGATGCTGGCGGTCGCGTAGCCGGCGTCTTTCAGCGCCTCCGCGACAGTTCGTTCCTCCAACGGCAGGTGCATCGTCCAGTCCGGTACTTTGAGTTTTGCAAACGGTCGGACGTGCCCTTTGATCCAATCCGTGACGTGCAGGCGCGCCGGATATTTTCCGGTCATCAACGCCGCGCGCGTGGGCGAACAGACCGTGCAGGCCGAGTACGCCTGCGTGAATCGCATGCCCTGGCTCGCCAACCGGTCAATGTTCGGCGTCTCGTAAAACTTCGAGCCTTGGCAGCCCAGGTCTGTCCAGCCGAGGTCGTCCACGAGGATGAAAATGAAATTCAGTTTGCGTTCGGCGGCGGGCGCAAAGCTCGTCGCGAGCAGCAGAAGAAGCAGTGCAATTTTCTTCATTCAGATTCCTTTCCTCGTTTCGACGACACGATGGCAACGGTTCTCAGTCCTGCAACCGGGTGGCGATTCTCACTTCAAGGACAGCGCGCCGGCTGGCACATCCGAGCCAATTTCTGTGGGCTGGCCGACACCCGCGAGGTCGTTGGCGATGAGCGTGACATGGTGAGTGGCGTCGCCGGCAAGTTTTAGGAACGTGCCGCCCTTCGCGCGCGGTTGGCAGCCGCGGATCATCGCGCCCCGCGCTTGGACCAGACTTAGCAAGGGCGCAGCGCCCGGCGAGAGGCCGGCGTCGAGTCCGTCAATCGCGAGGTCTTCGACGTCGTCCAGGACCATCGCGTGACGCAAGTCGGGCTTGGAGGTCCGCAACTGCACGTTGGCGAAGCGCAGCCCGTTGACATGGCGGACGTAGAACCCATAGGCCGGCAGCTCGCCGAACATCGTGCATTCCGGGTATTGCTTCGAGCGCTCCGGCACTTCCTTCTTCGTCAGTTCGTGCTCGCCGCCGCCCTCGAAGGTGAATGCGAGGTTGCTGAGCAGAACGTTTCCAATCGGATGTCCCGGTTGGCCCGTGATGGAACAGCCGTACTTCCCGACATCCGTTGCGACAATGTTGTTGATGACGACGTTCCGGAACGAGCCGATGGGCGGAGGCGGCATGTCTTTCTTGAACGGTCGCGCGCGGTCGCCCAGCCGCAGGAACAACGGCACGCTCACGCCCTGGATCGTGATGTTAGCAATGGCAATGCGCTCGAGTTGGCCGCCGTCCACGAGCTCCAGCGAAATCCCGCTCAACCCGCGCCCCTTGCCGCCAACCAGCCTCTCTCCGCGGGGCGACGTGACGACGCAGTTGGCGATGGTGATATCCTTGAAACCGCCGTTGGACTCCGTGCCGAGCTTGATCGCATTGCAATGGCTGCGGGCGACGCAGTCGCTGATGGTGATGCTTTCCGTCGGCCGGTCGAGCGTGCTCTTGAGCGTGATCCCGTCGTCATCGGATTCGAAGACGCACTGCGAGACGAGACAGTCCTTGCAGCCGTCGAGGTCAATGCCATCGTTGTTGGCGTTGCAGAAATTCCACACGCGGATGCCGCGCACCGTCACGCGCTCGCACGCGAGATAATGCTGCATCCACATCGCCGAGTTCTGCAACCGCAGGTCCTCGACGCGCACGTCGCGGCAGTTCACCAATCGGATGAGGTATGGCCGATTTTCGTAAGGCCGCCCGCGAATCCTGACGAAGCTGCCGCCTTGGCCGTCAATCAACCCGTCGCCGATGAGGCCGACGTTCTCCAAGTTCTCACCGGCGATGAGACTTTGCTTCACGTAATTGTCGGTGTAGGAGCGGATGGCCGGGATGTTGTGCGGGTAATCTGCGACGTTCGTGCTGCCGAGCAGCGTCGCGCCCGCTTCGATGCGGAGCGTGACATGGCTGCGCAGGTAAATCGTGCCGGACAAAAACCTGCCGCCCGCGAGCAGCGCCACGCCGCCGCCGGACGCTGCGCACTTGTCAATGGTCGCTTGAATGGCCTTCGTATCCAATTGCAAGCCGTCGGCCACCGCGCCGCAGTCGCGGGCATTGATCGTCAGGCCGTGCGCGTCGAGGAGCGTCGTGAGACAGGCGAGAGCGACGGCGATTAGGCTCAAGGTTTTCATCGGCTCAGGTTCGCATTCGTCTTTTCCCGTGTCGGTTGTGAAATCCGGAATCTCTCGCGTCGCGCCACAGTAAAACGCCATCCGTGGCGAGTAAAGCCACCATACCCTGCGGCATGCACCACGCCGTTTGTACGGAGCCGACCCAAGGACTACGGCACGGACGAGTTCATGCCGCGGGGGAAGTAGCTGTCGAAGAACTTCGCAAGCGGAACATCGGCGACCGCGCGCCGGAGCTTCGACCAAGTGTGTTGATCGCCGACCGAGTAGTAGAGATAGGTCTTCCCCTTGAATTCGATGATGTCCGGATCAGACGCGTTGACGCCGTCGTTGAGGCCAGGCGTAAGCACCGGGTTGGCGGAGCTGAGTTCCCACGACTTCAGATCCTTCGAGCGCGCCAGGTAAGTTTCAAAAAACCAGCGGGGCGTGCGTTGTTCGGTGTAGAGCACATAGTAGGTGCCGTTCACGTAACGAATGCACGGGCAGGCAACGTAGTGGTCGGCGCCGAAAACGTCGGGCAGCTTGGTCCAGTTCTCCAGGTCAGTGGACGTGGCGAACTTCACCGTGAAGGGCGTGAATTTCTGATCGTTCGACTCGTAGGCCATCACGAAGCCCTTGGGCGTGGCGCACACGGAGCTGTTGAACAATTGTTCGCCTTCCTGTTTCACAACGACCTTCTGCTCCCAGGTCTTCAGGTCTTTCGATTTGAACATCGTCACGTCGTTCCAACTGCCCGGCTCATAGCGCGACGCGAAAACGTAGAGCGTGCCCTTGTGAACGAACGCGGAGGCGAGACTGTAGCCCTCAGCAAAGCGCGCTAGTTCGCGTCCGGTTTCCACGTCCTCGAGCGAGATGGTGTAGTCCGCCTTTGTGCCGCCGCCAGCCGGGCGCAGACATTTCATTAGCGACAGCCGACCTTTCCAAACAACGGGCGCGACTTCGCAAACCTCGACCGATTTCGGGCGCTCGATCTTCAGTGCGTGGCGATTGGCGGGCGGCGCGGCCGGCAGAATGGTTTGGAACACGTCCGCCGGCCAGTGGCCGAGCGGATGCATGCCCTTAGGCACGATCTGGTTGAATTGCACGTAGGCCTTCACGTCGCCCGTCGTCGTGAAGCTGACGTCGCCCTTCCCGGCACCAAAAATCTTGCAGCCCATCAACGTGGAATCCTCGATATCCACGTGGAGGAAGCGGCCTTCAATCGTGCTGAAGATGACACCCGTGCTGGGCTTGCCCTGCGGTTGCGAGAAGTTGAGGGCGACGAGTTGGCAGTTCTTTAATTTTACGCGCGTGAAGCCCGCGAAGCCCGGATTGCCCGCTTGCAAGGCGTTGTCCGGGCCGACCAGCGTCGAGTCCTCGAACACCACGTCCGGCTGCGCGGGCATTTCTGGATGCTCGGCGCGCACGTAGGCGCCGGCGGCATCGCCCCACCAGTCCAGACACCAGAGTTTGCAACGACGGAACACGCACGGTTCGTCGGAGCGCGAGAGGATGTTGCCCACGCCCCCGCCGAACGCACGTCCGATGCTGATGCAATCCTCGACGATCACGGTGAACGGCTCGGCTTTGTCCACGAGATCGAAAAACAGGCCGGCATCGCCGCCCGTGGCGTAGAGGTTTTGGAACTTCCAGCGATCCCAACCGATTGAGGAGAAGGTCTCGGCCGTGTGCTCCTTCGACCAACCCCGCTTGTAGGCGCGGATGGTTCCCCACCAGTCGTAACTCTTGAAACCTTTTTCGGCGTCGCTGGAATCGAGGATCACCCAACCGCTCGTGCCGGAGCCGAGGCTGCCATCGGTGTCGCCGATGAGTTGGTTGTAGGCGCCAGCCGCGCCCTTCTGGGCGGGGAACAAATTCGCCTCCATGTAGGTGTCCGGTCGGACGATGATGCGATGCCCGCCCTTGTTATCCGGCACCGCATTGAGCGCGGCTTGGACGGTGCGAAACGCCTTCGGCCACGACGAGCCATCCGAGTTATCGCCGAGCTTGGAGACGTAAAGATTTTGGCCGGCAGCGGCGGGAAACACTCCGAGCGTGGCGGAGAAGAACGCGAAGACGACGAGCATCGCGGCGCGGCGCAAGGTGGAAACTGGAAGGCGGATTGTGGCAAGGAGAAGGATTTTGGTCATGGTGTTTTCCTCGTGGAGGTGCAGATCAAGGGACTTTTTTGTAAGTGACGATTCTCGCCGACGGTTGTTCGGCCAGCGTAAGCACCAGGCCGGTTTCCATCAGTTCACGCCCGCTGAGTTGCGACTTCGCTTCAGGCGTGTCGAGATCCGTTACGACGTAACGCGCGCCGGTCTCAAGGCCGTGCAGTTTGAAGCGGGCGGATTCGTAAATGCTGTTGGCCCGCCGAAAAGCCTGCACGACGCCGCGGCCTTGCGCAGGTTGATCGAATTGCCACCCGAGCCAGGCGTCATTCGAAGTCGTGTAGGGGGTGAGCGGGTAGTAATCACCGAGGTAATCGTCCGCGTAGGAGCGCCAGTCAGCGACGGTCTTGCGCAGGAAGTTGTAGTCGAGTTTGCGGTCGCGCAAATCCCAGCAGGCGATGAAATGAGGACAATCCATCGCGCTACGCAGGTCGTAGGGGTTGAGTTGGTCGGTGCCGGTGCCGTGATAGGGCAGCCAGAACGAGAGGCCGTAGGTATGGCATTGGTTGCCGACTGCGTCTTGAATGAAATCGCTGCGCAAAAACGGGAGTGAGCGGCGCATCGTTTCGAGATCATTGCGGTGTCCGCCGGACGCGCAGGAGTCAATCAGCAAGCCCGGATGCCGGCGCCGCAACTCATCCCAAAACGCCAGGTAGCCGGCGACATAGTGGTTCTCGGTGATGCCCTGGCGATCTTCGGTGTCCGTACCGCGCCAGTAACCCAGCGGGTCCACGTTGTAATCCTGGCGGTAGAGATCAATGCCCTGCTCGGTGAGCGTGCGGTCAATGTGATTGATGAGCCACGCCAGCGCCTCGGGATTGCCTAGGTCGAGGAGTTTTTGGCCGTCACCTTTGCCGAGCAACCACGCGGGGTTGTTCGTGTAGAGAAATGTGCCGGGCGTGACCCGCTCCGGCTCGAACCACACGATGCTTTTCACGCCCTTCGCGTGTGCGTAATCGGTGATCGCTCGCAAGCCGCGCGGGAAGCGGTTCGTATCCACCTCCCACGTGCCGACCTGCGGCCAGCCTTTGCCGTAATGGAAATACCAGCCGGCGTCCATCCACCAGTAGTCGGGGTTTAGCTTCTCTTCGAGGTAACGATCAATGAAAAGTTTCTGACTCGCCTCGTCCGCCTGGATCATCTCGCCGAACTGGTGCGAACTGCAGGGCGTCAACAGTGGACGCGGGGCCTCGCCGCCCGGACGCGGAATGTTGTGCGCCACCATCCATCGCCGCCAGACGTTCTGAGCGCGCAACCAGTCGCCGCCCTTCCAAAACTGGAGCACGACGAGCGGCGTGCGGATTTCCTCTCCCGGTTTCAGGCGAAGGTGCGTCCGCTCCTGGCCGGCGATCAGGTGCAACCCCCGTGCGTTGTCGCGACTGAACTCGGCAAACCATTGCCCCGGCCAGCCGACCACGGCGATCACGCCTTCATCCTGCCACTCCAAGTTGAAGTAGGGGAATACCTGACCGAGCGGACGCCCGGCTGGCGGCGCGAAGCGCAGCTTCTCATTCGTGGCGAGCGGCGTCGTCAGCGGTTCGAAGTCGTCCGCGCGCACGAAAGTTCCCTTGTGATGGTGCAGCAAAAACTCGCGCGAACCGCCGCGTTCGAAGCTCGTGTCGAGCGCAAGGATGTCCGAGAGCACCGGCGTGTCGGTTGTGCCGGTGTTCTTGAAATAGACCGTCCACTCGACGGTTGGGAAGTCGGCATACTCAACGCCGACACAGCGCACTTGCAAAGCGGTGGCGGGGTCGGTCCATGTCAATTCGTAGCCGCCGACGGGAGGAGGTGGATTGGAACGAGTGAGGTCCGCCTCGTCACCACGACGGCCATGAGTCGTCTTTCGCTCCAGTTTCCACGTCTTGAGCAGTTCAGCGGACGGCTTCCCATCATAGGTGAACGCGAACGGCGGATCGGTCGTGAGCGGCGCACGCTCACCGCCTTCTTGCAACGGCAGATCCGCTAGCCAGAGTTCACGACCGTCAGCGAGCGTGACCTTCGCGTCAGCCCAATCGGCTTGATCACAAGCGATGCCATCGGGCGTCTCATCCACTTGAATAACGAACTCCGTTGCGCCGCCAAGAACCACGGCCACAGGTTTGCCCGGCATGCCTTCACGCATCACGCCGGAGCGAAATTTCTCCGCGCCGCCGACGCTCACAGAGAAATCCACGCTGCCGCGTCCGCCGCTCGTCTGCTCGTTGGTGTCCACGCTGACGATGGCGCTAAAACTTCCGCCGGGAGACGGCAGCCGCACGATGATTTTACTGAAGGCATGGCAGAAAAGACCGCGGGTGTAGCTCTGATCCACGATCCGCATCGGCTTGCCATTGCGGGAGTTCTTCTGGACGGCATCGTGGTTGGCGAGAACCAAGAGCGCGGGTTCGACCGGGCGGGTTTGCGCCACGCCACCGAACTTGGCCGCCGCCCAGCGGTGGGCGTCTGCGATTTCAGCCGGGGAAGGCATCGTGGACTGCGCACGGGCGATCAGGAGTGGAAACAGGGTTGCAAGGATTGCGAACGTCAGTGTTTTCATCTGGAGGTGTCGTCGTGTGTCACGACGCTTCCGGCAAATTGAGTCGTCCCACAACTCGTAAAGCTGATGAATCACGCCGCGATACTACCCATCTGTCCTCGCTTGGCAATCATTTCGCCTGAATCGGGAGACGTGGCTACTATTCTCGAGATCAAGACCGCCGATGTTCCGTTCACGAAACAAATCTCCTCTTCGCTTGAAGTGGCGGGCGCAGTAGTTATGCTCTCGATCCGCAAGTTGCGAGCGAAACGATTCCGCGGCGCGGCCTGCGCGTGAAAACCAATATGACCACCAGGAAAAAGTTGATCGTAACCGGAGCCAACGGCTTCGTGGCCGGCAGCGTTTTGGCGCAGGCGGGCGACGAGTGGCAGGTTCACGCGGTCTCGCGCGGCGCAACGTTCGCGCAGCGCGACCACCTCCGCTGGCATACCTGCGATCCGCTGGTACCCGCTCAATTGACCCAACTTTTCCACGAGGTCAGGCCGGATGCCGTGATTCACACGGCGGCGTTGGCGGACATTGATTTTTGCCAGGCGCATCCGGAACTTGCGCGAACCGTCAATGTCGGGTTGACGCGCTCGCTCGCGGACATATGTGCCGCAACCGCCTGCAAGTTGGTGTTGTGCTCCACGGACACCATCTTCGACGGTGAACATGCGCCTTACGGCGAAGATGACCGGCCCGGCCCGGTAAATTTCTACGCCGAAACCAAAGTGGAAGCGGAACAGATCGCGGCTCGTTTAGGCGCGAAAGCGGTCATCGCGCGCTTGTCACTGGTGGTCGGCCTGCCCGTGCTGGGCGCGGGCAATTCTTTTCTGGCCCGCATGATCGCCAGCTTCAAGGGCGGTCGCCCGGTCGCGGTGCCGGAGCATGAGGTTCGCACTCCAGTGGATGTCATTACGGTGGGCAGAGCGTTGCTGGAATTCGCGGCGGGCAATCAGCATGGCATCTTCCACCTCGCCGGCCATGACCGGTTGAGCCGCTTCGCGATGGCGCAAAAGATCGCGGTGCGATTCGGGTTTCCCAAGGAACTCGTGACGGCGCAGGCGCTGGCCGCCTCGCCCGGTCGGGCGGCGCGACCCCGGGATGTTTCGCTCAACAACGCCAAAGCTTGCGCCCAGCTCAAGACGCCAATGCGCACCCTCGACGAAGGACTTTCATTGATTCTGAAAATGTCGGAGACTCCACTTTTATGAGTGCACCAAAAATCAAATTCGACCTGCAAATCAAATATGGCTCGGAATACGGGCCCGACGAGGAACGCGCGGTGCTGGAGGTGCTGCGCCAGGGAGCACCCACGAGTGGCGAGGCGTGCATCCAGTTTGAAAAAGAGTTTGCCGCCTATTGCGGAACGGCTCATGCCCGCGCGGTCAGCAACGGCACCGCCGCCTTGTTCCTCTCGCTGGTGGGCCTCGGGGTAAAATCCGGCGACCGCATCCTCACGACGCCAATGACGTGGATTGCCACCGCCGCCGCGGGCGTCACGCTGGGGGCCGAGGTGGATTTCGTGGACATTGATCCCGAGACTTGCAATCTCGACCCGCGCCAACTGGAAGCCAAGATTACTCCGAACACCAAAGCCATTCTCCCCGTGCATCTCTATGGCCAATGCTGCGACATGGATGCCATTCTCGCCATCGCCAGGAAGCACGGTGTCGCGGTGGTTGAGGACGCGTGCCACGCGGTTGGTGCCGAATACAAAGGACGCAAGGCCGGCAGCATGGGAGTGACCGGGTGCTTCAGCTTCCACGAGCAGAAAAACATCTCGACCCTCGGCGAAGGTGGCATGGTCGTGACGAATGATCCCGCCGTGTTTGAGCAAGTGGCGCTCTATCGCTCGCACTGCACGCGGGTCTATGGCCGCAGCACGAAGTATTGCTCGCTCGACGAGGCGCGCTTCCCAATGGGCAAGCGCTTCTGGTGGCAGGATTTTGACGACTGTGGCTACAACTTCCGCATGACTGATATTCAGGGCGCGGTGGGCGTGGTGCAGTTGCGGAAGCTCGACGCACTCAATCAACGACGCATTGACAACGCCGCGTATCTCTCGGCGGGACTGCGCGGCGTGCCCGGCCTCACGCTGCCGGTTGTTCGCCCAGGCAACAAACACGTCTTCCATCTTTACCCGGTCCAGATTGACCACGCGAAGTTTGGGCGGACGAAGGACGACTTCATCTACACGATGCTCCACGAGCGGGGCGTCAAAGTGGGAACGCATTACACGCCGTTGCACTATGCCACCGCGTTTCAGCGGCGGGGTTTTCGGAAGGGCCAGTTCCCGGTCACGGAAGCGGTGGCGGAACGCCTTGTCACGCTCCCCATTAACCCCCGCCAATCGCGTGAGGCGCTCGACTATCTGATCGAGAGCGTGCGGAGTTTGCGCCGTGGATGAACCGTCTTCGGCTGCGGGGAGCCGAGCCTTGTCGCCCGGGCAGGTGACGTGGCGCTGGCGCATCCTCATTTCCACTTACCTTGCCTATGGAGGTTTCTATCTCACGCGCAAGACATTCACGATCTGCAAGACCACCATCGCGAAGGACCTCAACTGGCAGTTGGGCGACACGGCGCATATCTGGACCGCTTTCCTCGTGGCCTACATGCTGGGCATGTTCATCAACAGCTTCGTCGGGCGCCGCTGGGGGCCGCGCGTATTGCTCCTGGGTGGACTCGGCCTGTCGATTGCGTTCAACATAATCTTCGGCTTTGCCAACTCGTTTGCCACCTTTCTCAGCTTCATGTTTTTCAACGGTCTGGTTCAGGCCGCCGGCTGGCCCGGAAGCGTCGGCGCCGTGTCTCAGTGGCTTCGCCCCGCCGAGCGCGGCCGGATCATGGGCGTGTGGTCCACGAATTATCTGTTGGGCAACATGCTGGTCAAATCGCTGGGCGGCTACCTGCTCGGCAGCCACGGCTGGCGCTGGTCGTTCTGGGGTTGCACGCTGCTGAGCTTCGCGGTCTGGTGGATCGTCTATTTCTGGCAACGCAACCGTCCGCAAGACGCAGGTCTCGAACCCATCGTGGATGAGCAATCAACCGAAACCCGGGCGGTGCAGGCATCCCAGGCGGATCACGTCACACTCAAACAGTACGCGCAGTTGGCGATGAATCCGGTCATCCTGGCGATGGGCGCGAGTTACTTCTGCATAAAATTCCTCCGCTACGCCCTTGATTCCTGGCTGCCCGCCTTCCTGAATGTCCAGGGCCTGGATGTCGCCCGCGCCAGCTACTACTCCCAGGTGTTCGATTTCGCCGGTGTGGGTGGCGTGTTTCTGGCCGGCTGGGCGCTGGACCGCTGGTTCCGGGGCAACTGGGCCGCGGTGAGCGCTTGCATGGCCATCGGGGTGATCGTGGGTTACGTGGCGGTCATCCAGTTCGGCGGGAGTCCGATCACCCTCGCCCTGTGTTTCGGGCTGGTTGGATTCATGCTTTACGGACCGGACACGCTGCTGTGCGGAGCGGCTTCGGTCCAGGTCGCGGGTGAGAAAAACGCCGTGGCGGTGGCGGGACTTGTCAACGGCATCGGCAGCATCGGTCCCATCGTTCAGGAGGAAGTGATCGGGTGGCTGGTGCGCGGCCATGTTGAGGAGGGAATGCGGAACACGAATCGCCTCGCCTTGGTGATGAGCATCATCATGGCTCTGCTGCTCGCTATCATCGCCTGGCGCTTGCATGTCATCGCGACCAAACGCAAAGACACAGCCACTGCAAATCAAACCGGGTAACGAAACCCTCCTTCGATGAATGTCCGTTGCATTCTCCCACCTTTCGTCGCGCTGCTCGCGGCAGTTGCATCGCTTCGTGCTGAATCTAGCTCTGCAACTGAGCTGAATTGCTACCAACCCGTCGAGGGCGGTTGGGAGATTCGGATTTCCAACGATGCGAATGCGCCAAAGCTGGCAGCCGGCTCGCACATCGGTGCGGTCGAGGGCAACGCGCGGCTGCATCGGCGACCGCTGTTTCCGCCCGCCGACAAGGCGTTGGTCTGGACTGCGGAAGAATTGCCGAAGCTTGAGCGCTGCGGTTTTCGGCCATTGGTGCTCGCCTACAACGAGCCGCGTTTCCTGTTTGATTTCCATTCGGCGGGCGGCTTGCTCGGCCATCTTTACGTCGGCCTGACCAGCGCGGGTGCCAGCAAATGGTTCCACGAATGGTCGGACTTGAACGTGCGCTATGTGGATGGCCGCATGGAATACACGCTCCGCGACGCCGCGTTTCCCGGAGTGACTGTGAACCTCGTGGCCATGCCGCTGGCCGATTCAGCCGGGGTCATTCTGAAAGTGGCGGTCTCGGGGCTGAAGGGAACCGCTTCGCTGGTGTGGGCCTATGGCGGTGCGTCCGCGTTCTTCACCAATTATGCCATGGACGCAGCCGAGTTCCGCTTTGCGCCGCAGCAGTGTGCGAAGGACACGATCAAGTGGGACGAACGCAGCTTCGTCTTGCGCCGCGCGTTCGACAAGTCGGATGTCTATATGAACGAGGTCTTCGCCGCGGCGCGTTACTTGACCAACTGGCAGGCGGTGATTCGCGGTGGCAGTTCGTGGCAGGGCGAAACCGGCTTCGGCGCGCCGGAGGCATTCACGAATTCTCCGGCGGCGCTCGCGCAAACCCTCGAACCGTCACGCGCTGCGGGCGTGGCCGAGAAACGGAATTGCGTCGCGGTCCAAAGCGTCCCGCTGCGCGCCTCGGCGAGCGAAGGTTTCATCGTCATCGGCATGGGTGGGAAGATCGTTGAGGACTTGGGCAAACCAGAATCTGCCTGGAACGCGGCGAAGGCGCGTCAAGACTCCATCGCCCGCCGGATTGTGACGCACACGCCCGACCCGCATCTCGACGCCGCCGTGCGCATGATGGCGTTTGCGACCGAGGGCACGTGGGGCGACTCCGCGTTTGTTCATGGCGGATGGTCCTGGCGGTTTGCGTACCTCGGCTGGCGTACTTGGTACGGCCCGACGTGCTACGGTTGGACCGACCGTGTGCGGCGATCCATCCAAAACCACACACGCCTGGGTCTCATCCACGACGGACCTGATGCCGGCGGCCTCGGGTCGCTGCTCGAATACAGCCCCGGCATTTACTATGACATGAACGAGGTTTTCCTCGATCACGTCCGCCAGTACTTCGATTACACGAACGATCTCGACTTGATGCGGGAAATCTATCCCGTGCTCGTGGGCATCGTGGACTGGGAAAATCGGCGGCTGCAGCCGAAGAACGAGTTTCTTTACGAGAGCGCCCTCAACACCTGGATCAGCGATTCGCACTGGTACATCCAGGGTCAGTGCACGCAAGCCTCGGCTTACATGTTGCGCGCGCACAACCTGCTCGCCGATCTCGCGCGCCGCCTCGGCCAGGACGCCACGCCATTCGAGGAGCGCGCCCGGCGGATTCACGCCGCGATGCAGGAAAAACTGTGGCAGCCGCGGGCGGGCGTTTTTGCGGAGTATCTCGACACGCAGGGACACGGCTTGCTGCATCCGGAGCCGGAGCTGCCGACGATCTATCACTCTGCTGAGTTTGGCGCGGCGGATTCGTTGCAGATTTACCAGATGCTCCACTGGGCGGACACGCACCTGCGCCATGAGACAACGCCGAACGGCGGCAAGCTGGTGTGGAGCTCGAACTGGTTTCCGAACCACGGGCGCAGCTACACGCACAGCACCTACGAGATGGCCTACGGCGAGGAGTTAAACCTGGCCTTGACCGACTGCCTGGTTGGGCGGGCGGACGACGCGTACGCGATCTTGCGAGCAACACTCTGCGGTATCTTCAACGGCCCGACGCCCGGCGGCTTGTCGTGCCACGCCTACGCCGATGGACGGCAGCGCGCCAATGACGAGTTCGCCGATGCCAGCAGCATGTGGGGCCGCGCGGTTTGCGAAGGCTTGTTTGGCATCGTGCCGAAACGGCCGGATGGTTTTGTCGAGTTGAGTCCACAGTTCCCCAGCGAGTGGAACGAAGCCGCGATTGAGACGCCTCACTTTTCGTATCGTTGGCGGCGGAACGACGGGATGATTTCGATCGAATGGAATTCACCCGTTGAAACCGGCGTGAAACTCCGACTGCCGGTGCAGGCCGGGAAGGTCGAATCCGTGCGGGTGGATGGCAAGCGTGTGGCGGGCGAAATTACGCCGGGCTTCGACGGATTGAGTTGGGTCCAAGTGAACACGCCCGTGGCGAGAGCGGGACGAATCATCGTGAAGTACACGCCGCGAGTCATCCGCACCCCCGCGGAGTTCAGCGTGAAGCAAGGGGACAAGTTGAACGTGAAGCTGCCGGGATTGGCGATTTCCGACTGGCGCGATCCGCAGGGCCTTCTCGCCGAAGCACGCATGACCGACGGTGGTTTGCAGGCAACGGTGTCGGGCGAGCCGGGGCCGGCGCTGGCGTTTGTGCTCGCGGGCAAGCCACCTTGCGTCACCTGGCTGCCGGTGAAATTCCGGGTGGAGCCGAAGTTGCCGCCGCCTCCACCGAAGCTGTGGAAACCGCCACAGGCCGGCGACCACGATTTGCGGCGCTGGACCTTGATTGATCTCTCCGGGACTTTCAATGACTCCGTGACCAACGTGCTGCCGCGGTTAACCCAAGCCGCGAAGCCACCGCCCGCGCCCGCCAGCCAGGTCAACTTCGGCTATTGGCGCGAACATCTGCTCCAATATCACGGCAGCCGCAACCAGGAACTCAGCGATGCCGCGTGGCGAAGCAAGGTCGGCCCGGACGGTACCGCGTGGACGACCGATGGCATTCCGTTCCACACGCGCAAGACCGGGGCGAACATCGGCGCAGTGACTTTGGCGGGCGGCTTCCCGCCGCGACTCGACTTCCCGGTCAAGACGGGCGGGCAGACGCTTTACCTGATGCTCAGCGGCATGACCTTTCCCGCGCAAAGCCACGTCGTGAACCTGCGCATCACCCTGCGCTATGCGGACGGACAGTTGCAACGGGTGGACTTGGTGAACCCGTTCGGCATTGGCGATTGTTGGAGCACTTGGTGCGGGCGCTATCACGACACGGCGGCCAACGGCTTCGAGAACATCGGCGGACGCTCCGGCCCGGCTGGCTCCTTACAGGTCGCCGATCTCACCCAGCCGGTCGCACTCGATACCGAGGCGCATCTGGTGGCGTTACCGTTGCGGGTCGGCGTTGAACTTGGTGGGGTTGAACTGGAAGCCATCGCCAACGACTGCATCTTCGGCGTCATGGGCGCGACGATTTTGAAGTAAGGAGATGCTCGGAAAGATTTGAACGCACCACCGTTGGCTTGACCGCCCACTGTCTGACGTGTTTCCTAAGGCGCATGATTAGCCGCCTTCCTTTGGAAATGCCGCTGCATCGTTCCTGCATTTTCTTCCTCAAGCTCGGCTCGCTGCTTTTGATCTTTGCTTCAACTTCCGCGATGTTTGCCGGCGAGTTGCGGATCGAAAGGCTGTTTGGACCAGAGATCAAGACCGGGCCGTACAAGCACCCGGCGCGCATCGAGGAACTCCGGAACGGCGATCTCTACGTGGTCTATTACGGCGGCGAAGGCGAATACGCCATCGACACCGGCGTGTTCGGCTCGCGGTTGAAGAAAGGCAGCCGCAAATGGACCGCGCCGACGCGCATCGCGCACGACCCATTCCGCTCGCTCGGCAACGGCATCATCTGGCAGTCGCCCGACGGCTTGGTGTGGCTGTTTTACGTGGTGCGTTACGGCGAGACGTGGTCCACCTCGCGCGTGCAGGCGAAAGTCTCGAGCGACAACGCCGAAACGTGGTCGGACGCCTTCCCGCTCGTGAGCGAGGAGGGCATGATGGTCTGCAACAAGCCGATTGTCCTAAACAACGGCGATTACCTGCTGCCGCTCTACTTCGAAGGCGGCCACAACCCTGAGTTCACGGGCGCCGACAGCAGCGGCCTTTTCCTCCATTACGACGCGAAGAAGCAGGAGTGGAAGCAAACCGGACGCATCCGTTCGGCGACGGGGAACATCCAGCCGGTGGCGGTCGAAGTGCATGAAAGTCTTTTGGTCGCGTATTGCCGGCGCGGGGGCGGTTATGATCCGACGACCAACGGCTGGCTGGTCCGCGCCGAGTCGCGCGACGGTGGTTGGACCTGGAGCGAAGGCGTCAATTCGCAGTTCAAGAATCCGAACGCCGCCGTGGACTTCATCAAGCTGCGCAGCGGAAATCTATTGCTCGTGTTCAACGACAGCATGAACGACCGCACGCCACTGACCGTCGCGCTCTCACCGGATGGCGACCAGACCTGGCCTTCGCGCCGCAACGTGGCCGAAGGCCCCTACGACTACGGCTACCCGATGGCGCTCCAGACGCGCGACGGCAAGATTCACCTGATCTTCACTTCGCACGAGCGCACCGTCGTGAATCACGCCGTGTTCGATGAGGAGTGGATCAAGCAGGGCGGGCCGGTGACGAGCTGGCTGCCGAAGAAGTGACAATTGGCGTCACGGTGAGGTGGCCGGCGAGGGACTATATCATGAAACAATATCTGGCAATTGGCTTTGGGTTGTGGGCGGCGATGAGCGCGTTGATCGCCAGCCCGGCGGACTTTCAATCAAAGTATTTCTCTCTTTCGCTGTCGCGCGACACGGCTGCGTTTTCGAGCTTGGTGGTGGATTCGCTCGGGCAGGGGAAGCTGGGCGCAAATCCCGTAATTATTGAAACCAACGCCACCGGATTGGTTCGCTTCGAATCGTCCGGGCCGGGAAAATTCATCTACCGTTCTACGCAGGGCGGAGGGGCTTGGCGGATCAACTGTCGGGAAAAGGTCATCACGCTGGAATCGGAATTCTCGGGCGGCGAGGCGTTACCGCCGCTCGTGTTGAGGTTCAATCAGAAGTTGAATCACGCCACGCTGCTGGGCTTGATGAAACCCGGTGAGCGGACGATGCCGCTGCCGTGCGTCCTGCATCTGCCGGACATGGGATCGCTGCGGATCACGGGGAATCGTCCCGGAATGGCGCTCGATTACGAAGCGCGTCGTTACGTGAAGCCACCGTACGTGCGGGTCGCCTTTCCCGCCGCGACGGCAGCGCATCGCAAGGTGCGTTACCGCCTCGAAGTCGTGGCGATTTATCCCCGGCTCAAGGGGATTGAGAATAATCCGCGATACGACGGCTTCCGGCGGGATTTCCTGAACATGTTCCAGATCAACTCGCGTGCGCAGATGCTCGCCAACAATTCCGCTAGCGATCCGGTGGCCTTCACGGTGTATGAGTACGCCGAAGTCGCGCGGCACGCGCCGCCGCTGGCGAAAGGATTGACGTGTCTCGACCTCGTTCGCATGACCGTGGACCGCTATCTAGCCGGCGCCAAAGGCTACGGCCAGACGGGTTATGTTTCGGCCTCCAGTGCGGGCAACGTCAGCGGCTGGGCCACGCCTTACGACACGCTCGACTCGAATCCATCGCTCATCATGGCGGCGTGCCATTACATCGAAGGCGCGCAGGATTGGAAGTGGGCGCGCGCCAACTACGCTGGCATCGCGCGCTGGGCGCGAACCATGTTGGCGGCGGACAGCGATGGCAACGGACTGCTCGAATA